>ERZ1026780.710-NODE-710-length-24823-cov-7.477269_pt1 | contig 24823 bp, 13 predicted proteins | sample MGYA00380126_ERZ1026780 | MGnify/ENA primary metagenome ERZ1026780 (study PRJEB33269, sample SAMEA4719762) | human gut metagenome | biome: human-associated habitat; feature: organic feature; material: feces | place: Cameroon | collected 2013-10 ... | reverse complement strand
ATAATGAGCTTATATATCGCGGATTTAATGTGGACGTTGGAGTTGTTGAAACAAATGAGCTAAATAAAAATCGGAATTATGTTAGAAAACAACGTGAGGTTGATTTTATAGCAACAAGAGGCAGCGAAAAATATTATATCCAATCTGCATTTTCGCTTAGTTCACAAGAAGCATATTTTAGAGAAAAAGAATCAATAAGCAAAATTAGTGACTTTAATAAAAAAATCCTTGTTGTTAGAGATCCTATTAAATTAAGAAGAGATGAAAAAGGCATTGAAACAATTGGAGCAGTTGAGTTCCTTCTAAATGAAGATTATTTAAGATAATTTGTAATATCTAAATGCTACTTACTACACCCATTTTTTAGGGCAAAAACTACAATTCATTTTTTGCTCCAGTTCATGTTGAAACAATTGCCCCTTGTCTTTCTTCTCTTTTAGGAAAATAATAATGACGTACATATCAAGAGAAGGCGAGAGATTACACTCTATGACCCTTCAGCAACCTGCCTAATTAAATCATTAGGTAAGGTGCTCCAGTGTAAAACGATGGGCACAAAGAAATCTTAGTTACATACATAGTCCCATCGATCGATGGGCTTTTTCTTTCTCTTGATTGTCTTGTTATAGAAAGGAGAAAGAAAAAAATATGGCAAGATTACACTTATTCAAGAAGCTAAAAGAGAGACTGATTGCAAGGCTAGAAAAATGGATAGCCGCTCTTCAAGAGAAAGCAATTGAATTGAATTTTGAGCTTTTAGAAGCAAAAGGTTTCATCGTCTTAAAAGACATTCAATTGAAAAAGGAGATACCTAGCACATTTGTTAGTTATTTCCTTATCGGACCTCACTCCCTTATTTGCATGGATGTCCGTAACTGGAAAGGAAAATTAGAAGGAGATCCTACCTCCACAACCTGGAAGAAAATCAATGAGAACGGTAGCGAAAAAATCAAACCGAATCCCGTTCTTAAAAATCAAAATAACATCATTATTCTTCAACAAATGCTTGGCAAAGACTATCCGGTAAGCAATATTGTTTTCTTCCCTTATGCCAAAATAGGTTCCATCCAATCGGCGAATGTTGCAACTCTAGATACCCTTCAGGATAAGGTTGATGCATTAGATAGTTTCAACCCTCCACTCTCTGAAGAGGAAATGAGCAAGGTTGCCCATCGTTTTGCAAAAAAGGCGAAAAAGAATGATGTGGATGAGCAAATTGAGGTTATAAAGAGCGTTAAGAAAAAGAAAGAATCCCCGATTAAGAAGAAAATCATTGTAATTGGGGACGATCCTTTCTTGCATGAAAGAGACGCGTTTAAGGAGTTAGTTGAAAAATTTGGCTTTTCCGAGAAACAGTTTGTCGTCTTAAATGATTACGACAAAATTAAAATGAAAGGTGGAAAGCTTGTGCAATCCACAAAAGGAAGAAAAGACAAATATGCCGGCGTTATTTTTGGCTCCGTCCCCCACTCTTCTTCCAACATGCCTCTAGGGAAATTTTCTTCGGAAGACTTAGGTGAAGATTACCCTCCTATCATTCATTGCACCCTCACCCAACAAAATGGCAAGCTTCGTTTAACGAAAAGCAGTTTTGCTAAAGCGTTATTGAAACTTCAAAACAAAGGGAGGGTGTTACTTGAAACGGAATGATGTTTCATGCTTGCATAAAAACCGAATTCATTTGTTATTTATAACAATTCATTATTCGTTTTCTAATGAATATGGATAAAAATAATGAATAACTAATGAATAAATAATGAATTAATGAATAAAATGTCGTGTGCTTTGGGAAAAAGACTCGTGGAAAGAAGTTTTGGATAAATGGCGGAGAATCAAAAATCGGGTAAGATGCGTTTAATTCTGCTTGTTTGAAGGAAATTTGGTCGTTTTGATAAAAGCCTTGGCGCCTTTACTTCAAAGGATATAAGGGATGAATGTCATTACCTTATCCGTTGCACTCTCACCCAACAAAACGGCAAGCTTCGTTTAACGAAAAGCAGTTTTGCTAAAGCGTTATTGAAACTTCAAAACAAGGGGAGGGTGTTACTTGAAACGGAATAAATGGCAACGTTTGAAACGAAGTTACTTCGTTTTTAGAGAAATATATTTCGCTTTTAAATAAAATACTTCGCTTTATATTTCTTTTGATGCGAAGTTACATTGCTTTCAACCCTCTATGTTTTAACGAATATCAATAAAAAGCAAAGTAAGAAAGTTAAAAAATGCCAATAAAAAGCAAAGTAACGTTTTGAAATACGATAAAACCAATTTGTGGTTTTGTGTTGCAGAGTGTTGTTTGATGTTGTAAGACAATGCAAAATGTTGCACGATGTTGTAAGAAACGACAATTTGTTGTTTGAATGACTTCAAAAATAATGATTTATGTTACTATTGCTATGGCTAAATAAATAGCTAGGTTACAAACAAGGAATAACGTATGAAAACAATTGCTTTAATTGCGCACGATAATAAGAAACCTGACATTATTCGTTGGGCTAAAGAGAATAAGGAAGTCCTTTCTCATTTCTCTTTATGTGGAACAGGCACTACATCTAAGCTTATTTCCGAAGCGACAGGCCTAAAAGTAAAAGGATATTTATCCGGCCCCCTTGGCGGCGATCTTGAAATTGGTGCGAAAATCGCCGAAAAAGAAATCGATATTGTGATTTTCTTATGGGACCCTTTACAAGCTCAACCTCATGATCCAGACGTGAAAGCTTTATTAAGAATTGCTACATTAGTCGATATACCGATTGCAACAAACACTTCAACGGCAGACTATATTCTTCATTCTGCTTTGCTTGAAAAATAGAATTGTCATAGCCCTTTTTCATTGATTTTCTTCTATGAGAAGGGTTTTTTCGATGATTTTTAAAAATAAAAGGTGTTTTTTCTCTTTTATTCTTGAAATTTTTTGTTCTTTCCTTACATTAATCCATATTCGAGGTATTCCTAATGAAAAAAAGTTCAAAATTGTTAGTGGTCTCGCTTGCTATGTTATTAGCTTCATGCGGAGATCCTAGTTCGAGTCTTCCTAACTCATCTGTAAATGGGAGTCAGGATGTGTCTGTAAATTCAGATACCAGCAAGAGCGAAACGTCTTTTGAAGATCCAAGCCCAGATTATAAAGCGGAAGATGTCTTTAATTTAATTAAGAAGGCGGCTGAAAGTACAAATTTCACGATTAGTGAGAAAGTAAGCGTTGACGATACTGCTACTACAAAAACCTATCTCACGGAATATACGGATAAATATATTTATTATGATTATGCCGATGCGGGATATCTTGCTTTACCTTCCTATGATGGAGAAGGAACCATCCTTTATAACTTCTCTAGCAAGGCTGCCCCTGTCGTAGAAAATGCTGTATCTTATACCAATCCTGAGACGAAAGAAACTCTTCCTATTAAAGATACAAAGACGTTGAATCCGTTAGTGGATGCTTTAAAGAGCCTACAAGCAAGTGACATTCAATTGAATTACAACTATTACTATTCGAAAAATACCACGCTTATCCAAGCCTTTGCATATTTAGTTGGTGCAAGCTCTCTTGCTGGAAGCATGGCTGCGGTAAAATTTGCATTAAACGATGCCAAAGATGAATTGGAATTTGCTTTCGTTCCTAATTTCTTAGGAAGTGATGACGATACTGCTACCATTGATAGCCTCCACGCTTATATGAAATTAGTGGGTGGAACCAAGGAAACAACTTTGGATTCTTTCTTGGCTTCTTATGCCCTACCAGCAAAAGCTTTAGATGATACCTTACTTGCTTCCTTAGGCGATACAGGTGCCTATACGGCTAAAGTCATCTATAGCTATGAAGGCCAAGAAGCCGATGTTGTTGAACAAGAAGATCAAGTTGTTTACACACCTACTGAAAGACAAATTCGAAGAAAGACAAAAGGCGTTGAGTCCACTACTTTCTCCTCTTTGAAGAAAGGCGAGAATGGAAACGCCTTCGATACGTATTTATCTGCCGAGAATAAAGTGGTTTCCACGGATACAGGCAAGAAATGGGAAGAGGAAGTCATTACTCCATCTTCTGTGCTTGAAAAAGCCTCTTTCCGTACCACGGAAGGCTCTAGTGTCTATACCTATTTTGGATATAAAGGAAGAAAACTCGTCAACGATATCGCTTCTTTTGATGTCGGTGAAGTCAAATTAGTGGAATTAACAGTAAGTGAAGGTAAGATTGCCTCCTTACACGCTAAGACACCACTTAGGAAAGATACCTATGGCAAAACGATGTATTTCGATGTCACAGTTACTTTCCAAGAAACAGCCGAGTTAAAGGAAATCAAAACGGCTACATCAGCAAGTTATGGTGATGCAGGTTATGATGAGCAAATGGAAATGAAGAAGGCTCTAGGCACCGTTTATGGCACTTATGGATTAATGAATACCTTCACCGCTACCATTCAAACAGACACATCTTCTAATAATTACAAGACCACCATCACCGCTTTTAAGCACGATACTTCTTCTTCAAACTATTATGTGGATACCATCCTCTTTGATGAAGAATCCGTAGATACCTCTGAAGGTTCTGCTGGTGATCCAATTCATATTCGTTATGGGTATTACTGTAAATCGCGTGACTATACAAATGGTGATACGGTCATTCCATTTAAGGTAGGAGATGATGGCGTTGCCTATTCTTCTTCTGCCACCTTCCAAACAAAATCCTTTGGAACGTTACTTAATATGGATGTCTCTCCTCTTCTCTTTAACCAAGTGAAGAAAGACGAAACCACTTCTAAAAACGTCTATCAATTACGTGAAGAAGTCAAAGATATCTCTTCCCATATCTTAGGTGGAGATAACGTTAAGAACATCATCCCATCTTCCTTGAAATTAACCACTGGAATAGGGAAAGGCGCCTATGGAGATATCACGGTCCTTGATCGTATTGAATACGAATTTAACGGAGAAGATATCTACAAAGGAAAGGAACATGTTGAATTCAGCAAATGGAACGAAACCAACGCTCCAACGGACGTGGACTTCTCTACCTTGACCGATTGGGTTGAACCAAAGACATGGAAAGATGGTGCAAAAGAAGTATATACCACTTTAGCTAGCAGCTTTGGTGAAGATGCAGCCAGCCAATTACCATTCCTTTATAACAAAGAAATCGAAGGGAATTGGGGTATTGTGGATAACTACGATGAATATCCAAAGTATGGCTATGCCTATAATTGGGTGAAACTCTATAACACCACCTTTGCGGCAGCCTCTTCCTTAGAAGATGACACTGTTTCTGCTACCTATATGCCTCAATTTATTGAACGCTTAACAGAAAATGGCTTTGTCCTTAAAACAGAAGGATACCCATTAGGAAGTGGAAATACCTACTACAACGAAACCCTTAAAATGTGGTGCCGTGTAGGCGAAAGCCTTATGGCAGGTATCACCTTCTTAAGAGTGGACACCCTTGCTTAAATAATCACTTAAAAGGATGAGCTACCTACTAGGGTAGCTTTTCTTTTCTTCTTACGTTGTCAGTCATTATATAGTTCTTACGTTCTTAAAGCGTCATTAAAGAAGTTTATCGAATAAAGCTCTATGGCTTTGATTAGGAATCAAACGCTTATTTTAAATAGAGTTGAAAACAGAGCAAAAAGGTGTATTCCGATTAAAAAGTATACAAACAAAAGACGTTTTTGAAATGCTGCGGATACGAAGAAGAGGATTTTTTCATATTAAACGGCAGCTTAAATCAAATCGTCTAAGTAACGGACTACATATTTTCGTTTGATCTTATCGTGGTATTTTTGGTTTTTATATGTTCTGAGACAAGAATAGCAAGAAGAATCTTCATCGGCCCCACCACATGTGCAATCTTTAGCGATGTGATAAGCTTTTTCGAAAACTTGTTTTAGAATTTCCTCGTTTGCGAGTCTTCTTGTGTGGCCTGCTCCGCCAGGGGTGGTATCGTAAAGTATGTAATCGAAATTAGAAATATCATTATCTTCACGATACCTTAGACATCCAGCGAGATCCGTTTCATCTAAATCCAGTATTTTGATGGATGCAAGAATAAAAGATTGAAGAATTGAATACGCCTCATCGTTCTTATCTTCTGATTTTTCACTTAATAATGGTTTTGAAATCTTGATGATTGCTACATCGGTATTGAATTGATATCCCAAAGAATAACGATTTAATATATGTTCCCCTTCTATACCTGAGCAAGGATACCCCTCCGAATTTAAATGGGTAAAATTATCGACTATGCTTTGAGCGTTCTTTTCTGTTATTTTTGCTTCTCTAGCATATCCACAAACTGGACAAACCATGAAATCTTGTTTGTTAATAAGCGTCATTTTCCCATCAGACATGGTTTTTATTTGGATTGAGGTTTTGTTAAAAAAGTATTGATGATTTTCTGTTTTTGTACCGATTTCGGAAGATAAACTTGCTTCTGTGCGATAGGTTCTTTCGGGCTTTATAAGTGTGGGTTTTTCAATTTTTGAATCCATAACAAAACCAAATTCTGGAATGATGAACGTTTTGACTTTAGAAGAAGGGATGATTTCGCCGCATTGCTTGCAAGTGTGTTCATGGACATCCCCCGTGGATTGTTCCACCATCATTGTTCCGCATTTGCCACATTGAGCATAATCGTATGTTTTCCAACCTTTCTCCTGCGAAGTACCTATGTAACGGCTTGTAATTAGTTTTCCATCCGCAACCACTTGGCAACTTGGAGCGTATTCAGCTATTGCAGTGGATAAATCCCTGCTTAAATCTAAAGAATCCACGCCATGGACTGTAGCTTTTATATTTGGGTAAAGCGATACGGTGTCAACAGGAAAACCATATTTTGGAAGAATGTTATTTCGCGTTAAGAAAGAAATGATGTCTTCCTTTTGATAAGTGTGTTTCCGATTCTTAAGATGTGTCGTTCCGTTTCCTTTTGTTTGTTCGTTTTTGATGCAATTATCCAACACTTTAAGGTCATTGAAATATTTTTCTTTCGCAATCGTTAAACTTGGATATAAGGACGGCTTGTCTCCAAAAAGGTATTCACCCCAACCGTAATTTGGAATGTCGAAACGATCTTGTATATCTTGTGGGAATGTATCGATTAATGCGTTCAAAAGTTCCTGTGGCTTCTGTTCTATATATTCTTTAAACAAATTAAAGCCGATTAGTTGAGTCTCTTTATTGGGTTCTAGAAATGATTGTGCATCTTTAAAATACGGGCAATGACCGAACTTCGTATATTTTTTGAAGAAGAAAGACAATGCCATAGAATAGATGTGGCGGATAGATATCTTGTCGTTTTCAACCTTGAAGGACGGAGGATTTATCTTTCCGGAAATCATTGACAAAGGGTCGTTGAAATAATTGAAGTCGTGGTTGGATTTATTACAAAAAGTTAAGGCAAAAGCAGCGGATTCAGCACTTCTTCCTGCACGGCCTGCCCTTTGCTCGTAATTTGATGGTGAAGGAGGCACGTTTCTCATAAATACGGTTTCTAACTGACCTACATCTACGCCCATTTCGAATGTTGTTGAACAACTTAAAACATCCAATTCATTGGATTTAAACATATTCTGGTATTTGTAGGCTTCTTCCTTATCTAGCTGAGCAGTATGCTCCACCACTCTTAAAGGCATGAGAGACATGTGTTCATACAAGTTGTAATAATGGTTTTCTTTTTCCTTGGATGAAATATCAATTTCTTCTAAAGTTCCATCGCATTTATAGTCAGGGCAAAGGTGATTGACCTCAAAACTATAAATATGATGGCATTTTTTGCATTGATAGAGCTTTTTTGGTTTGATGAATGAAAGACAGTCCAAATCTATTTGAACGCCTCCGTCCTTGCTTGTCTCAAAAGCGCCTTCTTTAGAACAATATTTCCAAAGGGTTTCTAACAATTTAGAAAGCTGATCACAAGAAAAGTGGATTCCTTTAGATTCCATAACCTTTCGTAAATAATCAATTCTTCTATTTCTCGCGTTTTCTTTTGTTGGAATGAAGGACTTAATATTTCTTTTTGGATCTGATTTATTCAATCTATAGCTGGATTCGACTCCTCCAAATGAATAGAATTCTTTATCCGCCTGGTTCATTGGATATGGGCAATGAATGGCATTGTCCGCTAACATCGTCATAATCAAATAAAGACATATATTGTTCGTTTCTTGAGCGGTCAGTTTTAATTTGAGATTGTCCTTGCATTCGAATCCATTTAATTTCAGCCCTGATAAACCTAAACCAAATAAAGACGTGGAAGAAAAACAATCTACGAGATTTTTTAATATTGCCTTCCAAGCTTCCCCTTCGTAATAGTCGAGGTTGTTGACGTTTTTGCCTTGCATTTCCAAATACTTATCAATTCGTAAGATTGAATGATTTTGAAATTCATTGGCTAGGTATTTTGCAAAAGCGGAAATACGCATGCTTTCATTTGGATGATTTTCTATTTGAGAATTGATTGCTCTTCCGTACAATCTCGTGTCATATGAAGTGGATAAATACGTTGCCCAATATGCAGCTGATTGTCTGCTATCAGAGAAAGCGATGAATTGTTTAGCGGCTTTTTCATACGTGACTTCTTCTTCGCCAAAATCAAAGCCAAAGGAAAAGTCGTCGTTGCTTTTCGTGGCTTTTATTACGGTTTTATGGCTTGGAAGCTCTTCAAACAAAGAGGTTGCAATGACGCTTGTGGAAGCTTCTTGACCAGCAAAGAAACCTCTAAGAATGCCACTTCTTTCATAATTTTCACATTGAATACATTTTGTTATTCTTGGTTTTTCTGGATTTTGAGAATTGACCTTGATTACTCTTATCAGGTCTTTCTTGCTGTGGCTACAATATTTTCCATTAATGGAATTAGCTCTTCTTAAATATCCGCAATGTGGGCACAAATCATATTCTTCCGTTTTTAAATTTTCGTTTTCTAAAGAATGATCTTCATCGGTGTCATTTAAAGCGTCACCGAGAAAATACGCTTCCGGAATTTCTAATGAGTCTAAAGAGGTCTTTTGCTGTAAGATGCCTTCGGAATCTTTTCTTCCGAGAAGGTATATAGCGTGGCAATGCTTACAAGTTGCTGCCTCAAAAACTTTGTATTCTTCACCGTCGATAATTTCTTTGTCCTTTCGAACAAGACTTAATGTCTTTTTAGGAACAAGCGTGATGAAAGCACCTTCCGCCGCTCTAAGAAAGGCATGATAACGGGAGTCGAAGAGTTTTTCGCCATTCTTGTTTGCTTTTGATGCCACTTCTACAAATGAAACAAGTTCATCGTTTGACCAGTTCATGTGAGTTTTTATTTCGGATACGCTTCTGGGCTTATCGAAGAAGTTTTTGACTTTCCAAAAGGTCTTATCCTGGTTAAGCACATCAAAGAGAAATAAAGATAAATTATTTTTCTCGTTGGATAAATTTGGGAAGATTTTAGAAATCTTTTCGATTGCTAATTCATCCTTATAACCTTCAATCAATATTTGGTTGACCTTAACGTAAAAGGAAGATCCTAAATTGTATTTTGCCTTTTCGTTTGTTCTATGAATTCTTATTGCTCGAATGATAGAGCTCTCATCAAAATGCGAATCAGTTAAAGCGGTAGCGAATTTCAAAATTTCATCGTTCTTCTTCTCATCACCTAAAGTGGCGCTTGTTAAGATAAACTGAATTTTGTTTTTTGCTTCCTTTTTGTCTTCGAAACAACCAATTCTAGTTTTAAGCCTTCGGATTAATAAGGATGTTTCGATACCTGTAGACGCTTTATATGTATGAGCTTCGTCTAAGACAATATATTTCCAATGATTTGAATAATATCCATCAAAGAAAGAAGAATCTTCCGGTCTAAGTAAAAGAAATTCCAGCATGACATAATTTGTAATAAGTATGTGCGGAGGGTTTTCTTTCATTTCATCACGTGAAATAATCTCGTTTTGCAATGGATTTCTTAATTTTGCGTCTTCCTTATTTCCATAAAGATTTTTATATTGAGCCAAAGCATCCTCTCTTGTGTATTTCGTTTGACCCGTGTATGCGCCAAAGGTGATATCAGGATAATCTTCAAGCAATTTTCTTAGACGGTCTATTTGGTCGTTTGCTAGAGCATTCATTGGATAAATAATCAACGCTCTTACTCCGGGCGTAAGCGTTCCTTTCGTTTTTTCTTGCATTAATTCGTTGATGATTGGAATTAAGAAAGATTCCGTTTTACCAGAACCGGTTCCTGTTGTGACTATGGCATTGCGGCCTTTTTCAATTTGGCGGAGAGAAATTTCTTGATGCTTATATAGCGTAACGTCTTTTAAACTTAGGTTTAAAAAGTCGGGATTCAATATTCCGTCTTTTATAAGCTCATTTACACTTTTTCCTTTCTCAAAGGAATTAACAACATCTAGATATGGCCCCTTTTCAAAAAAATCATCATTTTCTAAAGAATCGTGGAACATTTTCTTGTAGTCAGGATCTGCTATATCAAAGACCGTTTTTAAATAACGCTTATATTCTTTAGCAATGTTTTGAAATGATTGAATAACATCAAAAGCCATAAATTCTCCTAACAATGAATATGAAAGTGAATATGAAAGTGCCAATCCGACAAAAATAGAGTTTGCATGAAATCCAATTTTTCTATTGTAGACAGGCCCATTGGCTCACAAGGCATGAGGATCTGTTTTCTAAAATCAAGAATCATCTCTTGGTAGTCTACTCCGTATTTACTGATGTCCTGCCTGAGCAAAAAATAATGAGACGCTTCGTTTTTATTCGGATAGATAAGCATGCAATTACAAACGGGCCTTTCTGTTTCGAATATGTTGGAGAAGAGGCGACAAACGTATGCAATAGATTGTTTTTCATCCAAAAGGCCTATATCGTCCTCCACTCCTGTGATGTCGATTTCCCCAGAAAGGAGCGAAGCGATGTCTACTTTTTCGAATTCTTTTAAAGTGTATACGATTGAGCTTTTAAAGGTGATGGGCTTGAAAATACCTTTTTGTATGTTAGTGATTGTTGCGGTTTTGCCTTCTAAATGAGTGATGTCGATTAATCGAAGGAGATAAGGCTCTTTGAGTAAAGGCGTAGCAACACCATCGAAGCCAAAGTCATTTTCTTCAATTTCAAAAATTTGTATTTTATAAAATTCTCTTAAACTTTCGAACTGACATTCGAAATGGCCATTTTCGATTGGTATATCTTCCGCAATGGGGTTATCGCTTGTGTCGTAAATGGTTGCACTATATGGGCCGTCTCCTTCAATTTCAACGTTTCCTTGGATTGTGTTTGTTATGAAATCCCCAAATATCATTTTTGATTTCACGACACTCCTCATTAGGATGTTCATAAACGGAACTGTCTTTTTATATCCGTATCGTAAGCTCAGAAGTGTTTTCTCTTTTGTTTTTTCTATTTCGTTTTCAGATTTTATGTAACCAATTCGAAGTTTAATAAAGTCATTCTCTTTATTTTGCTCAGGTTTAATAACGATATCTGAATCCTCTAAATCCATTTCTTGAATGTCGTCTGGGAATTGGTTAGAGATATACAAGTTTTCTGGCATGCATTTAAGAGATATGTCTTGCGGCCTATCAAAATTCGTTATTCCGTTTTCGCTATACCCCCAATATAAAGCAGGGATTTTAAAGCATATATCCCCTTTGAAATTGTTACATGTTATTGAAAGTTTGATGAGCTTGTCTTTCACAACATCTTCGTTAGAAGTGTTCTTTTCATCAAGCGAAAAAGAAAGCGTTTCACGATTGGGTGAATGTTCAAAACAATTGACCCGTGTATCAATATATGGTGTTTTTGAGAAAGATAGTTTTCCTACTGTGGCAAAAATATAGGGAGCATTTTCAAAGGAGAAAACAAAATTCTTTAGTAAAAAGAAATCAATTTCTTTTTTGCTATTTCCAGGCAATCCAATCAAAAAACGGTTTAAGCCATCCTTTAATTCAAATTGGGAGAGACTAAACAAAATTGCATAAGAATCCATTGCTTCATTGTCAAAGTGTATTTTCTCGAATTTAATGTCCGACAGCCTATAGTTTTTTCCATCGTATCTTAAATAGGAACCCCTTAAATTCGATTCGTTTATTCTTAAAAGATAGGATGGAGATCGGGTATAAATAGGATAGGACCCATCTTCATTTTCCACATGGATTGTTTTATTACGTTCTCCTATCAGCCCTTCTTTTATGTTTGTTCCAACAAGATAAGCCTTTCCACTTGGGGATATTACGATGTCGCCATCGTCTAATTTGGTATAGCAGCAAGAAAAAGAATTTGTTTTTGTTTGATTAGTATTTTTGCCTATTATGGAAACATCTCCGTTGGAAGACAGAATAAGATAAGTCCCCTTTTGAATAAAACCATTTTCAAGATCGATGGATTTTCCGCTCTCGTCAAAAGCTCTTACCTCATTCCCTTTTATAGATCCTTCGTAGTATGTGCATCTACCATCGCTAAGCGAAAAACTGATTCTATGGAATATGTCCTTCTCAGAAATGGGAATGAAACTCTCTACTGAATAGTAGCCTAATTTTCCGTTTTTAATAATTTCTGGAGTCACGATATGAGTTTCGTTGCATGTTGTTATCGTCCAAGTAACATCATTTATGGGCTCTTCTTTAAGTAATTGTCTTTGAAGAGAAAGATAGAATTTCCCTTCCTTTACAACACAATGCAATATAGGTTTAGAATGGACTCTTTCCCCTTTCGTAAGTCTTCTTTTCCCGATTGAGTTAAATGATCTTTGAAATGCTGAATTTGGACTTAACGCCCAATTTCTCATCAAAGAAAGAATGCGATTGTCGGAATGATATTTTCTTAAGGAATCTTCATCCCAAAACCAACGATCGATCAATTTTAAGTAATTTCTTAAACGATTCTTGCTTCCAACAGGATTTGCCAACAGAGCTAATGAAGTGTGAACAAGCAACCCATCAATGGGCTTTCCTGTTTTGTTTTGTTTTATCTTTTCAATCAAGGTGTCAAAGATATCTTTACCATCGTCTCCGTATAAATTATCTATGTTTCTTTGTAAATCAATTTTCCAGAAGGTGAACAAATAATCGAATAAATCATTTGCGGCTGGTGTAGTCACGAATGAATGCATGCATAAGTTTTGAAATTTGTTTGTCCCATTTTCTAAATAATATTTCTTGGCCGACGTTAGAGTGTTTTTCATAACGTCTAAAATTTGAGTTTGAATGCATATCGCAGGTTTGTATCCTATGATTTCACCGAGAACAGGCCAAAAAATTCCGTCCTTGTATTTTCTTTGTGCAAAGAGAACCAAACCATAAATAAAGACTATGTCGTTTTCTATGCCTTCACCGCAAGAGAGCTTTTTTATTTGTGAAACGACGTAATTTTTAATAATTGCCAATTCTTCGTCATTAACGGTGATATCCCCAATAAACGCACATTTGTGGAATTCTCTTTCGATTCTTAAAAATAAAAGTTCTTCTTTGTTTAATATTTCACGATTGATACTAGAAAGAAGATAGGAGGAATGTATAGGTTTTCTTCTCTTCTTCCTTTGTTCTTTTAAAAATACGTCATAAGAGTCATCAGTCTCATTCAAATTGTTCGGACAAACATATAGTTCAAATGATGGGGGTTCCGTTGCATCGAGCAATCCTTGAATGATTCTGAGATTGTTGTAAGGAAATTCTAAGTTTGTGGCTATGTAAAGAGGATTGGGCTCACCTGAAAATTTGACGGCTTCTGTTATTTTGCTTCCGATGGCATTAAAAATTTTCTCTCTTTCATTGTTTACGAGATAACCGGATCCTAAAAGATTTGATTTATTAATCCATCTGTCGATGGCGAACTTGCCATTAGTAGATTTATAGGCGAAGAAAAACAAAATCTTCATAACATCTTGCCATCTATCTATTTTCAAAAGCTGTTTTCTTTCTTTTAAATATAGAAAAGCTGGTTTAAAACTGCGGTATCCTTTAAAACCGTTTATTGCTGAAAAATCAACTTTTGTTATTTCTTCTAGCATCATGTTTGTTCCCCACTACATTGTTATTTTCTCACGATTTTGAGGGTTTGTCTTTGCTTTATGGAGAGAAAATGGAAAAAAGAAAAACTATTTTCAACCCTTTTTAATTTAACGATCTTGAAAGGCAGATCTTGATGTGATCTAATTAAAGAAATTGACGTTTTGGGGGTGGAACTATGCCTGATATGAGTTATCTTTCAATAAAAGAAGAAATAAATTCTTTAAAAGCTACTTATCCTTGGTTACGGAACAAAGCAGATGAACGTGTTTTTTCGTTACTTTGCATCAAATCGAATTTCTTTAAAAATCCTGCATTGAATAAAAGCGTAGATGATATTAATGAAACGATTGTAGATGGAACAAAAGATGGCGGAGTTGACGCTCTTTTCTTAGATCCTAATTCGGATGCGGATGACTTGGTGCTTGCTCAGTCTAAATTCTACGAGACAATTACTCAGGAAGACGTTAAGAATGCTCTGATTAAAATGGCACTTTTCTACAATGACATGAAAGCCGGGCTTTTTCAAACTGTGAGAGAAGAAGTCGCAAGGAAGTTTTTAACTTTGAGCGCTGAAGTGGGCGACGAATCTAAGATTCTCTTTGTCTTCTACACAAGCGCTCCAAAACCAAGAATCAAACTAGATAAAATTACTAAGGACGTTCTAAATCTCATAGAAAGCCCTGTTAATATTGAAATCCGTCTCTTTTTTGGTTCCGATTTGGTTGAAGAAATTAAAGATGCCAAATCTAGACGTGCCTGCGTTGAAAAAGGAAAAATCATCATTGATGAACCAGATAATTATCTTTTTTATGGGGATGCTTCTGATGATTTTTGTGCCACTATCGTTAACGCTTCCGCTTTCTGCATCAAAAAATTATATATTGAAAATGGTCTACCATTACTTGCTAAAAATCTTCGCTATCACGTTCCCGGCAAAGCGATTGATGATGCGATCAAAGAGACGATCAAGAACGATCCTGAATCTTTTTGGTTTAAGAATAATGGAATTACTATCATTTGCGATAATTTTGAAATTAGTGGAAAACAAGTTAAATTGGAAAATTTTTCCATCGTTAATGGCGGGCAAACAACCTTTAACTTGAGTAAGAGTGAATGCCTTGATGAAGAACATGATTTCTATTTGCCCTGCAAAATCATTAGGACTCATGGCGAAACGGAAGATGAACGTAGCAGGTTTTCATTAGAAATCGCTAAAGCAACAAACTCTCAAAAAGCGATTAAACAAATTGATTTAAAAGCAAATGCTCCAGAACAAGTGCGTTTTGCAAAAGCTATGCGTGCAGTTGAAATTTTCTATCAAACCAAGAGAGGGGAGAATGTTCCTAATCAATATAAAGACCCCGATAAAAATACTGATCTTTATGAAATTGGCAAACTCTTTCTTGCTGGTGTTTTTGAATTGCCAGCAACAAGTAGAAATAAGCCTTCTAAACTGTTTGATGATATGTTTTATGGACCAATTTTCAATTCTAATCAGGCGCAAATTGCTTCGTTAAGTAGAGAATTGCTCTATATGGATAATTACTTCAAAACCACGTTCTTACCTAAATTTGATGAATCTTGTGCCAACAATCCAAACAAAGACGAGCTCATTCAATTCGCACATAATGCTAGAACCACTTGTATTGCTTTTGCTGGGTTAATAGGACGTTATCGTCAAGGCATTATTACTGTTGCTGATTTGAAGAAAATGATTCGGACATATGTAAGCGGAACATACGAAGAAGACCTTTATGACATTTTTAAAAAGGTAGGAGATGCAAAAACGTTCTTCCCTCCTAAGATTTTTGACAACAAAGAAGAATATGATGAAATTTTATATAATCTTTTCAGTGGAATAATTAAAGCGGGAAGAACCTGCTACGCACATATGAGACGTGATTCTTCTAGTGGGGATAATTTGAATGTCTCTAATTATTTGAAAAAAGATGTGAATTATTATTCGATTTTGGATTCAGAATGGGATTCCTTGAACGATACTACCATCACTATTGTTTATCAAAAGATTGAAGAATATCTAAAATAGAAGCATTTCACTAAAATCTTATTACATTTCTGATTTGTTATTTGGCCAAACATTAATTTGCTTAAAAATTTTCGATTTAATCTAAATAAGATAAGAAATAATCCTCAAATTCCTCGATAAATTTCTCTTCTGTTCCATCTAGCGCTAATTTGATGAACTTATATTCTAGTTGATTGAATTTGGTGAAATATTGATCATTTCCATCTTCTGGGAATAAAAAGAACAAGGAGTCCGCTATTTTTGGATTTAGGAAGGGGTTGGCGTTTGTGGAATAACGAAGAGATAAATAATCTCTTATGGTGTTTTCGTACTTGCCATCTTCAATTTCTTTTTGCACGATTAAAGGCTTTCTACATTTCGCATCAATGACCGTAAATGATATAGGGGTCCCCTTCTTTTTGAGTATAAGAAAGAAATCAGGGGATATGTGCCTTGTATCTTTATGGATGAAATAGAACTCCCCTTCTTTTGCTAAGGAGACGTCTAATGCGTCAAAAGAATAATAAAGTTCAAATTCATAATCATCCTTCACGAAATGTTTTATAACATGTTCATAATCCATCTCATCATCTATGGTAAGGAAACCAAGATTTTGAATAGCGTAGTCGATGGTCAAAAGACAATAGGCTTCAAAGAGTTTTGAAGTTTGTTTGATAGGGGAAGCAAGAATAGAAGAATAACTACTAGAAAAATCAATGGAGTACCCTTGGAATAGAGGCAAAAAAAGCTTTCTTTCAATGAAGGAATAATAAGGTTGGTAAGTAATGGAAGAATCTCTTCTGGAGGAAGGGCTGATATTTTTAAAACTCTCAGAGCATAATATTTTGTTTGAAAAGGCTTCTATGGCGTTTACTGTAGCTAAGAAATTGTTTGCGAATTCTATTTTCTTGTTAAGAGTATCGATTTGATATGTGGTATGCCTCTTTCTTTTGTTTGGATTAGAATTGGAATTAGCAAGAATCTTATTTAGCCTTACTTTTGCATTAGATAAACCAATCGTCGTTTCTTCTTTAAACTTTGTTAGCCTGATTAAAGAAAACCTTAACATGAATACGAGGTATTGATTGATAGGTGTGTTGCTATATTGAACAATTTTGGCGGAATAGGTTTTCCTTAAGCCAAAAGATCTATCGTTTTTGATGATAGAGCGTGCAGATTGACGCTTCTCCTGGTTTGTTTTGGCTACGATTCTTTCGTCTTTTAAGTTGGGGTTATTGAGTATCTTGTTCAATGAATAGAGAATGGAATTTTTTGAAGTAACAAGGGATGAAAGAAGACTCATGCTGTCTTTCAAGCCGGTACTGTAAATCCTCTTCCCTGCAAAATGTTTGATGCTGGATCCGTCATAGAGAAAATTCTCATCGTAATTCCCTATGGCAGAAATCATCTGCCTATATTGAAAATCGTTAGTCGTTTGGGTGTGGGCAATCTTGTATAGAAATAGATTTGATTTACCTGTGGTTTTATCCACTACTCTAAGTCGATATTCGAGGGGTGGATTCGGATGATCCTTGTCATTAATAGAAATGCTTCTATTCTCTGTTAGCTGTATTTCATCCCCGTCCTCAAGATTCTCAATATAGAGGTCATATTTCGCACTCTCATTAACAATCCAGGCCGTATCGTATTCATTAATTGAGAAAAGAATGCTTTTTTCCTGGTTCTCAGGAATGGGGATAAACAAATCTTTTTTGGCAATGAATTTATCAACAATAAGATGGATGTTATTTTGTGAAACCATATTTGCTGATCTCTATATATTTTTGCTTGATGGCCTTTTTTGTTTCAGTAAAGTCGCTAAGGGAAGAATACTGATTCAATACATTTAACAAGCCCTTTGTATCATCATCGGATAAAACATCTTCCAATTCTTCTCTAGAACCATTGATCTTTTTGATGATGATTTGATTGACGATGAAGTCTAATGCGTCATTCCTCGATAGGATGTCTTTCGAATTTTTGAGGAAAAGAGCCATTTTATTAAGGCTTCTAAAAGAAATGCTTTGATTGAAAGAAGGATTCGTTAGAACGCTATTTAAGTCATTAATTAAAGAAAATTCGTTGCTAGAGAATTCTTCGGTGGAGTTTCCTATTTTCTTTATTGCGGTTGCAAACCTGCTAAAAGAAATCTCTTGGTAGGTATCTGCATCTACATGCTCCATATTTTTTAAGTTTGTGAAGACGGGTGCAGATAGATTGATGACGATAGCTCTATCTAGCAAACGGTCGGAGATTTGTTTCGTGGTCTCGTCAATATTGACCGTCCCAATAAAGAACACGTTCTCGCCGATATTGATGGAACTTGGGTATTTGTCCCCGTTCTTCATATTTAGATTTGAAGAATAGAGTTTCAGCTCCCTTGCATCTGGATCTTGCTCTAGTAAGGAAATGAATGGCGCGAACCAATGCTCAATTTGTGAGAGGTTCATCTCGTCGAAAACGACTAAATGAATTTTGTCTTTGTGCTCCGCCGCATCAATTAAGAAACTAACCAGTCCCGTTTGGGATTCCACATATTCAGCATTGGTTTCATTGTTGTTTTCTGAAAGAGGTCTCACGTATCCTAAAACATCTTCTGGTTCTAAATAAGATGGGCTGATTGGAACGAACAATATGGTATTTCTTGCTGCATCTAACCCAAGTGTATTGGCATATACGAGAGGAAGCTTTGTTTTACCTATGCCACTAGGTCCTGCTAATATTACAAGATTTGAGCTTTTAAGGGCGATATGGAATGTTTTTAAGTCGTTTTCGGAATAATATAGGTTTTTCGATTTGGCGTTCTTACTTACACAGTCTATGAACTCCGCCTCGTCAAAAATAGGATTGCTCTTTGTAGGCGATTTGATGAGAGATATTGTTTTAATGTATAAATCTCTAACTTTATCGATGCAATTCGGAACTAAAATGTACCTATCTGATGAAGTGTCTGTTATTTTTAGGTCTAGTTTTCGGAACGGCTCTTTCCCCTCTTGGCCGTTATATTTCCAACGAGTGTATCTCTTATCAGCGTTTTGCCCATCGGGAATATAGTTGATTTCGTAAATGGTGTCTTTGACATAAATATATTTAAGAGCTGAGGATAACGTACTTGGATAATTGTCCAAAATGAGGTCTTCATGCCGACCAACTCTTCCCTCGAAGTCTTTTTTGGATGCGTCGAAGAAAGGTATGAAGGTTGAATAGCTAAAATCTTCATATGGAACGGGTTTGGACAATAAGAAGGCATTTAGTTTGAATTTATTATTGTTACCATCACCATATAGCGATGGCGCGAAGAAGATAACTTTCTTGCAAAATGCGTCATATAAGCAACGATATTTGTCATCGTTACTCATATATGCATAACTATATGCATCATCTGGAGAAAGAACTAAATCTAACACGGTTTGGCTTAAATACAGCACCAAAGTGGAATAATCTCCACGATAATCGACACGCTTGTAGAGCTCATCTCTATTTACTGGGGCACTATCGTTTATTAAAGGAACAATTGGATTGATGATTACCCAATTCTTGGTGACTTGGATGCCTTCTGCTTTGACAACGCCGAGCATCGTTCTTTTCTCAAAATCATTTAAAAACGATTCGATATCAGGCTGTTTGAGAAGATTTGTTTCTTTTATCTCTTCTGCTTCTTTTTCCTTAACGGCTTCCTCTTTAATCTCAGAAACGATGGTTAAAGAAGCTTTATTTATCACGTCATCCCTTTCTTTTTCGAGTTTTTTGATTTGATCTTCCTTTTCTTTTAATTGTTTCTTGTTTTCTTCCTTTAAGTCCTTAAGCTTCTTTTCGTGCTCGTCTTTGTCTTTTTTCGCTTCTTTCTTCAAACTTTCTATTTTTTCATTTTTTTGTGACAGTTGTTCTTCTAGGCGTTTAATTGTGTCTTGCTGTTTTGCCTCGTTATATTCTTTGCTTGTAAAATTAGCGTCTATCCCTAAGCAATTTAAGAAATCTAAAATCTCTTTTCGATCTTTTTCGTCCCATTTAGAAAGAAAGGAAATGAGATTTTCTCGCTCAAATTTCCTTTCAGCAATTTCTTTGGCTAAGACGGGGTCGTTTTTGAAAAGACTTTTGATTGCTTTGTTTACGAGTTTCTCTTCTCTTTTATCGTCACAGAGGTCTAGTAATTGAGAAAAGAATGGCAGCTCTAATTTATTATGTTTTAATACTTCCTTTTGGAACAATTGGGATGCGCTACCAGAGAGCTTTTTCATGAAAAAATCTTTATTGCTTTGAAAATAACTGTTTAATATATCTCGGCAACGATTAAAGGTAATCTCATAAAATCTTTTCTTTTGCTCCTCATCCATCTCTTTAATGCTTCTGAATCGTTCTATTTCCATATCCCCTTCTCCTATGTGTGCAATACAGTACGTTTCTTCTGATTCACGTCTACATCAAACTTTATAACGATTATAACCTATATGTTGTTTTAAAAACGGAATTTTGAGGATGCTGATGCATTTGAAAGTGGAAACAAATCTGCTTATGAATGGTTTACAAGATGCGGCTGTTGAATATACACGTAAAACAGGTATAACCTATAAATGATTCTTAGTTTTGCTGATAAAGAAACAGAAAATATACAATCAGCATTTTTCAAAGAAGATTCCTCAAAGCATTCAAAAGATTGCCTTGAGGAAACTCATGATGATTGATGTTCAGAATGCTTGACGGATCTTAGAATACCGCCGGCAAACAGGATTGAATCTTTGTCTGGAAATCGAAAGGGTCAATGGAGTATTAGGATCAATGATCAATGGAGAATTTGCTTTACGCCAGTCGAAGGTGGAAGAAAATTTATGGACGTTGAAATTGTTGACTATCATTAGGAGGAGAAAGAATGAATCAAATTGAAACACCTAAAATGAGTGAAATTCTTTTTGAAGAATTTATGGAACCGCTTGGAATTTCAGCATATCGTCTCGCTAAGGATATCCACGTTCCTGCATCAAGAATACAAGATATCCTTCATGATAGACGCGGAATTAGTGCGGATACGTCCATTCGCCTCGGCCTATATTTTGGGGTATCCGAAAGATATTTCCTGAATTTGCAAAACGATATTGATCTTCGCAACGCAAAAAATACGCTTGTATGTGCAAATGTTCACATTGAACCTGCTATGAGAATGTAGATATTAAAAGAAGACTTGCTTAGAATTCTCGTTTTTTTACCTATCGAAAAATCCGAACCGTTCCCCTTTCCCTTTTCGTGTAACATATAAGCACTAACTACAATGTTTAGGAGAACAACATGCTTAAGCCTCGTGACAACAAAGACTCTTTCTACACTTTCGACGATGAGAATAAAGAGATTGTTTTTCATCGACATGATATGCCCTCCCCTTGGATGAACTATCTTACAAACGAGACGTTCTTCACAATGATTTCTCAAGCGGGTGGGAACCTTAGCTGGTATAAATCCCCGGAGATTTGGCGTATTGGACGTTATGGCTTCTTCCTGACACCTACGGACGTTCAAGGTTTGTTTATCTATATCAAGGACAAACAAACAGGAAAGGTATGGAACCCCTCTGTTATTCCTACAAACACCCCTCTTGATTTCTTTGAGTCAAGGCATGGAAGAGGGTATAGCAAATATATAGGGAAAAAAGATGGAATTTCCGTCTCTGTGATTGCTTTTGTAGGCAAAGAAAACGCCTTAACGTATCGCCTTAAAGTGGTTTCTGACCATCCTGCCGATTTAGAAATCTATGTTGCTAAAGAGATGGGGAACATGGAGTATCTTCGTGAGATGCAATGGCAATGTTACACGAAACAAAGCAATAACATCTTCTATAACAAAGAAACGGACGCTTTAGTCTATGACTATTTCATTGATGCCCAAGCACGTCCTTTAGAAACACCATATGTCTTTTTAACCTCCACTCTTCAAAGTGATTCCTACACGGCTATAAGAAAAGACTTCCTAGGTGCATATCGTGATTTATCTAATCCGGAAGCAATCGAAAAAGGAGGTTGCCCTAACACCGAACTTTTAGGTGGGGAAGGCATATTTGCTTTCTCTTATAAGCTTTCTTTAAAGAAAGATGAAGAAAAAGACTTTGCTATTGTTCTTGGCACGATGGATAAAAAAGAAGACATTCCTTCAACCATTCATCGTTTCAAAGATCTTTCTTATCTAGATGAACTCTACGAAGGGGTGCTAAAGAAATGGCAAAAAGTGGATGAAACATTCCATGTGTCTACAAACGATAAAGAGTTAGACCGTATGGCTAATATTTGGACGCCTTATCAAGCGTATGTCAATTTCCTTGTTTGCCGTGAGATTTCTTTCTATGCGACAGGTACAGTCCGTGGTTTTGGGGTAAGAGATGCTTCGCAGGATTCCATCTCACAAGTTTTAGTGCGTCCAGAACGTGTTAAAGAACGGATTAAAGAAATCATGAGTGAACAATTTCAATGTGGGAAAACGACCCATCGTTTCTTCCATATTGAGAAAAAGAAATCCGACATAAGTGATCGAAGCGATGATCATCTTTGGATGATATACACCGTGGATCAAATCCTCAAAGAAACAGGAGACGATTCTTTCTTAAATGAAAAAGTCCCTTATTATGATGGAGGAGAAGGAACGGTTTTAGAGCATCTTGAGGCATCTATCCGTCACACCCATGAGCATATGGGTAAAGATAATATCCCTTTAATGCTTGGAAGCGATTGGAATGATAATCTCAATACGGTTTGTCGTCAGGGAAAAGGCCAATCCGTCATGGTTGCAGAACAATATGTTTTAGCATTGAAAATCATGGCAAAAATCGAAAAAAGGCTAGGGAAACCTTCCTCTTTCTATGAAGAACTTGCCAAAAAGGAAACCAAAATCCTTAATGAAACGATGTTTGAAAAGGATCATTATATCCGTGCTATAACGGACTCTGGCGTTCGTATAGGTGGGGAGAAAGAACCTTGTGCAAGTGTATGGATTAATTCCAATGCCTGGGCGGTTTTAGCTGGTGTTGCAGACAATAAACGAGCAAATCTCGTGATGGATGCGGTTATGAAGAACTGTGATTCCCCATTTGGCCTTGTCATTCAAAATCCCCCACTACGACCGAATTACCCATCAAAGGAAGAAGAAATCTCCTGGGCCACACCTGGAATCGGTGAAAATGGAGGAGTCTTCTGCCATGCGAATACGTGGTCGATTATTGCTCTTTGCATGCTCAATAGAGCAGATGAAGCGTACCATGTCTATTCTGAGCTCTTACCAGACCATATTATTTCCAAGATTGGTGTGGACGCTTATAACGCGGAACCATATATCTATTCCTCCAATGTACGCGCTCCATTTGCTCTTCGTGGTGGTGAAGCAGCTGTTAGTTGGTTAACAGGTACTGCTACATGGATGGATATTGCCTTAAAAGAGTATTTCTTTGGCATCCGCCCTATGGAAGAGGGGCTTTATATTGATCCTACCCTTCCAAGCCATATCAATAATGCAAAAATCACCCGTAAATACCGCGGATGTGTATATGAAATCGAAGTTCTTTTTAAAGGAAAGAAGAGCAAACCTTCCGAATTATATGTCGATGGTAAGAAAATCGATGGGAACATCGTCCCACCTCAAGGAGAGGTGTTACATATCCAGTGTGTTGTTTCTTGATAGGGCTTAAATATCTTTTTGTTTTATATAATAAAAAGTCACCTAATTATCCTAAGTGACTATTGGCTTTTGTTGGCATGATACTAGACTGCATATTGGGTCTTAGCTGCGGTAGTTGCCTCATCAATGGCTTGATGCTCGAGGCTTCTTAAATGTTTTACATTAAATGAGAACTAACAATTAATAACGAATAAGGAAAATAAAGATAATTGATACATTGTTTTTATTTATATATATTATGTTTGTCGGGACGGAGACGTTAAACCCGTGCCAAGCAGTGGAAGGCGACCACGTAAAAAAACGCTTTTTTAATGGAACTTAGTTTTAAATCAAAGGTTAGGGAAAGATTAATAGAAGGAGCTTTGAATTATTCGAAGCTTTTAAACTATTTTTTTTGTTTTTGAATCTAGACAATTTCAATTTCAAAGGAGCTATTCTTTGCGTTTTACTGAAGACAATTACAAGCATTTAACTGGTGTAACGACAAAATTATCCGCCCGTGTTTTCTTTGATAAATGTCTTAATGGCACTATAAAAATAGATGATTTTGATTGCGAAGATTCAAAAAGAAGGAAGGGATTGGTTAGGAGCAAAACAAAGCACTTAGCTAAATTGGAAGAAATTGTTACTAATACAATAGCGATTGAGAAAAGGTTTGTGCATGGAAGGGTTATTGCATTGTTTGCTGTCTCAAACGGACGATTTACTTTGGCATTTACCGGTGGACATGTTTTGAACCCAATGTCTCTTCTTGACGGAATTGAAACTCATAGGGGCAAAGAAATCAAAAATTTTAAAATAAGCAAACAAATGATTATAAAGAAATAGCTTCAGACACGAAAACGTTAGAAAGTTAAATTTTTAATCTTTTAAATAATGGAAAAACATTTTTGATTCTTTCGCAGTGATAAGCAAGGAACGAATTACTTCATACCCGGGTATGGTTTCACTTTTTGAAACGTACGTAACAAGAAAAAAGGATTTAGTGACTGCCAAATCCGTGTTTTCATTGTATTTTGCTTATTTGATTAAAGAGATATAGATACCGAGATAATCTGGACTATAGATCTTGATTTGAACGATAGAAGATTTATAGAGTTTTGCTCTATTTTGGTCATATTTAATCTTCTTGAAATTTTATTAAGAATATGAT
>ERZ1026780.705-NODE-705-length-24955-cov-4.296707_pt1 | contig 24955 bp, 35 predicted proteins | sample MGYA00380126_ERZ1026780 | MGnify/ENA primary metagenome ERZ1026780 (study PRJEB33269, sample SAMEA4719762) | human gut metagenome | biome: human-associated habitat; feature: organic feature; material: feces | place: Cameroon | collected 2013-10 ... | reverse complement strand
GAACCGGTATGGGGCAAGGAGGCTTACAACCTCCGCTCCGAGACTGCGGCGGCGCGGGACATTATCGCGGTAGCAGAGGTAGCACTTGCTGGTGGATTTGATCGGTTTGCGCTTTCCCGACGGGAGATGCAGCGGACGATTAGAGCGCTGGACGATATAGAGATTTAGCAAGGAGAGGATAAAAGATGGCTGATTACATTGACAGACAGGATGCAATTGCGGCACTGAGGGAATTTGCGGAGGGGTGTAACGGGAGTGCGGAGGCAGCGACTGCGGCGGCTATGGCGATATCGGTTATTTCGAGATTGCCGGGGCCGTGGGTGGACGTGGAGGAGCGGTTGCCGCCCAAAAGGCTTGGCGTGGCAGTAATCGTGCGTTATGGCACTTGCACGTTTGTAAGTCACGCGTGGCTTAACAGTTATGGTGAGTGGGTTGGCATTCCGGATGGAGGAACCGTCAGCGGTTGGGCGCCGCTGCCGGATGCGCCGGAGGTGGGGAAATGCGAGCCATGATAGCCTGCGAGGAATTCCAGACCGAGTGGAGGGCAAAAAGGAGCAAGAAGATGCCGCAGGAGAGAATGGGGGCAGAGAAACGATGGACGCAGTGGAATATCTGACAGAGCTGAACAGAATGTGCAAAAAGAGCAACCTCTGTGTTGACTGCCCGATTTATAGGCAAACAAAGAGAAATTGCGGGCTGGCATACAACAACGTAGAAATGCTTGCGGGTCATGTAAAAATTGTTGAGCAGTGGGCGAAAGAGCATCCGGTGGAGACAAGGAAGAGCAGGTTTTTGGAGCGGTATCCGAATGCGACAATTGACGCCGCTGGCAATATAGGTATATGCCCAGCGGCTATTGAGGGGAAGAATTGCAACGATATTTGCAACGGAACAGGATGCAGAGAGTGCAGAAGCAACTACTGGAGCGAGGAGGTGCTAACCAATGAGGCTCAGAGATAAAACGTATCGGGACTACGGATTTCGACACGGCGAGGAAAAGTACATTAAGCAGCTAGCTAGGCAACCTGGTTATGAGCAGCGGCTATTGCTTTACGATTCCGCCTATGAGGCTAATAACGCACTTGCTGATGATGTAGTATATTCGATCATTTCCGGTGTGAGCTATGACGAGATTGTCAAAATTCGGTACATTCCAGCGACACGGGCTGATTTTTATGGCTACTGCCGCGCGACACTGGCTCTGTTCCGGGAGAAAATGAGGGAGTACGGCGCAATATAAAAAATGGAGTACGTCAATGTGTATACGACGTACTCCATTTTTGATGATATACTGTATATATATGCCAGGGGACAGTTCCGGGCTTATGTGCTCAGTTGGTAGAGCAACTGTTACACATTCAACAAACGCAATACCCGCTCGGGTGGTGACAACTCCACCCTCTGGCTTAATACGCAGGTGCTTTGGTAGCCGGCTACTTTTTCGTGCAATTCCTCCTAAATTGCCCTTGGACGATCTCCTTTCTGACCTGTAAGCCGGGGTGGTTCAAATCCACCCACCTGCGCCAGATAGAGCGCGGCACACCTCTCAACGATGTGCAACGGGCCGCGACATATGCAAGGGCAGGTGCGGGGCGGTAACTGCATAATCCGTCAGGCCGGTTCGATTCCAGCTCCTTGCAACGCCTGCCGCTTGCCCACGGCGGCGAATAAATTGTGGGCTCGAACGTGCTCAGATGGTAGAGCAATTAGAGCAGCCCGGAACCCATGCCGGGTGAGTGAAACCAACGTGGGGAAGTGGCGCAGTTGGATCGCTGCGCAAAGCGTAAGCCTGTGACGCATCAGGGCGCTGCCAGCTCCCGGCGGAATACAAATAGGGAGCACAAAAACGGAGGACATATGGACGACATAACAAAGAAACCATATACTGCATGGCTGGAAGAGGCCCTCAGAACTATTATGGAGACAGGCACGGAAAAGCTGTGCGTTGCCGCAATCCTCCCAGATGGTGATGTGTTTACCGGCTATTACAATGCGGATGCAACAGATAAGGCGCTATTTGCTCATAATATCCAGTCTGACGTGACAATGGATATCATAAAAGCAAATATCGACACGATAAAAAAGGCGATGGAGGATAATGATGGAGATACAATACAGGCGGCTGAGTGAGATCACGCCGTATGATAAAAACGCAAAGGCACACGACCAGACACAGATCAACAACGTTGCGGAAAGCATCCGGCAGTATGGCTTTGTACAGCCGATTGTGGTTGATCGAGACGGCGTGATTGTGATCGGGCACTGTAGGGCATTGGCGGCAAAGAAGCTGGGTATGAAAGAAGTGCCGTGCGTCTGCGTGGATGATCTCACACCGGATCAGGTCAACGCCCTGCGGCTGGTGGACAATAAGTCCAATGAGAGCCCATGGGATTTCGACCTTTTGGCTGATGAGCTGGAAGGACTAGATTTGACTGGGTTCGATTTTGGCTGGGGATTGCCGGAGGAAGAAACCAAAGAAGTTGAAGAAGATGAAGCACCAGAGGTTGACGAAACTCAGCCACCTGTGACAAAACTCGGAGATGTATGGAAGCTCGGACGGCACCGCCTTATGTGCGGGGACAGCACAGACATCGAAAGCGTAAAAAACTTATTGAGTGGGGAGCGTGTGGATATGATATTTACAGACCCACCGTACAATGTTGCGTTTTGTGGCAGGAGCAAGAAATTCGACGTAATAAAAAACGATGATTTGCCCAAAGCAGATTTCGAAAATTTTATCAATGAAACAATAAAAACGATTAAGTGGGTAAACTCCCCCATTTATTATATTTGGTGTAATTGGAATTTTTACGGGATATTACAAAGCAAACTCGATTATAAAGCGTGTATTGTTTGGGCAAAAAATGTGTTTGGGATGGGAAAAGGATATCGACATCAGCACGAGTTTTGCTTATTTAATGGCAAAATTGATGATTCCATCAAAAACGAAAGCGATTTGTGGCAAATTAAAAAGGATAAAGGGTATGTGCATCCGACGCAAAAACCTGTGGAACTGTCATATAGAGCGATCGGCAACCATAGCGGGGTTCAAACCGTCCTAGACCTGTTTGGAGGAAGCGGGTCAACGCTTATTGGATGTGAGCAGAGGGGGGTGCGCGGGTACATGATGGAACTCGACCCTCGATATTGCGACGTCATCATCAAGCGATGGGAAAATTTCACAGGAGAAAAGGCGGTGCTTCTGCATGACGATTGAAGAAGCGCAGAGAATCATCAAAACTGCAAATAGCCAATATCTCAAGCGGGATATGGAAAAATTTATTAAACGCCAGCGGAGAAAGGAGGGCGCGTATGGCAAGGCCAAGGAAGGAAATAGACCAGAAGCAGTTCGAAAACCTCTGCGGTCTGCAATGCACACTTGAGGAAATCTGCGGTTGGTTTGACGTAACGGACAAAACGTTGGATAGCTGGTGCAAACGCACATACCATGCAAGTTTCTCCGAGGTATTCAAGCAAAAGCGCGGCAAGGGTAAAATTTCGCTCAGGAGGAACCAGTGGCGGATTGCGGAAAAGAATGCAACAATGGCAATCTGGCTAGGCAAGCAGTACCTAGGTCAGCGTGACGTGGTAGAGCAGACAATCGCTGTTGACACAGTCAAGGATGACGCACTCAGCCAGAGCCTCCGAGAGCTTGCGGACGGGTTAAAATCCGATGATTAGCGCAAAGCAAAAGCAGATACTGGCTTTCCCGTACTCCAAATATGATGCGCTGATCTGCGATGGCGCTGTACGATCCGGCAAAACGTCTGTGATGATATGGGCCTTTGTCGATTGGGCAATGCGGGAGTTTGACGGTCAGCGGTTCGGCGTATGTGGCAAAACCGTGGATTCCGCCTCCAAAAACATCATTGTGCCTTTTATCTCCATGACGCTGGCAAAAGAGCGGTATGTGCTCAAATGGCGGCGCGCTGATCGGATATTAGAGGTAAGACGGGGCCAAACCGTCAACTATTTTGAGGTATTCGGAGGCAAGGACGAGAGCTCCTTCATGCTGATCCAGGGCCGGACGCTGGCCGGGGTGCTGCTGGATGAGGTGGCACTCATGCCGCAGAGTTTTGTTAATCAGGCCCTTGCCCGGTGCTCTGTAGATGGGGCGCGGTTTTGGTTTAGCTGCAACCCTTCCAATCCTCAACACTGGTTTTACCTAGACTGGATACAAAACCACGACAAGCACAACGCCCTGTATTTGCGGTTTGCAATGACCGATAACCCAAGCCTTAGTGATGAGACCTTGCGGAGATATCAGACCATGTATAACGGGGTATTTTATGACCGGTATATCAGGGGCTTGTGGGTAGCCGCCGAAGGTCTGATCTATGATATGTTTGACGATGATAACATTACGGACGAGACCCCGGCAAAGGGAGAATGGTATATAAGCTGCGACTACGGCACGCTTAATCCATTTTCCGCTGGGCTTTGGTGCTGGGACGGGAAGACCGCAACGAGAGTGCGGGAATACTATTATTCGGGGCGGGAAAACCGCACGAATAAGACAGACGAGGAGTATTACCATGAAATGGAGACCCTGGCGGGAGAACAAAACATACGCGCAGTCGTGGTCGACCCCTCGGCGGCTAGCTTTATCGAGACAATACGGAGACATAGACGTTTCCCCGTCCGAAAAGCGGTCAACGATGTTGTGCCAGGAATCACAACAACTCAGCGATACATAGCGGACGGCACGATCAAGATACACCGGAGTTGCAAGGATGCAATCCGGGAGTTTGGGCTATATCGTTGGGACGAGAAAGCGGCCGATGATAAACCCGTCAAGGAGAACGACCACGCGATGGACGATATCCGCTATTTTGTGATGACGATTCTCCGGCACAGAGTTGGTAAGCCGGAATACAAACCGCTTTGGAACGGAGGGATAAGCCATTAAGACATATCAGGATTTGCTTGCAGTTGGCGACAACGAAAAAGAGCGGATGCAATTCATCCAGGCGGCGATTGACAGCCACAGGGCGAGTGAGCTATACAAAATGGCGGTAGATGCGGAAGAGTATGACCGGCAGCGGAACGTGACCATTTGCCGGTATCAGAAGTTCCTCTATACACTGTCTGGGCAGGCTGTGCCGGACAACTACAGCGCCAATTACAAGCTGACATCCAACTTTTTTAATAGGTTTGTTACACAGGAAAATCAATATCTCTTGGGGAATGGCGTGATGCTGGAGGATAGCAAGCACAAAGAGGCGCTGGGCCAGGACTTTGACAACAAGCTACAAAACATGGGCCGGAATGCACTGGTGCATGGCGTGAGCTTTGGCCTTTGGAATCTGGATCATTTGGACGTGTTCAAACTGACGGAATTCGCACCGCTCTACGACGAAGAAACCGGCGCACTAATGGCCGGAATCCGCTTTTGGCAGATTGATGCTGACAAGCCGCTCCGGGCTGTCCTCTACGAGACGGACGGCTATACCGATTATATCAGACCCAAAAACGATGATATGCAGGTCAAAACCGAGAAGCAGCCATACAAGCTGGTACGTCAAAAGTCGGAGGCGTGTGCAGATGAAATCCTGCACGGCGAGAACTATCCCGGTTTTCCGGTCATCCCCATGTGGGGGAATCCACATCATCAGAGTGAGCTTGTGGGGTTGCGCCAAAGTATTGACGCTTACGACCTGATAAAATCCGGGTTTGCCAATGACCTAGACGATGCCGCAACCATATACTGGATCATCAACAATGCTGGCGGAATGGATGATCTGGACATGGCACAGTTTTTGGAGCGGCTGAAAACCGTGAAAGCCGCTGCACTTAATGCAGATGACGGCATTACGGCGGAGGCGCACACCATCGAGGTGCCGTATGAGAGCCGTGTTGCATACCTCCAGAGGCTGGAGAGCGATATGTACAAGGATTACCAGGCACTAGACGTTACTAGCCTGGTAGGTGGAGAAAAGACCACCGTGGAGATCAAGGCAGCGTATCAGCCGCTTGACAACAAAGCAGATCAGTTTGAATACTGTGTGCTGGATTTCCTCCGGCGGCTATTTGAGATCGTCGGGATTGATGACAACCCGACTTTCCAGCGCAACCAGATTGCCAATCTATCTGAGCAGACCCAAATGGTGCTGATGGCTGCGGAATACCTGGACGAGGAAATGTTGCTCAAAAAACTGCCCTGGTTGACCGCTGAGGAAATCGAAGATATGCAAAAACGCAAAGCTGCTGACGGTGCAAGCCGTATTATTGCGGGGCCGGTGATTGACGATGGCAACAGCTGATCTAGGGCATAAAATAGCGGATCAGGAGCTTGCGAAGCTAGAACAGCGGATATCCCAAGCGTATGGTGATGCGGCGGCGGAGCTGTCAGAAACCATTGAGGCATATTTTGAATCGTTCCGGCAGCGGGATGAGGAAATGAAAAAGCTGCTCCAACGTGGTGAAATCACCAAGGCACACTATAACCAGTGGCGATTAAACCAGATCGGGCGCGGCGAACGCTATAAACAGTTGCGCGATAAGATCGCAGAGCGGATGACCGATGCAACGGAGACCGCGACTAGCTATATTAACGATGTTACTCCTGGCATATACAGCCTTAACCGCAACTGGACGGCATACGAAATCGAAAAGATTGCCGGGAATGCAGATTTTACACTCTGGAATGAGCAGGCTGTAAAAAGGCTTATAAAAGACAACCCCGATATGCTGCTGTATTACCCCGGAGACATAGCGATAAAATACGGGGATCACATCAAATGGATCCGCGAATGCGTCGGCAAGGCAATAACAAGCGCTATTTTGCAGGGCAAGAGCATCACTAAAATTGCAAACGAGCTGCAGCAGAAAATCCCCGGTCTCAACAGAAGCTTTGCAATCGGGACGGCCCGAACCGCAATAACCAATGCCCAGAATGCAGGACGGCAGGATCAATATCTGCTAGCGAAGCAAATGGGTATTAAAGTCCAAAAGCGCTGGTTTGCCACATTGGACGGGAGAACTCGCCATGCTCACGCTATGGTTGACGGCCAAACGGTTGACGTTGATGCAGATTTTGACGTTGACGGCTATAAGATGGCATATCCCGGGGATAGACGTGCTCCAGGCTATCTGCTCTATAATTGCCGCTGCACTATGCGGACGGTTGAGCCAGAAGGCATAGGTATAGAGCCAAGGCAGCGGGTAGCCAAAGACCCGGAGACCGGAAGAAATATATTGATCTCCGATATGACGTACCAGGAGTGGCTGAGATGGAAGGAGGCCCAATAATGGCGGAGTTTACAATCACTAGCCATGCCGCTGAAACATTATTTGCGCTTCGCTCGGCGTGCAATCGCGCCTTGGAGCGCTGTGGTATGCAGGCCGAAGGGTATGCACAATCTATGTGCCCTGTAGATACCGGCGCGCTCAGAAACTCCATTACCCACAAGTTAGTGGACAGCGAAAAGGCAGTATATGTCGGCACCAACCAAGAATACGGCGTATATGTTGAGATGGGCACCGGTAAATACGTTTCCGGCGGCAGGCCAACGCCGTGGGCGTATCAGGATGCGCAGGGCCGATGGCATATGACGCATGGTCAGCGTGCACAGCCTTACATCAAACCTGCTGTAGCTGACCATGTCGGCACCTATCAAAATATCATTAAGGATGAGATGCGGAATGGATGATAAGATCATCGAGGCAATCCAGGCGATTATAAAGCGTGGCAATGACGTGGAGATACGCCGGAAGGGCAACGGCTATGTCGTGCTGGAGATAAAAAAGACAATCAAATATACGACTTCTGCGTAATTGGGCGCGGGAAAGAGCAATAGGAGCTAACTACTAAGGATTTTTTAGTGGTTGGCTCTTTTTTATTTGGCAAAATCCGCGAAGCACAGCGGTTTTGATATCACAGTCGCCCCCAAGGAAATGGGGCCGAAGAAAAGGAGACTGAAAGAATGGCACTCACTAGGAAATTACTCAAGGGAATGGGGCTCACCGAGGAACAGATGGACACCATCATTGAGGCACACACTGATACCGTGGACGGCCTGAAAGCACAGGTTGCTACCTATAAGACCGATGCGGAGAAACTGCCTAGCGTCCAAAAGGAGCTGGACGACCTGAAGGCAGAGGGCGACGGCGGTTACAAGGACAAGTACGAAAAGGAGCATAGCGACTTTGAGGCTTACAAATCCGAAATCGCCAAAAAGGAGACCAAAAGCGCCAAAGAAACGGCGGTAAAGGCTTACTACGAAAGCAAGGGTATCACAGGCAACGGCCTGGAGATTGCTATGCGCGGCTCCAATGCTGAGATTGATGCGGTAGAGCTGGAGGATGGCAAGATCAAGGACACGGCAGCTCTTGACGCTCTGGTAAGCGGCACCTTTAAGGGGCTGGTTTCCACTACGACCACCACCGGGGCCAATACGGCGGCACCCCCGGCAAACACCGGCGGCGGAAAAACCAAGGACGAAATCATGCAGATCAAGGATCGTGCTGAACGTCGGGCTGCAATCGCCGCCAACATGAACCTATTTACCGACCAGAATGGAGGCTAATCAATGGCTGAAAACAACATTATTAAAAAGACCGACCTTGCGCGAGTACGCGAAATCGAATTTACCGAGATGTTTGGCTACTCGGTTAAAAAGCTGGTTGAGGCACTGGGCATCACCCGCAAGATTGCAAAGCAGGCTGGCACCGTGCTCAAGAGCTATAAGGCTACCGGAACCCTGGAAAGCGGCAATGTTGGCGAAGGCGAAACCATCCCCCTGAGCCACTACAAGACCGAGGCGGTGGACTACAAGGAAATCACCCTCAAAAAGTGGCGCAAGGCGACCACTGCGGAGGCAATCACCGACAGAGGCTATGACCAGGCTGTGCAGATGACCACCGACGAGATGCTCAAGGACGTGCAGAAGGGCATCCGAAAGAATTTCTTTGATTTCCTCGCAACTGGCACCGGATCTGTGTCCGGCAGCGATTTTCAGACCGTCCTTGCTCAGGCATGGGGCAATCTCCAGGTGCTCTTTGAGGATGACGAGGTAAGCGCCGTGTATTTCATCAATCCCCTGGATGTTGCGGACTACCTGTCCAAGGCAAATATCACCGTGCAGACCGCATTCGGCATGAGCTACGTTGAGAATTTTCTCGGCCTCGGCACGCTCTTTATGAATTCCAGCGTCCCCAAGGGCACCGTGTATGCCACCGTAAAGGATAACCTTGTGCTGTACTACATCCCTGTCAACGGTGCCGATCTCAACGAGGTATTCTCCTTTACCAGCGATTCCACCGGTTATATCGGCATCCACGAGGAGGCAGACTACACCAACATGACCGCCTCCGATACCGTAATTAACGGTATGGAGCTGATTGCGGAGCTGATTGACGGTGTGGTTGTCGGCAACATCGGCACCGGCACTCTGGGCACACTGACCGTGACATCTGCTGCTGGCACTGCAAGCGGAGATACCAAGCTCACTGTTTCCCCGGCGAAGGCAAAGAAGGGCAACAAGTACAAGTACGCCACCGATGCGGCCACCGCCCCGACTGTTGCCTACTATGACAACGTTGCGGCGTGGAGCGACTGGGATGGCAAGAGCGACCTGACCATTGCAAGCAGCCAGAAGGTCACTGTGGTTGAGTGCGACGGTAATTACCATGCGCTCAAGAGCGGCAGCGCTACTGTTACCGCCAAAGCCTGATAAGGGGGCAACGCAATGCTGGAAGAAATCCTGAGAGCCTGCAACAACTGGTTTTTGGCGCCGGATGGCATCCACACCGGTACGTTTTCCGTCGATGGTGGCAGCATTGCGTTGCCATTTTTGGCAGAGGGACAGTATTTCCGGGTTGTCGGCTCTGTTTTTAACGACGGTGTTTACCAGTATCCACCCTCTGTGGTGGAGCTGGTAGACGAAACGTTTGACGGCGCGATCTGGGCGCTTGCTATCCCCAAATCTGTTATTGATTTGGCGGAGCGGGTGCAGGAGTGGAACGAAAAGTACCGGGCCACAGCTACACCGTATCAGTCTGAGAGCTTTGGCGGGTACAGCTATTCCAAGGCCACCGACCCAAAGACCGGCGGTGCCGTGACCTGGAAAACCGCATTTGCCGACGAGCTTTCCCGGTTGCGTAAAATTGGGAACCCGGCAAAGGCCGTGCCCAAGCAGAGCGCCACATGGTACCGCAGGCCATATAACCCAGACTATCCGTGGAGGTGACAACATGAGCCTACTGGACGATTTCGGGCGGAAATGTTGCCTGATGGAAAAACGCCGAACACCGGACGGCGCTGGAGGATGGGACGTGCAGTGGGTGGATGGCGCGGAATTTATCAACTACCAGGCCCTTGACACGTCCATGGAGGCAAGGAGGGCTGAAAAAGAGGGCGTAACCTCCGTGTATTCCGCCCTGGTTAAAAAATCCCTGCCCATTGAGTACAACGATGCGTTTAAGGATTTGAGCACTGGCACCACATACCGAGTCACCTCTAGGCCGGAGGACAAGACGGCCCCAGCAAGTGCTAGCTTTGACCTTAAATTCTTCACTGCGGAGAGGTGGGCGCTTACCTCATGACCAAAGACAAGGCGCTATATGCGTGGTTTAACGAGTTCATGCCGTTCCACCCGGAATCATCGGTGCCGGATGATGTGATTTTTCCGTACGGCACATACACCCTTGCTACCGGGACTTTTGGAGCCGACCCTGTCAGCCTTACCGTCAACCTCTGGTTTTATACAGAGTCGGAGGCAGCACCAAACCAAAAGGCCCAGGAGCTTTCTGAGCGCATCGGGATGGGCGGAACGCTGATCCCGTGTGACGGTGGCATGATCTGGCTCAAGCGCGGCTCTCCGTGGTGCCAGAGCCTTGTGGACGAGGCAGACCACGGCATTAAGCGACGCTACATTAACATTACTGCTGAGTATCTTACTCAGGACTAAGGAGGACATATGAGCAAATTTACTGTAATCCCTGAGAGCACATTTACCGAGTTGCAGATCAACGCCGGTGTGCTGCTAAATAAGTTCACCCCGGGAACCGCTGCTGCGCCTGCTGACGAGGACATCATCTGCGCGACTACAGGCGGTGTCAACGTAAGCTGTGTCCCGACATTTTCCGATCTTGGTGAGGACGTGGACAACTGCCCTAAAAACACCAAGGAGCTCAAACACCTTGACGGTTGGGACTGCAAGATGGCCACAACTGCACTTGGCACGAGCCCAGCCAACATTAAGCTCTCTCTTGGCTGCGCAGATGTCGATACTACGGACACCACAAAGATTGTTCCGCGCGTAGATTTGGCGCAGACCGATTTCAGCGACATCTGGTGGGTCGGCGACCGGGCAGATGGCGGCATGGTTGCGATCCAGCTCAAAAATGCGCTTTCCACAGGCGGCTTCTCGCTCAAAACCACCGACAAAGGCAAGGGCCAGATCACCGTGGAGATTACCGGCCATGTATCCATTAAAAAGCAGAGCGAGGTGCCCATGGTATTTTACAGCGCCGCGGCTGCAGCGGCTGCAACGGTCGACGGAGGTTAAAGCATGAAACTGTCTGAGTATCGCGGTGATGATGCGCTGGAAGTCCTGGCGGAGCTGATTGAGCCTGCCGTGGAAATCCTTGCTGATGCTGACATTGCCACTGCGTGGCGGGATAAAGACCCAAATAAAACCAGAGGCCAGAAGCAGCTAAAAGCCGTGTCTATTGCGCTCAAAAAGCACAAGGAGGCTGTGATCGCCATTCTCGCCGCTCTGGATCATGAGACCCCGGACGAGTACCGGAAGAAAATCAACGTTGTGACGCTGCCTAAAAAGCTGCTGGAAGTGCTCAACGATAAGGATCTGCGCACTTTTTTTATCTCGCAGGAGCAGACCGAGGTCAAACCCTCTGGCTCTGCTTCGGCGAGTACCGAGGTATCCGGACAGTAAAATCGTTTTTGGGCTATGCCGCCGCGTGTTATCGCCGCGACTGCGACAGACTGCGGTACCAGTGCTATGTCACCGATACCATTAAGATGATCGCGGAGAACACGGCGAAATACGCTGGCGGTATGGCTCCATCTAAACGGTATGCTGATCTCGTCCACCCTGCGCCGGTTGAAACGCGCAGTGCTGGGGAAATAATTGGTAGCATCTGCGCAAAACTCGACGCGATGGGAAAGGAGGGAAAATCCTTTGGATGTGTTTGACCTATCCGCGCGGATATCACTTGACACCGGAGAATATGAGCGGTCTTTGACTGGCGCGGAATCAAAGACAAACGGGTTCGGCGACGCTATAAAAAAAGCGTTTACCGGAGCGGCTGCAATTACCGCCCTGAAAAAAGTTGGTCAGGCTGTATACGATGTCGGCAAAGCGGCTGTATCTAGTTATGCTGACTATGAGCAGCTTGTGGGCGGCGTAGAAACGCTCTTTAAGGGCAGCGCGTCTATTGTCGAGGGCTATGCAAAAACCGCTTACAAGACCGCTGGCCTGTCTGCTAACGAGTACATGGAAACGGTTACATCTTTTTCCGCGTCTTTGCTGCAAAGCCTCGGCAATGATACTGCAAAAGCCGCCGACAAGGCCGACATGGCAGTTACTGATATGGCGGACAATGCCAACAAAATGGGCACGTCTATGGAAGCTGTTCAGAATGCGTACCAAGGTTTTGCAAAGCAAAACTACACGATAGATCTAATGTCCGCCGCGTAAGTGATTGCGCGGTGAATGTGCGTGAACCCTGCCAGGGGTGTGAGGGCAAAAAGGCCGCAGGAAATGGCGGCATGAGATGTCATTGCTAACAGGGGAAGCCTAAACGCGAAAGCGCATGGTTATCCTGTGCCAAGCCAGAAATGGAAGGTCAAACGACTATGAGCTTGTTACTCAGTACTGCCGCTATTGGTACGCGGTGGGAAGCGCGCACCAACTCCATTAAGAGTTGATGATATAGTCTAATCCCTTTTAAATATCGGGAAACCGAGGGTGAATATGGTTAGATAACCTCAAATTGGGATATGGCGGCACTAAGACTGAGATGCAGCGCCTCCTTAAAGACGCGGAAGCGCTGAAAAAGAAACAGGGCGAGGTTGCCCATTACAGCGTCGATAGCTATGCTGACATCGTCGATGCTATCCATGTTGTGCAGACCGAGATGGGCGTGACTGGCACTACGGCACTGGAAGCATCCGAGACAATCTCTGGGAGTATGGCCAGCGCTAAGGCGTCCATTGGCAACCTGCTAACCGGTATTGTTGATACCGACCAGGACATTGTTGCATTGGGTGAGCAGACGGCTGGAGCAGTAGCCACGGCGTTTGAAAATGTTGCACCGGCTATCGCCAATTTTATGACAGTCGGTGTCCGTGCAATTGGCGATGCGGTAGACCCAGCCAACAAGGTATCCCGTGCAATCGGGGACATCGAGGCGGCTCAGGAGCGGGTGACTAGCTCCAACAATATCCTAGAGCTAGTCTCCAGGTATAGGGCGCTGCAAGAGCAGGCGGAAAACTCCGAAACATCGTCCAGCGAGCTAGCCAACATCGAAAAAGAGCTCACCTCCGTTAGAAACCAGCTGGCGACGGCAACCGGAAACGCAAAAATAGCACAGTCCGAATCAAATGACGAACTCGAAGAAGCAATCGAATATGAAGAAGCACTTGCGCAGCGCGAAAGAGAACGCGCTCAGATGCAGCTCTATGAGGATGTCGCAAAGGGCGCCGCTGCGTATGGAGAGTCGTTGCATGAGCTTTCAGTTGTTAGTGGGGAGCTTGCGGATGCTGAAAAGCAGTATGCCGACACCACCGAGAACAAGACAAAAAACGCTGCGCAAGAATACTCCAATCTGTCAAGCGAAATTGACGATCTATCCGACAGCTTTTTTGACGGCGAAATCTCAGTTGAGGAAATGCACACAAGGCTGGACGAGATCGCCGATAGTGTCTACAAACTAACTGGTAAAAAGGTAGAATTTACGGACATTCTGGCAGGCCAGGAGTATATTGACAATCTGAGCCTTACGTTTGACAATCTGGCAGACCGCACGATTGTCACATACGAGGAAATGGACGCGCTGCGCACTCGCCAGGACGATTTGACGGAGTCCACGGAATCCTACCGAGAAAAGGTCGCGAATCTTGTTGACAATGGGTTGCTTACAGCGGAGGAAGCTGCAGGGTATCTCGGCATCACTGTGGATGATCTCAAAGACGTGCTGGATGCCGTCGCAGAGTCTACAGACGATGTCGGCGAGTCTGCCGATGACACCGCAGAGGAACTCACAGACGAGCAAAAGGCCGCAAAAGACCTTAAAAAATCCCTTGCGGATATCGGCACTGAGGCTTATAACGCACTCGAGGCTGGTGAAGACCTGCGGGACAAGTACGACGATCTGACCGGGCAGTTGGAAAGCCTGGACGGAGAGCTTGACGAAACCACGCTCGGCCTTGTAAATACTGCCTTGGAGACGCTAAATCTAGCGGCGACCAACCAGGAACTTACAGACAGTTACCCCGGCTTTGTTACCGCCGCCCAAAACGCCGGTGTATCTCTGTCCAATCTGTCTGCATGGCTGGTTGACAACGAGGTAACAGCCGAGGAATGGGGATCGCAGGTTTCTAGCGCAGTTGACGGTATTATCAACAATTTTACAGAGGTAAAGACGTCAACGGGTCAAAGCGTCGCCGAAATGAAAGCGGCGCTAGAAAGCAACATTGCAGCATATACAACTTGGAATGCCAATATCGCGAAACTAATGGCAGGTGCCGTTGCAAGCGGCGACCAAAGTAAAATTGCCTTTGTCCAGTCACTGCAAGACATGGGTATTGGAGCGGCTGCTCAGGTTGCAGCAATGGCGGAGGACGTTGACGGGACGCTGGCTGAATTTGGCCCTCTTTTTGCTGACGCAACAGACCAAGGCATGCTGGAGGTTAAAAACAGCATCGAGGGCGGAACCGCACCCGCCGAAGCTGCGGCAAAGTCCTCGATGGGGGATGTCCAGGATGCAATGGAGACTATCGACTTCTCAAAAACGGGCAAGGACGCAATGTCTGATCTTGCTAGTGGCATTAAGCAAAAAACCGGAACGGCTACCTCCGCAGCCAGGAGCGTTGCAACCAGCGCAAAGTCTTCGGCTGGAGACGTGAGTTTTTATTCCGTCGGTTATAACATGGATTACGGAATGGCAAGCGGCATCTGGGGCGGCAAAAGCCTGGTTACTAGTGCTGCGCAAAGCGTGGCCCGATCCGCCTATAATGCCGCAAAAAATGTCCTTGGCATTCATTCCCCATCCACGGTATTCCGTGACGGGATCGGCAAGATGATAACAGAGGGCATTTCAACCGGCATGACTGCGCCGGACGTGCTTCGCAGCCTGGAGCGTGCATCTAGTGAGGTGTCCGACGCTGCGTACGATGGTATGACCGCACTGCCATATGAGCTTGGCGTGTCTTCCGACACTGATCGCTATGCAGCGCCGGTTCGGTCCGGGAATGTTATCAACAATTACATCAACATTGATGGCGCAAAGTACACAGACGCAAACGAGTTGGCAGACGTGGTCTCTGACGTGCTCGTTAGACGGTATAGACGGGAGGTGGCGGCGCTTGGCGGATAAGCCGTATTTTATCTACGATGGTGTGGATTCTCGTACCCTCAAAATACAATTGCAGCGCGAAATTGTGATTGACGGCGCAAAGCCCAATGTCGAGAAAGTCACGATCCCCGGCAGGAACGGGACGCTGGACTACTGGGATGGAACATATGAAAACCGTGAGGCAGTTGCGAGGTGCTTTATCCTGGACAGCGATGCATCCGGGTATTTTGCGCAGGCACAAAAGTGGATGCAATCCCCGGTATACAAGAGGTTGGAGCTGTCAAATGAGCCGGATGTGTATATGATGGCGACCATTGCAGACGGTGGCGACCGCGAAATTCTGCAGGACGTTTTGGCCCCGTTCAAAATCCGCTTTGACTGCAAACCACAAAAATACCTAAAAACCGGCGAGACCGCATTGGAGATCGCAAATGGCGATACGCTGCACAACAGTTGGTTTGAGGCAAAACCGCTAATCAGGATAAATATAACTGGCGGCGGCGGGACTTCCGGCGCGTTGAAGGTTGGCAGTACAACAATCGTGATCTCTGGTGTTAGCTCTAATATTATGATTGACTGTGAGACGCAGAACGCATACTCAATAGGGCTAGGTGGTGCGATTGCCAATGCCAACAACAAAATTCAGGCGCTCAATTTCCCAACGTTGCCAACTGGAGATACGGAAATATCGTGGTCTGGCGATATTTCAATCGCAAAAATGGAAATTGTGCCCAGGTGGTGGAGAATATGAAACCGATTTTATACGATGACACGGCAATATCATATTCCACAAATGGGCTTGGTGTCTTGACCGATGCCATCAGTTGCACAGTGACCCAGGAGCGGAACGGCTCCTATGAGTTGGAGATGGAGTATCCGGTGCAGGGGATCCATTTTGACGATCTTAAATTACAGCGCATCATTTTGGCTAAACCGGATGAATCCAGCAGAAACCAGCCGTTTAGAATCTATAACATATCCAAGCCGATCCTTGGGAATGTTACAGTAAGCGCACGGCACATTGCATATGGCCTCATGGGGATACCGGTTAAGCCATTTAAGTCCACGTCGGCATCTGCTGCGATGCAGGCATTGACGGACAATGCGGCAGTTGATTGCCCCTATACGTTTGAGACTGACAAAGAGACAGAGGCAACAATGACTGTTAGTGTGCCAACGCCGATTTGGGAGCTTTTGGGCGGCAGCGAGGGCGGAATATTGGATGTGTACGGCGGCGAGTATGAGTTTGACCGATACAAGGTCAAACTGCATAAGTCCCGTGGAAGCAACAATGGTGTTGTGATCCGCTACGGCAAAAATCTCGTCGATCTCACGCAGGAGGAATCCTGTGAGAATGTGTATACCGGCGTATATCCATACTGGACGGACACTGAGGGGGCGCTTGTACAGTTGCCGGAATATGTGCTCAATGCCGGTGGAACTTACCCTGTAACGCGCATACTCCCCCTTGACCTCAGCGACGAGTGGGAAAATGCACCAACAGCGGAACAGCTCCGTACACGTGCCAATAATTATATGACGGCAAACCAGATCGGTGTGCCTAGAGTGAGCTTAAAGGTTGATTTTGTGCAAGATAGTCAAATTGAACAGGTTGCTTTGTGCGACACGGTAACGATCTATTTTGAGACGCTTGGCGTATCCTCAACGGCAAAGTGTGTGGCAACGGAATATGATGTTCTGCGTGAGCGCTATAACAGCATTGACATCGGGTATGTAAAGGAGAGCTACCCCAGAATCATTGCAAATCACCAACGCAAAATCACCTCTACGGCAAGCAAGCGGGATGTGCAGAGGGCTTCGGCCAGTATCAGCGCATCGACCAAAACCGAGCTGAGCGGCTATGCCACGCAGGCCTATGTGACCCAGCAGATTCAGGCGGCAGTGGTATCGACATGGGAGGCGAGTTACTGATGAGCACGCAGACGGACAAGCTCCAACAAATCGCCGACGCCATCCGGGCAAGCTCCGGGGAAACAGATCAATTCCAGGCATCGCTGTTTTACCAAAAAATCCTTCAGTTAAAGCGCTACCGCTGGGCCGACAGCGTCCCAGCCTATTGCGAACCAAGGGCTTTGGAGGCGGTGGACGTGGCAAAGAGCTACTGGATCGCCCGGGCTTCGGGTCGGAAATTCCTCTATTCCGGCGGTGCAACGTTCCTTGATGGTTCACCGCTGAATAATGCGTCCGGCCAGGGACTTATTGACTGTTCCACGTATATCCATCTGGTTATGCGCGGAATTCCGTACCAAAAAAGCCCCTATGTCAACACAGCCGCAAATGCCACCTACAATGCGTCGGCACTGGCTACCAATACAGCGTATGCCTGGGCTGATGACCATATCCGTTCCAGCAACACTCTGGGCGGGATGGTGCGCTACGCCGCCGATCTTGCCGCCTATTATTGGGCCGCCGGACGGGCGTTTACGGATGCTTCTCAGCGCAAACCCGGGGATTTAATTTTCCATTCCACCCACCAGAACAACCGGTTTATGTCCATGACCCACGTCTCCATTGTCTCTGACAACATCGACCAGTATTACAACGTGACTGACGTGGCCAATACCGTTGTGCGCACGAATTACGCCAACCGCAACGCCGATATCGTCTTCTTCGCGCGGCCTGACTATGAGCGATTGCCCCAGCAGTCCTACACCTTCGACCCCAACCACAACTATCTGGCGTATCCATGGATTTTTGGGGACAGCAATACGTATTCTTCGGGCGTCACTGCCACGGCGGCAGAAGCCGGTGTAACCACATCCTGCTCTGGCGCGACGGCTGCAACCACAATCCCCATTGTGTCCTCCAGCTACCCACTGTATCTCCCCGCAGGGACTTACCAACTATCCGGTGCACCGGCGTATCAGGATCGCCGCGCCCGGGTGGACTACTCCTATTGGGGGCTGCGGTTATATCCGCTGGATGGGCGCACCATCACCTCCCAGGTCAAGGGGTATACGTCGGCAAGCTATGGAAGCGCCCCGACAGCTACCGTGCCACAGTCTCAGGCGCTCGTCTGGGACAAGGGCTATGGGGCGACGTTTTCCATTGACACCCCGATGTCCTTTTACGCCAATCTATACATCTCCAAAACGCCTACGGCCTCCGCATACAGCGGGACAGACCTGTGGACGCCGATGTTAAGGAGGATCGCATGATTATTGAGTTATCAAACGGCCTGGATCACCTTTTTCAATGGGACACGGGCCAAAAGGTCAAGATTCCGGATGGTGTCCCAACTGTGCATTTTAAGTGGGGCAATATTTCCGTCCCGTTCGATGTCGTTGACGGCTGGGTTGAGATCGCGCCGGAACTGACGCAGAAGCCGGGGAACATCTACCTTTGGACATATGCTGAGGATCACACCCTGGACGCGGCCAGGATCCCGGTGGAGAAAAAGCCGAAACCGGCGGACTATGTGTACACGCCCACGGAGATTAAAACGTGGGAGGCGCTGGACAAGCGCATCAAGGCCCTGGAGGACGGTGGCGGTGTTGCTGGTGTATCTTCTATCAATGGCCAGACCGGAGCTGTAACCATCACGGCTGAGGGGCTGGGCGCACTGACCGAGGGTAATCTACAGAGTGCGACCAATGCCGCCCTGGCTCAGGCAAAAGCGTCCGGGGAGTTTGACGGGGCACAGGGGCCAAAGGGAGACACAGGCCCGGCAGGCCCTACAGGCCCCGCCGGTGCCGGACTGGATGTCACCGGTGCAACCGTCGGACAAACCGTTAAAATCTCTGCGGTAGACGAGAACGGTGTACCGACGGCGTGGGTGCCTGTGGATATGGCAAGCGGTGGTGGAGAATGGAATACCATTGTTGATACAACACTAACGGAGTCTGCGGCTTACAACCAGGAGGTGCAGCTTGCAGGATATCACGAAGTAGTTGTGTATTTTAGACTGCCAAAAGTCGATAGCGTCATACAGCTCGGCAACTCTTACTCTCCGGTTGGACAAGCGGGACTATACTATGGGAAAATCGGAAACACAGCCTATCCGTGGGTGTACAGGAGTCACGCTTGGTGTGACGCGGACGGGAACATCATTGACTCGATTATGGTAACCGGCGAGGAAGGTGGGACGGGGATGCTTTTGAATATAAGAACTCAAGCAACGAGCTGGAAGAAAATATATAATAGCATGCATCTTGACAAAGAACTACCTGCCGGGACTCAGATATGGATCAAAGCGAGGTGAATCGAATGAAAATCTGCGAAAACGGAACCATCCGTGACATGACCGCCGAGGAAATTGCGGCCATGCAGGAAGCGCAGCTCGAAATGGAACGCAACCTTGAGCCGCTGACGGACAGCGATAAACTCGCATTAATGCTGGCAGCAATTCCGGAGGAGCCGGTGCCGACTCTGGCACCGAAGGTAGGGTACCGGTGGAAGGCTATATATAGCTCGACCGCAGGGTTTGCGTGGGAGTTGGCGGAAGACCCCGAGGCACTGGGAACCCTGAAAAACCCACTGCGCTGGGTAGCTGGGCACGAAGTCAGAGCGGGGTACCACTATACCGACGGAGCACGGCTCTATGTCGCGCTGGAGGATGGTGTGCCGACAGGGATTGAGGACGAGACATTTTTTGCGGAGGTTTGAATATGGAAATTATGACAAAAACGGACGGCCTTATTTTTGCCGTCGTATTCTGCGCGATGGTGCTCGATTTCATTTCCGGCACCGTCGTCGCTGTGCTCCGGCACGAGTGGAAATCCAAAATTATGAGGGAGGGGCTGCTGCACAAATGCTCTCTGCTTCTGTGTGTTGTTCTGGGCGTCGTCCTGGACATGGGACAGCATTATCTTGAGCTGGGTATCTCCATCCCGGCCTACCAGTGTATCAGCGCTTACATCACGCTCATGGAGGCCGGAAGCGTGGTTGAGAATGTGTGCAAGGTCAATCCCGGGATGGCCCCGAAGAAGCTGCGGGCCGTGCTGGGATTGACCACCACCGAAGACGATAAGGAGGACAAGTAATATGTATACACCTGAGATTATGGAGACCATCAAGGCCCTTGCCTATGGGCTGGATACTGCCGAAATCGCCGCGAACTGTGGCATGGAACGCTCCGAGGTAGAGCGCATCAAGACCGAGTACGCCGCAGACATTGAGGCCCGGCGGGCGGCGCTGAAGGAGGCTGGTTACTATGGCTGACAAGTGGCTCGGCATCGACGTCAGCGAGCACAACGGCACCCTGGATTGGGCCGCCATCAAAAAGGCCGGTATCAAGTTCGCGATTATTCGGGACGGCTACGGCGTATCTCACGTAGACAACCAGTTCAAGGCCAACATGGCCGGTGCGATCGCGCAGGGGCTCATGATCGGCGTATATCATTTCTCTTACGCGCTGGATGCAACGGGCGCGAAAAAAGAGGCGGCGTTCTGCCTCAAGCTGCTGGAGCCCTACAAGGACAAGATTGCGCTCCCTGTGTATTTCGATATGGAATACGATTCCGTTGATTATGCCGCCAAGTGCGGCGTGACGCTAGGCAAGAGCGCATTTAATGCCCACACGGTGGCTTTTTGTGAGGCAGTCAAGGCTGCGGGCTATGCCCCGGGAGTATACTATAACAAGGATTATTACAATCGGATGGTGGATCTGGGCAGCGTCGGAGGGTACAGTCAGTGGTACGCACAGTACGCTTCTGCGCCCAGCGTCACCGGTTATGATCTCTGGCAGTACAGCAGCAGTTATACCATCCCGGGCTGCTCTGGCAAATTCGATGTCAACATCCTGGCCAACTCCGGCAGTATCACCAACAGCCGGAAGTATAAGCTGGGCTGGAACAAGGATGATAAGGGGTGGTGGTATGCGGACACCGAGACCACCTACTACAAGGATCGCTGGGCGAAGATCAACGGCGAGTGGTACAGCTTTGACAAGGAGGGCTATATGTTGAGCAATACGTGGCAGGTAGAGGCCGGTGGTGACACCTACTATCTCGGCGCAGAAGGAGATATGCAGACCAATATGGTTGTAGGTCTTGGCGCAGACGGCAAGCTCCAGCCAATTGAGCCTTGGTGTCACCTGCTGTCGGATGTGCCAAGCGGGTACCGCGCAGAGCTGGACAAGCTGGTGGACGCCGGGAAGCTCAAGGGCAAGAGCGGAAGCGGAGATGACATGGTGCTGGATATGCCGCTGAGCGCACTGCGGGTGTTGATTATCCTGAGCCGATAACAGGAGGTGACGGGGATGCAGATCAAGGACTACACGACACCGGAACTTGAGCATTTCCGAGCGGCCTGCAATTTTACAAGCCTGGAGCGGGAGTTTTTCGACCTGCGGGCAGCGGGAATCACAATAGAAAGCTGCTGCGACGCAATGGGGTATTCCATTGGCGGGATACGGCATATTTCCGGGCGCGTAAAAAATAAAATGAAACGGGTATGAAAAATCCCCCACCGAAAGGTGGGGGATTTTTGCGATTATGCATCAGCGGCTTGCATGATACAAATAATCTAAATAAAGTATATTTTTCAATCCACAGGGCGTAAGCCCTGACATGCTGCATACTCCAATCTGTTTTAGGTTCATCCCCACAAGTGTGGGGTTTTGACTGGCATATGCAACAGTTGTAGGTCTCCCTACGCTGACAGTATAGCATGGTTACGCTGGACTGTCAAGTAGTTTTTTTAGGATCACGGGGATTCTTTGCTGTTGATCCACTCATAGCAAACGGAGTATGCGTCATTGAGCTCACGTTCTGCCTCCGCGTCCTTTTCCTCCTTGGGCCTGCTGTCAAAGAGCTGCTTGACAATGGCGAGACCATCACGGAAATAGTATTTGCGCAGGGTCTCCAATTTGGTGCTTGCGTCCCGCTGCTCTTTGATGAGCTGGGTGTGCACCTCCATGGCTACCTCAAAATAATGTGAGGTCATGTCGTTTCGTACAGTGTGCTCAATGGATTTGTCGGCGAAAACAGAGCGATTGTAATTATAGATGCTGTCTCCAACTGCGTCAGCGGCAACACTGAGATTTTGATTCAAATTCTCGTAATAGGGGAGTATTTCATTCTTGCAGCGCTCCAATACGTCGGCCTTTGATTCCATAGTAATTCCTCCTTTTAATTTCTCCAATCTCCGTTTGCGATATCAAGGGCTTTTTTTATCCACTTGACATCATCCTCAGAGGTGGCGGTGCAGTCGTCCATGGTTTTCCCACGCATTTGATCGGCAAAAATTTCTAGCACGTGCTGCGTGGTGGCAAGCTCAGGGGCCCCGCTGTCTATGAGAGTTTGACGGTAATCTTCTATATTCCACGTTGGGATCACCTGCCAGAGATCATAAAGATATTCCGGTATGCAAACGTCAATCGTTTTTCGTGATGGGCTGTAGCTGCCTTTTACGGTTTTGCACCTGTGCCAGTTGGCACTAAATTCCCTGTATGGCATGGTGACAATCTGTTCACAGCCTGCTTGCCACCGTGGTTTCTCGATTACACTATACACGGCGGTCCGCAGGAGGTTGATTGCATAATCCGGCGGGGTGCGGTCTCCGGTCTCCCATGATATGAGGGTACGGTGGGGGATGCCGAACCGGGCTGAAAACTCTTTTTGTGTCAGCCCGGTGGCGGCCCGCAACGCCTTAATCTGTTCGGCGGATTCCATCATTTTTCCTCCGTGTCGTACTCTGCAACCACATCGTCTTCCCAGTCCGGCCACTCGGAACCGTTCAGCTCAGATACAGAGCCTTTCCATGTGCCGGGTAGGAAATCGCCAAAACTGCACCAATCAGCAAGAGCTGCAAGGTATTTCTTTGCTGCGGCCTCATGCTCATCCGCAGTCCAACCTCTCCAATTGGGATGCCGTGCGGGGTAGTACGCAATGATTTCACCGTTTTCGTCTACCACGTTTTCATCATCATAGCTGTCAATGTAATAACAAGCTCTGTCACCGTCGATTGCCAAGACCGCATTCCAGCCGTTGGTGCTCATGTAGTAAAGTCTCATTGTTATTTCCTCCTGTTGTGTGGTGGTGTCTCCCTTAACTGCCTTTATTATATTACACACGTGTGTAACTGTCAAGAGGAAAATGATATTTTTTAGAGATTTTTATGGGATTTTTTCCGCATGGTGGATGCGCCAGAAATTTGGTACGGTATAGGCAGGAGGTGGGGCAGATGTGGCGCTCTTACAACGCAAATCCAGACCAAAAAAATGTCGGGGATTGCGTTATCAGATCCATTTGCACCGCCATGAATGTGCCGTGGGAAGATGCCTATATAGGCGTATGCGCCCATGGGCTACAGCTCCATGATCTTCCGTCGGCTAACCGTGTTTGGGGTGCTTACCTCAGACAGCAGGGCTATACACGGCACGCCCTGCCAAACACATGCCCGGACTGCTACACCGTGGCAGACTTTGCGACGGAGCACCCGACCGGAACTTATGTCCTGGCGCTCCCTAGCCATGTTGTATGCGTCAGTGACGGGGATTGGATAGACACCTGGGACAGCGGCGACGAAACGCCTATCTACTATTGGTCTAAGGAGGGATAGACATGGCCTATACACCATATGGTGGCTATAATTTTGGCTACCAGCCTAATGTATACAATCAGCCTATGCAGAGCCAGCCAACACAGGATCAGTTTGCACAGTACCGGCAAAACCAGCAGCAGGGCATGATCTGGGTGCAGGGCGAAGCTGGAGCTAAAAGCTACCTCGTTTCTGCTGGCTGCACCGTTCCACTGTGGGACAGTGAGAACCAAACAGTTTATATCAAATCATGCGATGCGTCTGGTATGCCGTCGATGCGGATCATCGACTACACGGAGCGCGTACAGGCCCATGGGCAGGCTCCGGCGGTCGCTCCCAAACTTGACTATGTGACGCGGCAAGAGTATGACGCACTCGCGGCTAGGGTAGATGCACTGAGTAAAAAGGAGGCCACGCAGAATGCCAAATCCACTGTTTAACGCCCTAGGCGGCAACCAGATGTCTGGGCCACTGGGCAACTTTGCGCAGATGATGCAGCAATTCCAGCAGTTCAAGGCGAATTTTCAGGGCGATCCTAAAGCGGAGGTGCAAAAGCTGTTGCAATCTGGCAAAATGTCGCAACAGCAATTAGACCAGCTCCAGGCAGCTGCAAAGCAGTTCCAGGCGCTGATGGGCAACAAGTAAGCGATTCCGGCCGGAATTGACATAAATTAAAATTTTGAAAGGGGGAGACATAATGTCTCTGACAACTAGCGAGATGACCCCTGCTGATATCGCGGCTGTGACCAACAACGGCAGCAATAGCGGCTGGGGATTCGGCGGCGACGGTGCATGGTGGATTATCATCCTGTTTCTGTTTGTTTTCTGCGGCTGGGGGAATAACAGCTGGGGGAACAACGGCAACAGCGGCGGCGGCGTCGTAGATGGCTACGTGCTGGCTTCCGACTTCGCC
>ERZ1026780.703-NODE-703-length-25001-cov-7.931572_pt1 | contig 25001 bp, 15 predicted proteins | sample MGYA00380126_ERZ1026780 | MGnify/ENA primary metagenome ERZ1026780 (study PRJEB33269, sample SAMEA4719762) | human gut metagenome | biome: human-associated habitat; feature: organic feature; material: feces | place: Cameroon | collected 2013-10 ... | reverse complement strand
TCATAAAATTACCTCGATAGGACTTAGTCCTATTTCTAAGCATGTTAATTGTCAATTTTTATAGCTTGTTAATCAATGTATTCTTTTAATATAAAATTATTAAAAATTGTCTTTGTAAGCGCATACCTATCATTTTTAAATGATAAAAAAGGTTAGATGTTGTCTTAACTGTAATTTACAGATGTTTTGTAAAAAAGAGCCTCTTTTTTGAGGCTCTTAGAAAGGAAGAAAGACTATTTTCTCTTTTTGAAGAAATAGATGCCAATACCCACACCAGCTATAGCGACTGTTGCAACAGCAATGCTAACACCAACGATGATACCTGTATTGCTTCCGCCTTGGTCTATCTGCATATCCCCATCGATATCAAAGGAAGAGGAAGATTGGCTGGAAGAAGTTTCGGTTGAACTACTTGGAATTGGATCTTTGGAAGTGGATGGGATTGGATCTTCAGAGGTTGGTGGAGTTGGAGGGGTTGGTGGAACGTAAGAAGTTGGACGAGAGAGGAAGTTTTCAAATTCATCTGGGCCAAATTCATTTATGACGGAATCATAAAGGAAGAGAGCTTTTTCAAGGTCATTGCCATCTTTTAAGGCTGCTCCGTTTTTAATGGTTGTTTGATATTTCTCTTCTAATGCGGCGTATGCATTTTTCAAAGAAGTCCATTCTTCAGAGGTAGGTTTCTTAATCTTCTCACCTTCAAGTTTTAAGGTGGAATTTACCAAAGAAAGGAAGGAGAGGTATTCTTCATAAGCTGGAACGATTTGGAATTTTGCTACAAGGGTTAAATCGGATGTGACGGAATAATCTTTGTAATTTATTTCAGCATCCGTGTCCTTCATCACCCATTTAAGGAAGGAGTATCCTTCTTTTGTTGGTGTTTCAGGAAGCTTGATTGAAGACCATTTCTTAACGTTCTCAGAATGGATGAGTTCCCCATTTTCATCTTCAAAACGTATGGTGTAAGTTTCAGGAGTCACATAATTGTTTTCTTCCATCAAGGCTTGTCCAAACATGTTTCCGATTTTCAACATATCCTTGCTAGAGAAATGCCATGGATCGTTATTATCATTAACATCAGGAACAATCATCCCCTTTGTATCAATGATACGGACTCCATCAAGAGTTTCTGAAACGAGTTGAGTTTGCTCGCGGACAATTCCTTCGTACTCACATTTCGTTAGATTGTCGTTGATTTTGCCTGCTACAACGTGGAGATAGCCTTTATCTAAGGACAATTCCGTTTCTATAGCAGCAACATCTTTTCTTAAATCGTTGATTAAGTTGGTTAAATGATGGGCGTATTTTTCGGAAATGGTTTTAGAACCTGCATCCGCACATCCTTGGAACCACATTAAGCCTTTAACGACTGGGCGGAATCCACGATTAACCAAATCGGTTAAGCTAGATTTCGTGACTTCTAAGAGATTCTTATAAAGGAGACCGGATTTTTCAACAAGTTCGCTTTCTTCTTCTGCTAAGGAGGTAGGGGAAAGCCAGTTTCCAAAGGTGGAGACAGTGTCGCTTGTGGAATTGGCGAACCCCGTTCCACCAATAGCGTACTTAACGAGCGCTGCACGTTGATTTTGGCTAGCAAGGATTGGCGAAGAATATTCGGCAAAGCCTAATTCTGGGCCCATAAAGGAAGCGGCGTTGCCATTACCCATACGGACAATATCCATGTCCATATTGCCTTTAGCGATATCGTTTATCTTCGTCGCGCCATAGTAATAAATGTTATCGTATCCGTTTTGGTATTCATCCACTTTAGATTGATTGACACTTTCGCCATAGGTGTATGACTTAAATAAACCGTTTATTGGTGTATAGCCAGCGGCATTAGATTGGCCTGCAATTAAATAGACATCAATAGAGGAAGAGGAGATGAAATCTACGTCAATTGTTGTGTTTCTTGTAATGTTTTCAATTTTGATTTCTGTTTTTGGGCCGATGTTTTTGCCATTTAGAAGCACACGTGAGATGGAATAACCTTCATTTGGGATGATTTTTAAGGTTTTATTCTCATGAGCATTCATGGTAATGTTCGAAGTGATGACGGTTTCACCTTCTTTGATCGTTCCGTTTGTTAATGTTGGAATGGTAACGGTATAAGGGCCACCTACTGTTTCAGGTGCGATTTTGACATTTTTCGATGGATATTCAACTGCACCTTTATCGGAAGAAGAGAAAGAAAGGATTTCTGCTTCATAGACGAACTTATTTTTTGTTCCGCCAGTATTGCAACGGAATCCGAAATGGTTGCCATCAGAAATAGCACTTACATCTAGATCCGAAACAGTTTTTGCTATTTTGTTTGCTTCATAATCGGCTTTGTTTGCAAAGACCGTGACGCTAAGCTTTTTATCTTTTAAAGACAATCTTAAATAAGGGGATGTTCCTGACACACTAGCTAAAGTTTGAAGTTTCTTTGCAGTTGCTTTGCTTCCGTCTTCTTTCTTTGTGTAGGAATATAAAGAAATGTTAGATTTATTTACGTAAGCGGAATTACTTTGAATCAATTCCGTTGAGACCATGTAGTAATTGCTATTCAGAGTAGCGTTTGCTGCGCCAATAACAATTCCTGACTCAGCTGAAACTCTAAGATTCTTTGTCGTTTTATCTTCTGCTGTTGTCCCTTTTAAGACAAGTTGATTGTCCATATCAACGGCAATATCCATATCAAAAGACGCATATTCTTGATTGATAGTGGTTAATTGAGTGCCATATGCTCCACCTGAAGGAATGGAAAAACCAACTTTGTTTCCAATCTTGGAATAGTTCATTTTGGCATTCGTGCTAGTGAACTTTGTTTTGTCTAATAAATCGAGTGTCGATGTTGGTGTTATTTTCGTAGTGTAGTTTGGGTTGGCTTCATAGAATTTGAAGTCGTCATAATGCAAGGAATCATAACCGGAGTTAATCGTTGCATTGAAACCGCATGGGCCACTGGTTGCCGTTGCTTTTTTGAAGGAAGATTGAGCGGTTTCTAGAATGAGGGTTTCATCGATAAATAATTTGCATACTTCCTCGTTAGCTAAAACGCGGACGTTATGCCAATCCGCCCAAGTGAAATCATTTCCTAATTTAACGTTTAAACGCGCGCTTGATGCCCAAGCCCCTTTTCCTTCATTGTCATATTCCCAGAAGCCGACAGCATAGTTTGTAAAACACACACCTCTGCCATAGAAGGTTTGATAAGCGGAAGAAGGTTCACTATTTTGAACAAAGAAAGGAAGCATGGAGTTGATTGTTAGATGCTTACCTAATTCAGATCCATACGTGGTGACGTATTGACCAGCAGTTAATTCCGTATCAGCTCTCACCTTTAATTCAAAAACGTAATTTGAAGAAGAGGAATCGCCATATAAGAATTTTCCGAAATCGGTCGGATTGTTGTTTCTCTTGTATTGGATGTGATCTTGACCATTAAAGAGCCAGCCGTATTTTTGTGTTTCTCCTTCTGCATATGAGTAAGAAGAGCCTCCTTTTACATAAGACCAGCCGTCTTTTAGATTTCCGTTGAAGTCATCGTAATAAGAAAGAAGATAACTGTTATCTGTGTCTTTCTTCGTCCCTTCATCGCCAAAAACCATGAGGGCACTTGTTTTTGGAAGTGCAAGCGCTACCCCAAAAAGAGGCAGGCCCATCAAATATATGAGTTTTTTCTTCATATTATCTCCAATCTTTATTTGATTTTCTTAATTGTAGTTTTTAGGATGAAATTCTTTAAAGACAAAAACAAAAGGAAATATGCTTTTATTTTTCATCTTAAAAGACAAGAAAGAAAGGAAAACGATTCTCGTTTTTAGGCTGGAAGCTTGCTTTTTCCATCTTTTCTATCTCTCTTTAAGGGGTTATTATCGAAATAGGAAATTCTTATTTCTTGTTTATGAAAGCAGTTCTTAATCGTGATTTCTCACCGAATTATTCTTTGTATCGTGTTTCTTTAGATCGGGATCGCTCAGGACTTTTCTTTCGCATTATTTTTACGGGCTATGAAGAAGATGGTAAGAATCATTATTTAAAACGAAGCGAGCATAATTCCTATATGCTTACGTATTGTTTAGAGGGGCATGGTTTTATCAAATATCACAATAAAGTGAATGCTTTTCAGAAAGATGATTTGATTTTTATCAATTGCATGGATGAGCACGAGATGTGGACGGATAAAAACGGAATGAAGCTGATTTATATTCATCTTCAAAGCCCTTCTTTAGAGCCATTTCTCTCTTATGTATCAAGCATTACAGGAAATATTATTCGTGTACCTAATGATTGCATCCAGTTTGTACCTACAATTCAAAAAATACACGAAGCAATCAAAGAGAAGAGATATGACGAATATACTGCTTCGATTGAAATCTATGAGATGCTACTTCGCTTACGAAAACACGTGCATGCCATGTCTACTTTCATTGCATATACGCCCGAAACCATACGAAAAGCAACCGAGTATATTGAGGATAATTTGCAAAACAAATTAACCCTAGATGGCATTGCTGAAGAAGTGGGCCTCTCAAAATTTTATCTCGAGAAGAAATTTAAAGAATGTATTGGCGTGCCCGTAAGTCAATACATCGCGAAAAAGCGTTTAAAGAAAGCTCAAGAATTATTGATACAAACGAATTTAAGCATCGCGGAAATCTCTAACGAAGTGGGTTTGCTTGATTCTCAGGTGTTGATTCGTATGTTTAAGAAATATTTAAACATCACCCCACATCAGTATCGAGTTCAGTCCCGTTTAATTTATTGAATTGAAAAAGCCGCCTCAGTGAGAAGAGACGGCCTTTGTTTATAGTCCTCTTAACAAGGTTAGAACAATCGATGAGAGGTCTAGTTTTTCTAACTCTTTCATTTTTTCGTTGCTTTCTTGTGCTTTATTTTCTCCAAGCAAGGCGAAGATTTCTAATTCGAGGGCCTTGATTGTGTTGACTCTTGGAATGTCGTAGGCAAATGGAAGTCTTGTTGGAGCCCCAACCCCGAAATAGGAATCAAGATCCTTATTTTCAAGCAGGGATACACTTGCATTCATTAACTGATCAATTTTCTCTTTTGCTTTTTCTGGCATAGCTAATTTTTCATAACATTTGCTTGCGAAATAGTAATTGATGTTTGCTCCTGAGATGGAAGAGGTTCCCTTTAAGAGCGATTCTTTTTCTTCTTCTTTTTGCCCTAGTTTTTCATTTACAAGGGCAAGAGCGTAATAAAGATGAGAATTATCTGCGTGAACGGTGATGGTCTCGTGATAATTTGGAGGATAATCAAGCCCCGTTAAGAAATATTCTTTTGCAAGGGTGTATTCCTCTTTCTTAAATGCTTCCATTCCTAATAAGAAATAGAGATTGGAATGGAGAGAAGTAAGATTGCCCTCCCCGCCTTCATAGGTATGGAAACTATGCGTTTTTAAGATTTGGATTGCTTTCTCGTATTCTTGTAAATCAACAAGATAGGAAACATATTTTGTGAGAATGTCATCCCTTGTTTTTGCTAGATCTATATTCTCTTCAATGAAATGGACTCTCTCTTTTAAAGGAATGTTTAATGAGGTCTCCATCATGATAAGTTCATATAGAATTCTGGCATTGTGGGAGATAGCAAACGCTTTCTTTAAGAGAATGTATGCCTCCTCTTTCTTATTTAGATGGTCAAAATAAGCAAGAGCAAGATTTCTAAGAGATGGGTAATAGGTAATTTCTTCATTCGCTTTTTCAAAGAAGGAAGCAGCCAATTCGTATTGATCGCGATGATTATAAAGGCATCCTAAATAGTAATTTGACATAGGGGTCTTAGCGTTTTCTAAAACAAGCACGTCGAAATTGTCATTCGGGAAACAAAGATATGGGTCTGCTTTTTCGGCTAAATCAATATATTTCTTTTCCAACCCATCGTTGAGAAGTTTATGAATATAGGCGAGATAGTAGTCAATGAGCGGATCTTCCTTGCTCGCGTTAAGGATTTTGATTGCTTCATTTAAGAAACCGAAATTGATTAATTCTCGGATGAGAATCAAATCCCTATTGCGATCGTTTGGTGCAAAGAATAGAGGGTCAATTTCATTGATTTTCTCTTTTGCCACAGGATCATCATTGCATAGGCTTAGCATATAGATAGCCAAAGGATTCTTCGCGTTGGTTTCTAAAGACGAGTTTAATAAACGAATGGCCTCTTTTTTATCCCCACGCTTGTTTGCAAGACCTGCTAAAGCATAATTGGAACTAGAACGGGTAGCGTATTGCCAAGAAGCATGATAGAAATCATTCTCTGCTTCCTCGTCCAATCCTAAGTAACGATTTGCAATTCCCCTTCCATAATATGCGGAGGCGTCTTTTGGATTTGCATTACGTAGCAAGGATTTCTCTATTGCCTTTGTATAGTATTCTTTGGCCAAATCAAAGCGCGCATTATCAAGAGAGATATCGCCCATTGCTTCATTGCAACGCATATCCGTTGGATCTCTTCTTAAAGCTTCGAGGAAATAGTCGGTTGCTTTGTAGGAGAAGTGATTGTATTGATAAAGATGATAGCCATGTAAATATAGCTCTTCATTGGTTTTGATATCTTTTGGACGTGGAGCGATTCCCCTTGCTTTGATAGGGGTGTGCTCTTTGAGATTGTTCTTATAGGATACAAGTAGTTCACCTTTTTCTGAGTAAACAAACATTGCGATAGAAGAAAGTTTTCCTTCAAAAGAGATTTCATCTAAATAAGGGTTTTCAATCGTAATATCTACTTGCTTATGGAATATTTCCTTTTCTGAAGAGGTAATGATAATAGTGGAATGAGGGAAGTTCCCCGATGGGCAAACACCAAAATGGAGCTTCTTTCCTTCTAAATAGAAATTCAAAGCAGCATCTAGCGTTGCCATTTTTGGTTCTCCGATTTTTTTAATCGGATACCAATATTGGTCAAATTCTTTTTTCTCATAAGGTTCAATCATCGTGAAGTCTGGCTGATTGTCCGTATAGCATCCGGTCATTAATTCACAATATTCACTGCTATCGTCGGTTAGGTTTTCGCACCATTTTGAAGCAAATGGTGAATTTCCCCAGATCCATAATTTTTTGCCTGGTGCAACATGGTGGTTAGCAATCATGGCCACACCAGCATCTTTTTTATGATCATAGCCACAGACAAAATCAAAGTCGGATTCATCTTTAGAAACCATCATCGAAGTAGGGGCGATGATATTTTTCGTATAGTGGATATCTGTGCCTTCTCCGTAATTCCAAGGACGGGCGGTTTTATAAGTTCCCTTTGCAATTGGCCAAGATAAGACACAACGCCTATCGTGATCATTGACACTAGATACATCGGGTGGAAAAACGACAGCGTATTCCTGGTTGATTTCCACAGCGGTATTTGCCCACCACATGAATCTTCTTCTGAATGGAGTGGAGTTATAAACGATAACGTGTGCTTTCAGATAGTTTCTATCTTCTTTGATGGATATGCCAACGCTGCCATGCATGGAAAAGAAATTGTCAAATTCTCCCATGTAGACGGTTTCACCTTTTTCTTCACTTTTTACTGGCATGAAAGTGGTTGGGCGGTGATGTTGAGGCCAGTTGAATTCAATTCCTCCGGACACCCATGGACCACATAAGCCAACCATAGCAGGTTTAATGACCTTGTTATGATAAATGGCATCGTAGTTGTTTGTTTTATCAAGAATAGAATGAACCTTTCCGCCGATTTCAGGGAGCAAGGTTGCTTTGATATATTTGTTTTCTAAGATATAGGCATCATATTCTTTGTCAGATTTTTGATCGGAAATCGCCGAAGAGAAAGGAAGAGGATAAACCTTTCCGCTTGCACCTTGATAGTTTCTTCTTTCAAAAAACATTGGTAGTTCTTCTGGCTTTCCTACTTTGTAGGTTGGAATTTTAATTTTTTCAAGTTTGATCATATTTTTACCATCCGCCATTATTTTTCAAAATCTAGGCAAACGAAAAAAGACCAAAAGAAACAGAAAAGAGGGTATGTTTTTAGTCTTTCTGCACGAAATCGAGTTTGTATTTTTTAAAAATCGCCAGCAAATCCGCTTTGTTTTTTTGTTTTGTTATACGCATGATTTTCTTAATCCGGTATTTGACCGTATTCAAAGAAACATAGCAAGCGTCTGCAATGGTTTCGTATTTTGCACCATTCTCTAATAAGATAAGAATATTCCTGTCCGTTTCATCCATATTTAGTAACGCTTCATTCAATGAATCGATTTCTTCGATGGCTTTATCGTGATAGAAGTCGATGTCCTCCTCATTAGGATAAGACTTAGGCGCTTCTTCATTGATGGAACAAGATAATTTCAAAGGCATTTTGACCGAGACGGAATAAATTTCTTTTTGTTTTGCTAAAAAGAAATAAAGATTAGCAAGAACCTTGCCGGCTTCAAAATAATCAATGCTTCCGGTGATATAAGGGATGTGCAGATATTCCTTCATTTTGCTTCCACCGAAACCGGCCATGTTTTTTTGAGGGGCTTTTGTTGATTTTGAAATGTATAAGAGAAGCAAATCATCGTTTACAAAGACAATATCGTCAAAGTCGTCTTCTTTTGAAATTAATTCATCAATTAATTTGCTGGAATCGCCTTGATTATCAAAGAAGACATGGTCTACGTTATTTTCTTTTGTTGCGAGTAAGAAACCGTCTCTTTTAAAGAGATCATGTGGAGAAGAAGGATTAAAGCCAACGAAGGCAATTCTTTGTTTGGTTTTTGAGGTAGATATAATCTTATTCGTTAGTAAATAGAAAGAAGTGACATAGTCTTTGGAAAGATAAGAAAAAGGAAGAAGATGAAACTTTGGACGTAAGCCAAATAAAAGAGGGTGTATGTTTCTTTTGCTACAAAAGGAGAGCACCTCCTCAATCCAATTCAAACTGGTGCCAAAAACAACAAGGACTCGCTCGGATTCATCAAATTTATTCCGATCTTTTAAAAGTACATAAGATTCTTTTCGTGCAAAAACAGCATTCTTAAAGCCTTCGAAAGCTTCCTTAAAACGAATGTTGTCCCGATATCTTTCTTCGACTAATACTTGTATCATCTTTTTGAATATAGTCTTTAAGGAAGAAAAAAGAAAGACGGACTAAACTTTTTCGGTAATTTTTCTTTCCAATTGGTCTTTATCTATTTTATTGAAAAATAGAAAATTTTCTTAAGGAGCAAAAGAAAATGGAAAAATGGGACAAGCAAAAAGCAAAAGAATGGTATGCGCGTTATCCTTGGATTCGAGGATTTAATTACGTTCCTTCCAGCGCGAACCATCGAATTGAGTTTTATCAAGAATATGGATGGGAAACGCAAAAAGAAACCATTGAAAGAGAACTCTCCCTTGCTCATAAATGGGGTTTTAATGCCATACGTATCTTAATGCAATTAGAACTCTATATCGATCAACACGACACGTATATATCCCATATTGAGCAAATTTTAGAAATTGCCCATAAGAATTCTATTTACGTGATGATTTGTTTTGGAAATGACTGCGTTGTCCAAAAACAAAATTATTCATGGCCTGTTTATGGCCCTCAAACGTTTGATTTTGGTTACCATGGAGGAAGAAAGAAATCACCTCATGTAGTCATGAATGAACCGGGATATAACATTATCGATGAAAAGAAATACGAAATTTGTTTTTATGACATGATTCGCGAAATCATGACGAAATATAAGAACGATACGAGGGTTCTTTTATGGGATATGTACAACGAGCCAGGCAATTCCAGAAGGGGAATGATGTCTTATCCTTATCTAGAAAATGCTTTTGCACTTGGAAGAGAAATCAACCCAATTCAACCGTTAACAGCATGCTGTTGGAATTATGACGAGAACTTAAAGCCGTATCGAGAAATCGAAGTGAAAGCCCTTGAGATGTCAGATGTCATTTCTTACCATTGTTATCTCAAGTCTCCTGACTGCATGAAAGTCACAGAAAACTTAGAAGAAATGTATGATCGCCCATTATTTAATACAGAATGGCTCCATCGTATTTTCCATAATGACGTATTCGATTTATTCCCTTATTTTGAAAAGAATCATATTGGCTGTTTTAACTGGGGTTTCGTTACAGGAAAAGCCCAAACTAGAGAACCATGGGAATGGCTTTGGGATGCCTACGATAAAGGCAAAGGGAGAGATTGGGATTTCACAAAATGGCAACACGATTTGGTTCGTCCAAATCTTAGACCATATGATCCAAAAGAATACGAATGCATTCGAGATGTGTGTGATATAGCAGATAAAAAATGGGAATTAGAATCGAAAAAATAAGGCATTCCACCTTCCTTTATTTTTCTAACAAAACGGTTCGCGCTTGTTTTTCTTCGTGCGGCGCCTCCATCTATTCTTATTCTTTTTTAGGACATGAATGGTTATTCTCTCCTTTAGATAAAAGATGTTTTCTTTCTTCCAAAGGCTTTTATGGCAAGACGCTAGGCCCTATTGCGGGAAGATATAAAACGAATGGCACGGTTATTTGCCATGGTGGGGAACATTCTTTATCTTTTCAAGAATTTGATTATTTTTACGAAGAAAAAGAAAGTCATTTTATGATTGAATTTCATCTCGATATAGATGAAAAAGAAGCTTTTTATGGCAACCATTCTACATATATTGTTCGCTATGAAATAGAAGAAACAGGGGAAATCTTTGTTCAATATAAAATCATTCCAAGGGAAGATACGTATGCTTCGCTTTCCCTTCATTGTTATTTTTGTTTTGCCGAAGAGGATATTCGTGAATTGAAAGCCAAAATTCCTGCAGAGAAGGTTTCTATTTTGAATAAGGATTTAAGCATCTCTTCTTTCGTTCCTGTGACGAAGGCTTTCGATTTCAAAGAAGAAAAACAGCTTAAAGAAACCTATATTGAAAAAGAGAATCTTGCCGTTTGTGGCCATTATTTAAAGAATGTATTCTACCCGATATTTATCGAGGGGAATAAACAACGCCTGATGATAGATTCCTCTTTCCCGGATGGGCTGATTTATCTTGATTCTGCACCTGTTGGAGAAGTTGGTTTAAATAAGCGAAAAGAAAAACGATTTTCTTGTTTTGTCTTTGAACCGGAAATCAATCCGTCAGACAAAGATAGATTATTTATTAAAGCAAACGAAGAAAGAACGAATTGGATTCGTATGCGTTTCTATTCCCTTTAAAGAATAGATTTTTCCGTCCAGATATCAAAGAGATGAAACTTGTTTTTGCGGAAACTGAATCTTATATCCTCATCTTCTTTGATGTCTAATTCAGAGGATACCTTCGATAAGATTTCTTTTTCGCCATAGCGGAAATGAACATAATACTGGTCACCAAGCAATTCAATGAAACTGACTTTGGAGGCAAAGGAGTTTTCTTCATTGGAAGGAATAACATCTTCAGGACGAATGCCAAATAAAATAGGATGTGCTTCGTTTTCTAAGACTTTATGCAAATTCTGGATATGTTCCTTGAGAGTTTTAATATACTCATGTTCCTCAATATCTATAATGGGTTCCGCTTTTTTGAAGAGTCTCTTCTTTTTGGACTTCAACTCTATTTGTTTCTTTAACAACTCCTTTGCTAAAGGCAAGGATTTTTCTTGACGCACCAATTCTTGTTTAAAGAATTCATCATGAATGGCAATTTCTCCTTTGGATAATTGAATTTTATTGCCGTCTTTAAATGTAATGGTGCCCTTATCATAAGTTCCTTCAAGGACATTCATAGCAGGGGAGCCAATGAAACTAGCGACAAACAAGTTCGCTGGATGGCGATAGATTTCAACAGGTGAACCAACTTGTTGAATATAGCCTTTCTTCATGACGACGATACGATCAGCCATGGTCATTGCTTCCGTTTGATCATGTGTGACGTAAATCGTTGTGGAACCAATTGCTTTATGGAGGCGAATGATTTCGCTACGCATAGTGACTCTTAGTTTTGCATCGAGGTTGGAAAGAGGCTCATCCATTAAGAACAAACGTGCATTTCTGACGATTGCTCTTCCTAAGGCAACCCTTTGTCTTTGCCCACCAGAAAGTTCTTTTGGTTTTCGTTCTAGATAGTCCTTTATTTCTAATATTTCTGCAGCCGATTTTACTCTTTGATCGATTTCTTCTTTTGGTAGGTGTCTTACTTTTAAAGAAAAAGCAAGATTGTCATATACGGTCATGTTCGGATAAAGAGAATAGCTTTGGAAAACCATCGCGATGTCTCTATCTTTCGGAGAGAGATCGTTGCAGTATTCACCATTGATATAGAGCTCACCGCTTGAGATGTCTTCTAAGCCTGCAATCATACGGAGTGTGGTGGATTTACCACATCCAGAAGGGCCAACAAAAACGATGAATTCTTTTTTTCTAATTTTAAGATTGAAATCAATTACGGCATGAACTTTCTTGTTATAAACCTTATTAACGTGTTTCAATTCAACATAGTCTTCCTTTAATGAAGGATCATTGATTTCTTCACTTTTCTTAATGTCTTTTTCTTCAAGAGGAAGAGATGTTTCCTCTAGATTGGTTTTGCTCTTTTTCGTGAACATATGAATACCGCCTCTTGTAAATATTAAAGGGAAGAAGAAAAAGGGGAAAGGTGAATTCCTGTAGGAAAATTCTTTTCTGGTTTGTCTTTCGTTCAAAAGCGTTACTTTCATTACTCAATTTAGTTTTTGCTAGAATAATGGAGTGAGGTGAATGTTATGAAAACGCTCAAATTAAAAGAAAATTTGTATTATGTTGGTTGCATTGACCACGATTTAAAGGTGTTCGATAGTGTAATGCCCCTAAAATATGGGACATCTTATAATTCTTACCTTCTTAAAACAAAAGAAGGAGGAGTTGTTTTTGAAGGGAACAAAGCAGGATTTTCCGAAGAATACTTGACCCATATATCAAATTTGATTGATTTTAAAGACATCAAGTACCTCGTTGTAGCTCACACAGAGCCTGATCATTCTGGCGCGATTGAAGCTTTGCTTAAGAAGAATCCAGATATTGTTATTATTGCTTCGCCAGTAGGCTTAAATAATTTAAAAAACATTCTTTGTTTCCCGTTTAAGAGCTTAGCCATGACTCCAAACAAAGAATTAAAGATTGGTGAATATACTCTTCGTTTTATTTCAGGATTATTCCTCCATTGGCCAGATGTTCTTTTCACTTATATCGAAGAGGAGAAAGCGTTGGTTACTTGTGACGCCTTTGGAACGCATTATGCTTTTGATGACGTTCTTTTCTCTAAAGTGACGAACATGGAAGAATACCATGAGTCATTCCATTATTATTTCGATTGCATCATGTCGCCTTTTGCTTCGTTTGCTCTTCAAGCTGTAGAAAGAGTGCGCGCTTTAGACATATCGATTCTTTTAACGGGACATGGACCTGTTATTGATAAGGATGTTAAAGAAGTTATTTCTGCTTTTGAAAACGAAGCGAAAAATGCTCTTCCTGTTCTTGATAAAAACCATGTGACGTTGGTCTACGCTTCTTGCTATGGATATACGAAAAAGATGGCCGAGCATATCGAAAATGAACTTATTAAAGAAGGAAAAAAGGTTTCTTCTTTCTATGTTGACGCTTTAAATTACCAAGAAGAGAAAGCAAACATTCTTGAGGCTATAAAAACATCAGGAACTCTTCTTTTTGGAACACCAACCGTTGTAAACGACGCTTTACCAATTTTCTATGATTTACTTATTAGCAAACCAATTCCATTCTTCACTGGCAAAAAGTTTGCTGCCTTTGGCGATTATGGTTGGAGTGGCGAAGCCATTAAGAACATTACCGACTTCGCTCTATCTAGAAAGATGAAAACTGTCGAAGGATTTAAATATTCGTTTAAAGTGGATGACCCTTGTTTCGAAGGCTTGAATGCTTGGATTAAAACACTTGAATAACTCTTATATCGCTTAAAATAAGGGGGACGTGTATCAAAATAGGGGCCGAATTGGTTTAGAAACACTAATGGCCTTTATTACATAAGATGGAAGGAAGAACGTTTTGTTTCAAACAATATGAAACAAAGAATTCGTGTCATTTGAATAAAATTGATTTTTAAAGAGCCCCTATTTAAAATAGTTTTGTAATCAAACGAAAGGAAAACAACCATGAAAAAGGGGATGATTGTCGGCATGTTGGCGGTCTTTTCTTTGGCTTTGCCTTCTTGCAATGAGCACAATCCCGTGGTTTCCTCCAACTCTTCCGAATCGAGGAGCGCTGATGTCGACCCCATGATAAGGCCAAGTGATTGGACCTTGGATTATTGGGTGGGCGACGTGGTTGAATACAAGGATTTAGACGAAAGGAACATATACGATAGAGAGGATGGTAACTTTTCGTATATGGATTCTGCATATTCTTCGGCGATAGATGCCAATGGCTCTATCGATTTTTGGGGGATACGCGTTAATTACAAATTTCGTTTTCTTGAAGAAGAGAAGCCGATTGTCATTTCTATCTACGTTTCGGATCCCTCAATCAAGATTTATGGATTGAGCATGCTCTCTAGCGGTGAGGAAGTGACGAATGCGTTTGAAGAAATGGGTTTCGTCTTTGTGGAATACAGCGGATTCGACTCATGCTTTATGAAAAACAATATTGAATTCAGAGTATATCCAACATATATGGCTGTTTGGGCTTATCGGGTCTTTGCAGAAACAAATTAAATTCATTATGAAGAATCGGCCAAATAGCCAAGGTTGATCCGTTTTTATTTGTCAAATATTCTTGAATTGTTTGCAGCCTTATAGTGTTTAATGCCGTTGTATGAAACTCGACATCGGCGGAAACAAGAAAAACCAATCTACTATTTGGCCAGATCTCAAATGATCGATGGTAAGGTCAGGACCCTCAGAATCAAAACTATCGGAAAACACAACAAGCTCTTGCGGAGGGCTACGGCGATTCTTTGACCTACGTCAAAAGGCTCGTCTGTAAGGGGACGAGAAATTCAAAGCTGACAGCATTTTCTCTTTCAGCAAGACTATCGATTTACCAAAGGATTGGGGAAGAGTTACCCTTTGGCCATCAATCACAAATACTATTCGAACTCATGATTGAGGAAAATATCGAAAAATGAAATTATAAGGCTACATTGAATATCCAAAACGTTCAGCGTTTATGGTGATTTTCATCAATAAGCTGCTAAAGATAGTATTACAATGGATTCGACTCATGCTTTATGAAAAACAAGATTGAATTCAGAGTATATCCAACATATATCGCTGCTTGAGCTTATCTTTCCTTAATAATTAAACAAATCTGGAAGCAATATTTTTCTTTTTTTGCCCAGTAAAAACCTATCAAAAATTTGAATTTTCTTTTCATGGATTTAATTGATTTTTGGACAAACAATCTTTAAACTATAGCCGAAAATAACGGAGGATTTTTCCTAAGCTTTGCTTACTTTTCGCCCCGATGAATGAATTCATGGAGGCTTTTTATTTATGGAAAGTGCAGCAAAGACAAATCGAATGGGTTCTGAAAAAATCCCAACTTTATTATTAAAGATGGCTCTTCCGATGATGTTTTCGATGGTGGTAAGTGCCCTCTATAACATTGTGGACAGCATTTTCATCGGAATGATGGAAGCGCCTTTTAATGAGAAGGCCATTACGGCTTTAGGATATGCTTATCCTTTGCAAACGTTACTGGTTGCAGTAGCAATCGGAACAGGAATTGGCGTCAATTCCGTTTTATCGAAAGCCCTTGGAGAAGGTAAGGGCGATAAAGCTGCCCGCTCTTGCATCAATGGTTATCTTTTGATGATTTTCTTTTATGTTATTTTCCTCGCTTTTGGCTTAGCTATTTATTTTGGGAAAATCTATTTCTCAAGCATGACAGAAGATCAAACTGTGATTGATATGGGTGCTAAATATCTTGGTCTTTGTTTTATTTTCTCTTTTGGACAACTTCTTCAGCTTGTGAGTGAACGTTCTCTATGCGCGACAGGAAAAACAAATCTTGCCATGGTGATGCAACTATCTGGTGCTGTTGTAAATATTATCTTGGATCCTCTTTTCATTTTGGTTTGGAATATGGGCGTAGAAGGAGCCGCTATTGCAACCATTATCGGGCAGATGGTGTCTATGGTTGTAGGATTCCTCTTGGTTTTGTTCGTAAATAAAGAAATAACGATTCATAAGAAAGATATCATCTTTGATTTTCCAATGATGGGAGAAATCCTTCGTGTTGGTCTTCCTAGCATCATTCTTCAGACTTTCCAAAGCCTTCAACCATTTGTCTTCCAACTTGTGTTTATGTCTCTTTTTAGCCAAAGTGGGGCAACCCAAGATATGCTTGTTGGCATATATGGCGTTTATTTCAAATTACAAAACTTCATTTTCATGGCTCTTTATGGCCTTGTGAATGCAATGCTTCCAATCATTGCTTATAACTATGGAAACGAAAATAAGAAAAGATCAAAAGACGCGATTATTTGGGGTTATCTTTATGGAGCAATTATCGCACTAATAGGAACCATTATTTTTGAAGCGATTCCAAAAGAACTACTCCTCTTATTCAATCTTGATAAAGAATGGGTCAATACGGGTGTCATCTTAACGCGAATTACTGCGCCGACTTTCGTTATTGCCTCGATATGCATCCTCTCCAATGGCGTCCTTCAAGCCTTTGGAAATGGCGTTCACCCGATGATCATCACAGGGCTTCGCTTGCTTGCGATCCTTTTCCCGGCTTGCTTTTTGTTTGGATACTATTTCGGGATAGACGCCATATGGTGGGGGAGCTATGTTGCTGAATTTGTAGCGGCCGTCTATGCCATGGCCCTGACATATTTCGTTTATAAAAAGAAAACCCATAGACAGACTGTTGTTTCTTAAAAAGACGCAGTTCTATCACTTTGAGTGTTTCGCATTTTCTGAAACGGGAAACCATCAAAAAAACGGTTGATTTAATTAGAGAAAGTGAATTGGAAAGTAACATCACTCTTGTTAATGAAATACTGAAAAAGGGATGAAAAATTTTTGGTTAACAAAAACGCCCCCTTTTAACTACCAAAGTACATTAGAAAATAAAATCCTTTGCTATCCATAAAATTCTTCCATATTTTGTAAAAACACGTCAAAACGTGGCAAGGCAAAAGATATTTTGCCTCTCTTCGATCCATCAAGAATTCCGCGATCGATAAGGCCTTTACGATAAACACTATATTCGCCATGGTTTTTGAAAAAATTCTTCTCAAGCTCGCTTGTCGTCTTAAAATTTTTGATTGCGCTAAGAAAATCAATGCTTTTCTGCGACAGCTCCGAATAGATTTTTTCGTAAACAAATTGCGAAAGATATAAATCGTAATTTGAAAGTACTTTGGGAGTGAGCTTTCTTTTTGGCTCTTCATAAAGTAAATGGCCTAAAACCTGATAAGCAAAAGCATATCCCATAGTCGCTTTTGCGGCTTTGATCGATTCCTTGTGTTCCATAAGAAGATTCTTCTCATAGGAATCGGCTATAGCCACTAAGCTTAACGGGGAGAGGGTGATTTTTTTAGAACGATAAAGGAAAGTAAGCGTTTTTTGATTTTGAAGATCTTGAACGTTTTGATATAAACCTGTCATCAAAAGAAAAACGTTGAATTTCGACCTTAAAAAACCTTGAAAGGTATGAGCAAATGTTTTCATGTATTGATTGTTTGTTGCTTCATCAACGGTAATAAGAACCGCTATTCCTTTTTTGGTCAATTTATCTAACATTCGTTGTAGAAGAGTCTCGACATCTGTGACGGGCGTCTCTCCATGTAGTGAAAATGTTAAACCCTGAAAACTAAAACTAAATTCACTTCTAATAAACAAATGCTTTAAGTTTGAGGCATCATATATTTTAGAAGCAAGGCTTTCTAACATGTCTCTTTCTGGATTTAAATCGATTACCAGCCACTTCTCTCTGTTTTTGTAATAATCTGATAGTTCGGAAAGAAAAACGGTTTTTCCGCTGCCTCTAACTCCCGTAATGATAAGACAACGGTTTTCTGGGCTGTCATCTGAGAAAGCGTTTAGAACATTGAGAAAGTCCTCGGGTCTTTTGATATATTCCTTTGGCTCCATGCCGAAGGTTAATGAATATGGATTTGCCATGTCTTCCCTCCTTTTAATTTATCATTGTGATTTAATTTTATCATTCATTATCATTCATTATCAAACGTTATCATTCATTATCATTCTTAATCATTTTTATCATTTGTTTTCTGCAAGATAAACCATCATAAGATTTTATGAAAAAACGCCCTTAATTTTTTATAAAACGAAGGGCATTTTGGTAGAAAGAGATTTAAGATGCTTGTAACTTGGTTCAATCAAAATAAGATGCAGGGGTTGCAAGCTTATTTGATTTGTTGGTGACGGTGAAAAGAACACCTTTTGTTGAGGAACCTCCGAAGTAGTTCTTATTCTCACCAACAGATAATTTCCATTCGCCTGTTGGATCTACATAGAAAGGATATCCCATGTTTTCATCTTTTTCTTCCGTGAGTTTCCAACCAAGGGAGACTAAAAGTTCTTTATATTTGGTTAGATAGGCATCTCTTTGCTCGTTGGTTTCAAATTCATTTGTTTTGAATGCAACGTATTTTGAATAATTAGAATCCATCGTTCCAGAGGAGTCTTTCCATCTAGCCCATGCGACAGTGGAATCTTTATATCCCGTATTTGTTGGATAGAGGTATGGAACAGCTTTGTCTACGCCCCATTCTTTTAAGGATGCGAGCAAGACAGAAGGATAATCAGTTGGTTCCCCTTGGCCTTCAATGCTACTCCAATCGTAATTTAGAGTTGTGCTCCCAATCTTAGAATATTCTCCAGAGAATGTGATTGTATCGTTTAAGGAAGAAGTTAGTTTTCCCTTCATTGTTGCAAAATGACCATCTTTTAAAGTTAAAGCAATCTCGCCATCCACCGAATAAAAGGTCGCATATCTTGGTAGGTTCCAACAATAAGAGAGGAATGAACCAGTATGATCTCCACGGGATTTATAGACTCCGTTTGTTTCTGGGCCAAGTACTTCAACGGCAAAATCAAAGGTTGGATAGCGGTTAACAGAATCCCATCCTGCAACATAATCCTTGGTTTTCTTTAAAGTTGAGGTCTTATCGTCATAGGTATAAGTGAAATATCCTGTTCCGTCTTTATGGGCTCCATCATGGGCAAGGATCTTTCCTGTGGAATCAACGATTTTCTCTTCAATCGTGTCCTCGGTATAAATCATCGTATACGTGGTTTTTCCATCATCCCCATCAATGGAATAAGTGGCGGTGTAGTTTTTAGAAGTTGCAATTTCTGCTCTCGCTGCTTCTAAAGCGTCGTGATAATTTTCATGGGCATATGGCTTTTCGTGTTCGATTTTTGCCGCGCCAATTTCAGAGATCTTTCCTTCTACGACTTGTCCGCCCTTTGTTGCTACGTCATCTTTTCCAAAAGGATCGGTAACAAAATGGACGCCTAAAGAATCACCATCTACGGTTATAGCAAATTCATCAGGAGTTATATCTTGAAGAACAAGGGAACAAGCTAAATAAGTGGTAGCCCAAATATTCTTCCCCACATAGAAATAATTTTTTCCTCCGTCAAAGCTTTCGAAATCGCTAGCGGTTACTAAAGCTTCAGCATCTGTGTTTTCTTCAAATTTAAATAAGTTTTCATAATAGGAATTCACCCATTTAAATTCATCACCGTCTTCAGTGAATTGGGTAACCTTTCCTATTTCGTTATCTTTATTGATGTATTCGGTGGCAAGACGGACGCCATTACGAACATACTTTCTTTCGTAAGTAACCTTTTGAGATGGGTGATCTTTAACGGTGATTTGATAGGCGTCCGTGTTGTGATAAGTATCCATATCATCTATTTCTTCATAGATGGTGGTGATATCGGATTGTTCATAAAGAGTAGGCTTCAGCTGGCTATCATAATCGTATAGGGTTTGCGTTAAACTCACCTTCATGGAGCCGGTTAATTTATTAAAGGTTTCTTGAGATAAGGCTGTACCATGGGCAATGGTGATAGTTTTGGAGACAATGACGTCTTCCTCTCCCTCTAAATAAGCATTAATGGTGGCTTCGCCTTCACTAACGGCGCTCAAAAGAGCTTCATTGCTAATTCCATCCATCTTTGAAGCACGGATGATGTTAGGATCAGAAGATTCAAATACAACGTTACCTGTAACGCCTTCTTTAAGAACGGCATAAATGGAACGGCTTTGATTTAAACGTAAATCACCGTTCATTGCTAAGGTGAATTTTGCATTTGCAGGCGTGCTATTTTTGCTGGATAGGGAAGAGGCGGCATCCGATGATGTGATTTCCTCTGAACTTGCTTTTTCACTAGAACTTTCTCCGTTTGTGGTGCAGGAACCTAGCAAAAGGATGGATGCTAGTATCATTAATTTTTCTTTTTTCATTACTTTTCCTCGCGAAATATACGAGTATTTAAAAAACAAAAATGTAAATTTCAATTATTTCTTTAAATATTTACTGTTTTTTTGTTTCTATTCATGTTTTCAAAAAATTGTATAAAATTGGTGACGTTATCATATGATAACGATGAACCGAGGTGCTCCTATGTTAGAAGTAAAACATCTTAAACGTATCTATCGTGTTAAAAAGGCTGAACCCGTGTATGCGTTAAACGACATTTCTTTAAAATTCCCTGAGAAAGGGCTTGTCTTTATTTTGGGTAAATCTGGCTCAGGTAAATCTACCTTATTAAATGTAATGGGCGGTTTGGATGTTGCCGATGAAGGTGAAATTATCATCGATGGGAAATCGAGTAAGGATTTCTCTAAAGGAGAGATGGATTCTTACCGTAATACGTACCTCGGCTTTATTTTTCAAGAATACAACATCCTATCCGACTTTAATGTAAAAGAGAATATTGCTTTAGCTCTTCAGTTACAGCATAAAAAAGCAACAGACGAAGAAGTGGAAAAGATTCTTGAACAAGTTGATTTAGCTGGTTATGGCAAAAGGAAACCGAATGAATTATCCGGTGGTCAAAAACAAAGAGTAGCGATTGCTAGAGCCTTGGTAAAGGAACCTAAAATCATCTTTGCTGATGAACCAACGGGCGCTTTAGATAGTAATACTGGGAAACAGGTATTTGATACTTTGAAAAAACTTTCAAAGGATAAACTGGTTGTCGTTGTTTCTCATGACCGTGATTTTGCAGAACGTTATGGCGACCGTGTTATTGAATTAAAAGATGGGAAAGTGATTTCCGATGTTAGTAAGGCCTTATGCCTTTCTAAGGTAGGCAAAGATGGCTTAACTTTGCTTGGAGATAATATTCTTCGTTTTGATGGAAATCGTCCTTTAACAGCAGAGGACCTTCCTTTAATTAACGAAACCATCGCCAAAGGAAAAGGGGATGTCTTTATTGTCGGAGATCCTCATATTAACGAAAGCATTCGTCAAGAAGCGAAGATTGATAAAAATGGAAATCGTGAAGAGTTCGTGAAGACGGATACCGATAAAATCGTGGAGAGTCATGACTCTTTTGAATCAATTAAAAGTAAATTCTCTTTAGGACGTGCCATAAAAATGGGTGCCCGCTCAATGAAAGTGAAGCCATTCCGTTTAGCAATGACCATCTTACTTTCAACTTTTTCTTTTTCTTTGTTTGGAATGAGCATTACCGCCTCTCTTTTTAGCACGAAAGACGCCTTAACATCGACTGTTTCGAAAAATGACATGCGTTATGTAACCCTTTCTCTAAGTGAATGTGGGAAAAGAAAGGGGTATACCTCAGAACGTGTAAAGGAAATTGAAGACAAAACGGGAGCAAATATTTATCTTTCTTACAATAATGAAGTGGACTCCCGTTTTAATAGACCAACTGACCAAAATGATCGTTTCCATTTGACTAGTTTCTCAGCCATTGTTCCTATTACGGATTCTTTCCTGAATGATTTTGATTTCACCCTCGTGAGTGGAAAAATGCCAAAAGATAATACGGAATGCCTTATTACTTTATATGAGTATTATTCCTACCAAGATTTTGGCTTTGGCGATAAGAATGATTTTGATTCGATTGAAGCAAGTAAAGTAACCCAAGAAAACATCATCGGTTCGAAATTAAATACCGCTTACAATTCCAATTTATACACGGATGTTCCTTCTTTAACGATTTCAGGAATTGTAGACACAAAACTTCCAACGAAATTATTAAAATATCGAACCGCTACAAGCTATGCTGAAAACGATAAAAACTATTCTGATTTGAATTCCTTACGTTATGGGCCATCTCTTCATTCCTCTCTTTTTGTTGGAGAAGGAAAAGGAACGGATGAATCGATTGTAATTTCAGGAGAAGATTTCTATTTCTCCACAGAGAAAGGAAAAGAGGCCATCAATGATTTTGGTTATTTCCTAACTCATCAGAATTTCGTCTATTTTGATAAGTCACATCCTATGACTCTTTCAAAAGGAGAAGCCTTGCTTTCTCTAGGTGCCCTTCATACTTATTCCGAAGATGGGACGAAAGCTGCTACATATAATTTCGTATTCCCTGGCGCTTATCAATCGGAAGAAAAGAGAGAGGATAACCTTTACGAAGTATCGAATTTGGACCGTTTCTCTTTGAGTGAGGACGCGACGAAAATAGCTGCAGCCTATAAGACAAAATACGACAAATACAGTGATTTCTTTACTAACCATCTTGATTTGGTGAAGAAAGTAAACGAGGGAGGAAATTCCTATTCTTTACAAGTCATTGATCCAACTTATGATGAGCATGGAAATCCTAAATTTGACTACACGGGTGCCACGGAATCACAAAAATATCGGATTTTCAGTCGTTATGTGGATGCGTTTGTTTCTGGCTTATTCGGTGAAGAAAATGTTGATAAAGCAGGAGAATATTATTCCTATTATCTTTCCGTTATAAAAACGTATAAGGATTTAATTGATGAGAAATACCCTTTAGAACTAAGCGATTTTTTGGGCAATTACCGGAACTTCTATGATCAGTTCCTTTCAAAGTATCTAAATGATCATTACGTTGAAATCTATGAGAAATACAAAGGCACGACTCCATTTCAAAGTGTCGTGACGACAACTGTCGGGAAAATCACGGATGAAAACTCAAAGAAAGAAGCGGTTAAATCTTTCCTTTTTAACTATCAAAGCAAGATAGAGGAAGGGAAAGAAATGAACGCTTACATTAAGCAAGGAGTGAAAACCCTTCTAGAAAAAGTAAAGCATGATCCTTTCGAAACCCTTTTAACCTACGAAGATAACTTTACAATGCCTTTAAAGGTGGTAGGGGTGGATTTAGATTGCGAGAATGGCGCTATTATGATGAGTATTTCCAAAGAGGATGCGCAGTACATAAAGGGAAGCGTACTCTCCAATAATGGGACATCTTCTTCATCTTATTATTCTTTTGTAACTTTTGGAAATGATGCAAAAACGGTTGACTCTTTCATGGATTTCTTCTTAGAGAAAGCAAAGAATAGCGACTACGACACTATGAAAGAAGGAGATTGGTATTTCTCTTTCTGTGATAATTCTCTTTCTTATGTGGAATTCGTTGGCAACATGCTTATGGTGTTTTCTTCTATCTTCCTTTATGTTGGTATTGGCTTAGCCGTATTTAGCATGCTTCTCTTCTATAACTTCATATCTATTTCGATTAACAATAAGAAGAGAGAAATTGGTATTCTTCGTGCGGTGGGTGCGAAACGTGCAGACGTGTTTAAGATTTTCTATTCCGAAGCCTGCATTATTGCTCTTGTTAACTTCTTATTGTCTGTTATTTGCACCTTTGCCTTCTCTTTCATAATGAATCTAGAACTTGCTAACAGTGGGCTTATCACATTCGCTGTCATGAATCCGAATATAGTGGTTGTTTTAGCTATCTTTGGAGTGGCTCTTGTTGCAGCCTTTATATCTTCCTTCCTCCCGGTTATCAGGCTAGCGAATAAGAAACCTATAGACGCTATTCAGAACCGCTAAATACATACATGGGTCTAACGGATTTCCCCTTTCTATAATTTAAAGATGAAAAAACAGCTTGAAACAAACGTGTCTTTCTTCCCCTCCCATCCTTTTGGCCCTTTTTATGATCAAGATAGCGAGATTCTGATTCTTGGAAGTTTTCCTAGTCCAGTTAGTAGACAAGAAGGCTTTTATTATGGCCATAAACAGAATCGTTTTTGGAAAATTCTAGCAGGGATTTTTAAAGAGAATATCCCCCAAACCATTGAGGAAAAGAAAACGTTTCTAACGAAACATGGAATTGCTCTTTATGATGCGATTGAAAGCCTAGAAATCCAAGGTGCAGCGGATTCTAGCATTCAAAATGCTAAACCCACTGATCTTTCTAACATCTTAAAGAAATCTAAAATCCGTGTTGTTTTATGTAATGGCAAATCCGCATACAAATATTACATGGAGAACAAAAAAGATAATCTTCCGGTTATTTCCTTGCCGAGTTCATCTAGTGCGAACGCGTCGTATTCTTTAGAGAAACTTGTTTGTGCATGGGGAAAAACCTTTAGAGATAACAGCTGAGATGGCTTTCTAATTTTCTAAAAGGAAACTTTACAGTTGATACCTTCATTTTTATAATGATAGTGCGAGGCCAATAAGATGATTGTTAAATGCCCAGAATGCGGTGAAAATGTTTCAACTGAAGCGAAGACTTGCCCCAGTTGCGGTTATCCAATTAAAAAACTTAAGAAAAAAACAAACCCTCATGTCCATGCTCTATGGAAAGATATAGTGGGAATTTCGGTTTCTAGCGTTGGTTTACTAATTTGCCTTGATTTAATCGCATTTGGTTTTTTCAATGACAAGGCTCTTTTTTGGACAGGCCTAATAGCCTTTGTCTTACTGATTTTCCCTTTTGTAGTATCGTTGGTTTATCTTCTAAGAAGAAAACATAAATAACTAAATTGATTTTTATAATTCGCTTTCAAACATCAAACTCTAACGTTTTTCGTTAAGAGATGATGCTTTCGTCAGCTACACATCATAAACTGTCTCTTATACACATCTGACGCTGCCGACGAGCGATCTA
>ERZ1026780.701-NODE-701-length-25013-cov-13.857841_pt1 | contig 25013 bp, 24 predicted proteins | sample MGYA00380126_ERZ1026780 | MGnify/ENA primary metagenome ERZ1026780 (study PRJEB33269, sample SAMEA4719762) | human gut metagenome | biome: human-associated habitat; feature: organic feature; material: feces | place: Cameroon | collected 2013-10 ... | reverse complement strand
CCCACGAGCAGGGCGAAACTGCCTTTATGCATTTTCGCCCCCCAGCAGAATTTTATGCCGAAATGCTTAATTTAAAAGAAAAATTTACTCTAAAAAATAATTGTATTTACAGAATAATCTACATACATTTGTTGCATAAAAATTGATTTTGGTTTGTTAACCAAACTTATCAAATAACTAAACGCTTATGAGACAAAAGTTTTTACTTTTTGCGGCTGGCATTTGTATGCCATTAGTAGGTTTTGCACAAGCAGTTATCGACTTATCTGCAAATCCTTATGCCAAATCGACCGATGACCAATTCGAGTTAATGCTTCCAACCAAAATGGAGTATGACAAAACCGTGTTCACCGACCACACTATCTACACAGCTAAAAACAAGGTTAAAACCCAAGGTGCTACCGCTACCGTAACTTTCACCTACGATTACGCGACAAACGAAGCTACGCCTCTTAGCCTTACCGTTTACAACAAGGAACAAGGCGTAAAGGTGGTTGACAACAGTGGCAAGAACTCCACTTTCAACGTGGAAATGCCTGTTGGCACCTACGATATGCACGCTGTGTATAAAGGCAAACCAGCCGGACTCTATGCAGTGTTTAAAGAACAGGTGACTATCAGCAAAGACACCACTCTCGTGTTTAAGAAATCCGACGCTGACCAACCATACACCTTCGCAAGCTACAACGAAGAAGGCACAAAGCTTATGCTCGACCAATATGCAAATGGTGGCGTTGCCGAACCTGGCAATGTGATTAGCTCAAGCTATCGCAGCTACACATTCTTCACTTTCGAAGGTATGGGCGTAATCCACACCATCGTTGGTGGTTCTTACCGTGTGAAGGGTTACGACGTGGACCTTTACACCAACAAGACCAGCAATCGCTTAAGTGTGCTCCACCACTGCAACGTGAGAGGCACAAATGGCATCACCTACTTGTACAACTTCCAAACTCCACTTACCGAAGGCAAGGTGCTTGCAAGCGACCCAAAGAACTTGAAACTTTACGAACAAAAATTCTGTCCAACCCCTGCAGGCAAAGCAGAAAACCACGTTTGGGGTATCCGTGTATGGGCTTCATACAATGGTGCTGTTCTGCTCAGCGGCAAGGCTGAAAACAAGACTATCGTGCTTGCCGACAGCACTAACCGCTTCTATGTAGACCTTCCTGAACCAGCAAACCAAAAGGGCTTCGCAGTGGCAGCAAGCGCTATGATGGGCGACATCTTCACATCAAGCAACCAAGTGAAGCACATCATCGGTCTGCCAGTCACAGGCAACGCTGCAAGCGGCTTGCGCTGCGTGGATTATGGCTACGAACAAACTTTCGACGGCTACATCGTGCCTGAAGGTGGCGGCGTAGCACAAGTTTACCCTGGTCACCCACGCCTGTCATTCACCGACAAGTTTAGCTACACATTCGGCAACTCTTGCCCTATCCTTTCAGTGAAATCTAAGGACTACGGCACCAATTCCTCTAAACTTCTCTCTTACCTCGGCAGATATGGCGAATTGTTTGATTCTGGTCTGAACACCGTAAACAAGAAAACGGAAGAAGACGGAGAATTCAACAAGCACACATTCACTCAAGAAAACGTGAAGGTTGACGACATCAACGGCAAGAACGTGACCGTTTTGCGTCACCACAAGACTGGCGACGACATTTCTGCTCCTTCGCTCCAGATGCTCCGCTTCGTGAACAAGGAAGACCGCATCACCGACCGCTTCGACAACATTGAAGACGCAACTCTCGAATTTGCAGCAAGCGACTTCCAATATCACCACGACACCAAAGTGGCTGCTAAGCGCTACTACGAGCACAAACCTCTCCAAAGCGTTGAGGTGGTATGCGCTCCTCACGGAACTGAAAACTGGCAAACTATCGCCGTTACCGAAGTTCCTGAATTGTTCTACATGCCAGTATTTGGTTACTTTTACAAAGCACCTCTCGCAAACGTGAAGGTTGAGGAAGATGGCTGGTTCGACATGAAGGTTACTCTCACCGACATGGCCGGCAACACCAACACCCAAACCATCATGCCAGCATTCTACTCTAAGAAGTTTGAGGAAGGCACAGGCATCACCGACGTGGTCAACGCTAAGGGCACTATCAAGTATGCAGGTGGCATCATCAACGTGGCTGCTCCATCACAAATCGCAGTTTACAGCATCGACGGCAAGTGCGTGGCTACCGCCAACGGCGAATCAGTGGCTACCGACGCTCTCAGCCAAGGCGCTTACGTAGTGAAGGCTGTAGATGCCAACGGCAACGTTCAAACAATGAAGTTTGTGAAATAATCCACATAACTAAAAAACATCACCCACGCCAGGGGCTCCCTCCAACCCAGAGCCCCTGGCGTTTTGTTTCAGTGCCAAACCATAGTAATTTCACTCTGAGCATTTGATGTTCAGGGGCATAACAGCAAAAAAATGAGGGGATTCGTAAAAAAATCGGGCGGATTTTTCGGAGAAAAGGAATAAAATCTGTAAATTTGTATTTATATCGTTAAACCAATCGAATATGCGAAAATTCACATTCCTTTTTGCAGCAATTGCTTGCGTGGCATTACAGATGCAAGCAGTGGTGGTGGAGAATGTGGCTGGCGAACTTTCTTCCCGCCTTACCGACACCAAAGTGACCGAACTCACCATCACGGGCTCGCTCGATGCACGCGATTTCAAATACATGGCTGACAAATGCAACGACCTCACAGCCGTTGACCTCAGCGGCGCGAAAATCCTTGCCTACGAGGGCGCAGAGCCTGTGTTTGGACAGCAAATCACATATCAAGCCAACGAAATTCCGAAAACCTCATTCTTCGGTAAACCGCTCACCAGCGTGGTGCTTCCCTCTGATGTGCGAATCGTCGGCTATGCGGCATTCGCAGGGTGTGAGGGCATCACACAGATTGAGTTTCCTGCCTCGCTCGACAGCATCAGCGGCTATGCGTTCAGCGCCACAGGTTTCAGCACGTTGGCGTTGCCTGCCACCATCACCAAAATCGGCGAAGGAGCGTTTTCGCGTTGCGAGAAGTTGACCAGTGCCACCGTTGAGGCTGGGCACATCGGCGCAAAGGCGTTTTTTGCCGACGCTGCGCTCACCGACGTGAAATTCGGCAGCGGCGTTACGGCTATCGGCAATGGCGCGTTCGCTGGTTGCAAGAGTCTCGCCACACTCCGCTGGAGCGATGCCACACAGTTGGCTCTCATCGGCAGCGAGGCATTCATCGCCACACAGATGAGCGACGCCGCACTTGCCAAATTCCAGAAATTGAACACCCTCGGCGCATGGGCTTACGCCGGCACCCCTGTGGCAGAAGTCACACTCCCCGAATCGGTGAAAGAGGTGGGCGAAGGCGCATTCTTCTACGCCACCCATGTGACCAACCTTGTGCTGCCATCAAAGGTGACCAAAGTGGCTCCATACCTGACGGCTGGCACAAACGTGGCTAACACCAACATTTGGGGCAACGATATTACCCGAATTGGCGATTTCGCACTGTACAACCTCTCCGACATCGACCAACTCACCATTCCTTCACAAGTGACCTACATTGGCACCAAGGCAATGGCTGGTATGACCGGACTCACAAGAATCACCGCCAAACCTACCGCCGTGCCGCTGTTGGGCCACGATGTATGGGCTGGCGTGGAGCAAAAGGAAGTGGAACTCGCTGCCGCCTCGGCAAACTACCTGAGCGCGATGCAATGGAACGAGTTTAAAATCACGAAGCGCTACATCGTGGGCGATGCCAATTCCGACGATTTGGTGAACGTGACCGACATCACCACCATGATCAACTACATTCTCGGCAACAATCCTGACAACTTCAACTTCGACGCAGCCGACTGCACCCCCGACAGCATCATCAACGTGTCGGACATCACCATGGTCATCAACCTCATTCTCAGCGGCAGCACCACAGAGGTGGTGGGCGAATGGGAAGTGAACACCGAAGACAATGTGAATATCGACGACTTCAACCTCGCTCCGGGCGAAACTCGCAGCATCGACGTGAAACTCTGCAACAGCCAAGCCTACACGGCTCTGCAATTCGACCTTCGCTTGCCCGAAGGTCTGGAGATTGTGAGCATCGGCAAGGCCGACCGCATAGCCAACCACAATATCCATAGCGGCACGCTGCCCGATGGCACGGTGCGCTTCATCGCCTACAATATGCAGAATGCCGACATCAAAGGCAACGACGGTGCTATCATCACCCTCGTGGTGAAGGCGAGCCAAGCACTCGCGCCAAGCGATGCCATCGAGGTGTCGCACACCGTGTTGGCAACAGCCAGCGACGAATCGTTCTTCGCTCCTGTCACTGTCGCTCGTGTGGGCAACACCACAGGTGTGGCTGATGTGAACCAGAGCGTGGCAAAGGTGTATAACCAAGCAGGCAGAGTGGTGATTGAGAGCGCCGAAGCCACCACCGCACAACTCATTGCCATCAACGGCATCAGCATCAACCTTGCTGTGGAAGCCGGGCACAATGAATATGAGGCACCTGCACAGGGCGTGTATATCGTGCGCATAGCCGGAAAGAGCCACAAGTTAGTGATTAGAAACTGATTAATTTTTAATTTTAGTAAATGGGAAAAAACAAACTGAAAAAATTTGCCGACATGGAGGCGTTTTCATGCGTCTTCCAATTTCCGTTCTCTGTGATGAGCGACGAGAGTTGCCCCATGCGCGGCAAATGGAATAGCGACTATTTTCATAACGATGCCCCTATCGTGCTCGAACTTGGGTGCGGCAAGGGCGAATATGCCGTGGGGCTCGGAAAGCGATTCCCCGACAAAAACTATATAGGTGTCGACATCAAGGGCGCACGCATGTGGACGGGCGCAAAAATGGTGGAGCAAGAGGGCATGAAGAATGTGGCATTTTTGCGCACCAGCATCGAGATAATCGACCGTATGTTTGCACCGGGCGAAATATCTGAAATATGGATCACTTTCCCCGACCCGCAAATGAAGAAGGTGAACAAACGCCTCACCTCCACCCGATTCCTGAACAACTATCGCAAGATTCTGAAGGACGGCGGCTTGGTGCATCTCAAATCCGACAGCCCTTTCCTTTACACCTACACAAGCGAACTGGTGAAACTCAACCAGTTGCCTGTGGAAGTTGACACCGACGACCTTTACCACAGCGGTAAGGCCGACGACATTCTGGAAATCAAAACGCACTACGAGAAGCAATGGCTCGAACGCGGACTCACCATCAAATACCTGAAGTTTCACCTTCCACACGATGGCGAACTCCAAGAGCCCGAAATCGAAATTGAAATGGACACCTACCGCAGCTACAACCGTGGTTACATTCAGATGCCCCAACTCATGAACAAAGACAACGAATAATCACAAACAACAGACATGACACTTTATCCAAATCTTATACTCGAAGCCCTGAGCACTGTGCGCTATCCTGGCACAGGAAAAAACATCGTGGAAATGGGCATGGTTGCCGACGACATTCGCATCGATGGCAACAAAGTAAGTTTTTCACTCATTTTCCAACGCCCTACCGACCCTTTCATCAAGTCGATTGTGCGCGCCGCTGAAGTGGCTATCAACACCCACATCGGCGAGGAGGTGGAAATCAAGGGCAACATCAGCGTTGCCACCCTTCAGCCCACTCCCGAAAAGAAGAAGGAAGAAGAGCCGCTGCCAGGCGTGAAAAACATTATCGGCGTGTCGTCGGGCAAAGGCGGCGTGGGCAAATCTACCGTGGCAAGCAACCTTGCCGTGTCGCTCGCACAACTGGGCTACAAGGTGGGACTGCTCGATGCCGACATCTTCGGTCCATCCGTACCTAAAATGTTTGGTGTGGAAGACGAACAACTCTATATGCAGGAAATCGACGGCAAAAACCGCATCATTCCTCTCGAAAAGTATGGCGTGAAACTGCTCTCAATCGGTTTCGTGGTAGATAAGGAGAAGGCTGTGCTGTGGCGTGGCGCTATGGCGAGCAACGCCCTGAAGCAACTCATCACCGATGCTGCATGGGGCGATCTCGATTATTTCGTCATCGACATGCCACCAGGCACCAGCGACATTCACCTCACCCTGGTTCAAACGCTCGGCATCACCGGCGCTATCGTGGTGACCACTCCACAAGAGGTGGCTCTCGCCGACGCGCGCAAGGGCGTGAGCATGTTCTTGGGCGACCAGGTGAATGTGCCTGTGCTCGGCATTGTGGAAAACATGTCGTGGTTTACACCTGCATCACACCCCGATGAGAAATACTATATTTTCGGCAAAGACGGTGGCAAGAACCTTGCCGAAAAACTCGGCGTGAAACTGCTTGGACAAGTGCCATTGGTGGCAAGCATTTGCCGCGGTGGCGACGACGGTGTGCCTGTCACTCTCCAGAACAGCGTTTCGGGCCGCTCGTTTATCAATCTTGCCGAGGCTGTGGTGAAAGCCGTTGACGAGCGAAATGCCTCACGTCCAGCCACAAAACGCGTAGAAACCCATTAAAACAACAACACAAAAATGAAAAAGTCTGTATTAATTTTAGCGGGAGCGGCTATGCTCCTGAGCAGTTGCGGTTCAGTGCCCATCACAGGTCGCAAGCAACTCAATTTAGTTAGTGATTCCGAAGTGCTTCAATCAAGCCTTTCTCAGTACAAGAACTACATGAGCTCTGCCACCATTTCGGGCGAACAGGCTCAAAGCGAACAAGTGACACGCGTGGGCAAAAAACTCGCCGCTGCCACCGAAGCTTATTTAAAGGCTACCGGTCTTGAATCCGAAATCTCGAATTTCCAATGGGAATTCAACCTTGTGAAAAACGATGAAATCAACGCTTTCTGTATGCCTGGCGGTAAAATCGTGGTGTATGAGGGTTTGATGAAACTGGTGTCGAGCGACGACGAACTCGCAGTGGTGCTTGGTCATGAAGTGGCTCACGCCGTGGCAAAGCACAGTAAGGAGCGCATGAGCCAACAGATTCTCGCTCAATATGGCGCACAGGCTGTATCAGCCATTACAAAGGGCAAGAGTTACTCCACACAGCAAATCGCCAGCAAAGTGTATGGTCTCGGCGCCAACTATGGCGTGATGCTCCCCTACTCTCGCAAGCACGAGAGCGAGGCCGACAAGATGGGTTTGGTGTTAATGTCGCTGGCTGGCTACAACCCACGCACAGCACTCACATTCTGGCAAAAGATGTCGTCAGCAAGTAGTGCAAGTGTACCAGAATTTATGAGCGACCACCCAAGCGATGCAAACCGCATCGCCGCCATCGAAAAGGACCTCCCAGCCATCGAATCAGAGTACGCCACCTACATCAACGCCGGCAAACAAGTAGCAAAACCCACCACAACAACAACAACCACTACAACAACAAAAAAGAAAACAACCACCACAAAAAAGAAAGCAACAAAAAAATCAAAAAGAAGAAAATAGATTTCAGATATTAGAAATTAGACGTTAGAAGTCAGATATTCGAGCCTCGGAGCACTCAGAGCTGCTCCGAGCGCTCCAATAAACAAAAGCACCTATTTAACCCAAATCGGTAATTAGGCCGTGTAAGGATTTTCTGTATTACTTCTTGCGGTCTTTCGGCTTTTATAAGATGCCTTTTGCTTTTTTTTTAATTCGTAATAGCTCGCTATCACTCATTAAAATACAAACAAAATTCATTCTTCTAAAATTCCGAAATACCACAAGCCCTAATGACCGATTGGGGTTTATATGTATTCTGGCATTTTCCAAACGCTCAAAAATACGTTTTAAAGTGTCATCCTGACGGAAACGGACGTTTCCATAAGGTGTGAGGGCACGTCTTCGACACATGACCCTCCACAGAAATATACACACATCAGAGAACGGATTATCTCGCTATATTGATAGCCATACACTTTGCTACGCAAACCTAAAGTGGAGTCTATTGTATGAGACAACATCCTGTCGAATTTCTCCATAATTGGAAATATACCACCAAAAGATGTGAGTTTCTCGGATTTAATTTGTATTTTTGTCATGCCTGATGAGGTTTTGTTTGATTATTACAGCAACACTGAATTAAGTGAATCCTCTGACATGGCAATATTCTGGGCAACTTTTTGTTGCTCAAAATATTATAAAAGTTAAAATTTACAGTGTTGCGGAATTAAGGTATTATAGAGTTTGTTACAGACCTTTAAGCCCCTACATTACATGATGAAGCGCATTGTTAAAATCGGATTATGTCTCGTAATAGCAATATTCCTTATTGCTGTCAGTCTGTTAGTTGTCTGCAACACAGTAATTGTCAATAATGCCAAAGGCAAACTGTATTCCAATGTAGATAGCATTCCAAGGTCTGAGGTGGGACTGCTTCTCGGCACGACACCACAAACCCGTATAGGCGGATGGACGAATTACTTCTTCAAGTATCGGATTGATGCAGCCGAGGCACTATACAAATCGGGCAAGGTGGAATACCTCTTGATTAGTGGTGATGAAAACAGCCTGGACGGTATCAATGAAGTGGTGTGCATGAGGGATTCTCTCGTTAAACGTGGCATACCAGAAAGTGACATTATACTTGACGGGAAAGGTTTCCGGACACTTGACGCTGTTGTGCGTGCGGTGAAGTTGTACCACGTACATAGTTTCGTTGTCATATCCCAAAAGTTCCATAATGAGCGTGCCGTATATCTTGCAGAACATCTTGGACTTGATGTCCACGATATTATGGGCTTTAATGCTAAATCCCCCAAGACAAAGATGGCACTGATGACCTATATCAGAGAATACTTCGCCCGTGTAAAAGTGTTCTTGGATATTTTTATGGGGAAACAGCCAAAAATCGTGGGTGAAGATTATCCTGATTGTCCTTGGAATGTATTATACATAAATAGTGTAAAGGCGCATAACGAGCAAGACACAATTATTGGCAATTTTACTGGTCAAGGCTTAGATACTCTGTATGTGGAAGATGTGTCCACTTACAATAATGAGGAGGGATTGCAATCTAAGTTCTTCATGACCTCGCCCAACAAAAAAATTCCAAAAGTGGAATTATACGGCTGCTCTTGGGCAACCCCAAAACTGGTTAATGAGGGTGACTTGGATGGTAACGGTACTTGCGAAGTTGGTTACTTGCATACTTGGGTGACCAGTCAATGGAGATACTACAGAATCTTCTCTCTCGTTGGGAACGAATGGCGGTATCTTATCAATGGCGATTTTCTTGATACATCTCTGGACTTTAGGGGTATGCGAGTTGATATTGCAGAGCCTGGGCCACAAAAAGGACTTGTGCTTATTCACTATCTATACTACGGATATGACGAAATCAAGGACAAGAGGTTTAAGGAAGTGCGTGACACAATCGTTGCGCCAACTTTTGATATGATTGATGATTAACCTAAATAGAATTATTGCCAAAGCCAAAACAGGTATCGTCTTAACTCCTTAACTTCTTCAAAAATAATGTTTTTGTCGTAGACAATAAACATTATTTGAATGTATTATTAATTGATTATCAGTATTATACGCTCTAAACGGCAAAAATTTAGATAAAATTCCCGAATTATAAGCCAGTTGGGATAAAAAACAGAAATGAATATCTCCGAGTGCTCGCTGCTTGAGTTAAAATGTCAAGACCGACATATCTAAAATCTTGCATCAACGTGCTCTAAGTCACAAATTATATTTAATTTTGGGAAGAAATCATTAACCCCAAATATGCAAGCCTATGTAATCAGTATGTGGTCTTGATTCCCTCAATCTCATTTCCTTTTGGTGAAGATTAACACAAAATTTGCCTTGTTTTTGCAGAATTTGTTTCATCGGGGCGTGAAATTACGGGAAATTCAGTAATTTTGCTTTCAAATTTCAAAATCGACAAGATGACACCACAAGAGTTTGAACAATATGTTTCTGAACGCTATCAAGAATTAGGCTACAAAACCATTTTAACACCCTATTCTGGCGATTGGGGGATTGATGTGATTGCGACGAAGGTAAACGAGAAAATCGCTATACAGGCAAAAATGTATGGCGGCTCTTCTCGGAAAGTCAACCGTTAGGTCATGATGCAACTTTACGGAGCAATGGCCTATCGAGATTGCACAAAGGCGGTGCTTGCAACCGACAGGGAGTGCATGGCTGATGCTGTGGAAGTGGCAAACAAATTGGGAATAGAGATTCTTTATCTTAACGGAAACGAAGATGCAAGGCAAATGAATGCCGATAAAGAGCCAGTTTGCGTGGAGAATCTGCAAGTTCGGACAATTCTACCTTCGGTGATATGTGGGAGAAGTTCATTATGCCTTTGGCTGGAAAGGCGCTGAAAGGTGGTAATCGTGAAAATCGGATTGTGTCCGTTGATTGGGGCGGAATCGTGAGAATCACGTCTAATGGGAAAAGGTCGAAAATATCAATCGAAGACGTCAAGATGGCATACGGACTATTGCAGAAACAAGGTTACGCAGAGCGGTCGGCCATCAATCAGTTTGCAAACAGGTGTTCGTCTGGAATCGTCCTATTGCTCTCGCAAGTTCCGTTTATCGGCATAAAGAAGAATCCTACAACACTTTTTATAAAAGAGACAAATGAACTTTAAGGAATTGGATTACCTCAAAAGCGATGGATTTGTGGGATACAAGTCCGTTGGCGAACTCATGACTGACCACAGCAGGATTCCTTCTGTGGGTGGAGTCTATGTTTTTCTGCGCCCAAGTGATGATGCGCCAGAATTTCTCGAAGAAGGAACGGGCGGATTCTTCAAACGTTCGGCTCCCAAAGACCCGAATGTTTCATTGCAGGAATTGTCTGCGAACTGGGTGGACGGGACATCTATTGTGTATATCGGAAAAGCCACAAGCCTAAAAACGCGGTTGAGTGCCTATTTGCGATTTGGCGAAGGAAAGTTTGCCACACATTGGGGTGGACGTTACATCTGGCAATTGAAGGATTCACGCGATTTAATCGTTTGTTGGAAAGTGACTGGCGAAAATCCGCGTGATGTTGAAGAACGAATTATTGCCGACTTCAAAGCTCGGCACAACGGCCAAAGACCATTCGCAAACCTACAAGACTGACCAACGGATGAGGAAGTTCAGCAAGGAATTTTGGCGTGGATTATTAGTGACGGTAATCATCCTTGGCGCCGTCTATAGTTGCACCATTTATCTGGCTCTGAAAGAGCGTAGGCAGAAAGAAGAATGGCGCAAAAGAGACGAAGAACGTCGGGAAAGAATCAGGCTAAGCCAAGACTCTGCCCGTCTGCATGCGGATAGTATCAGACGTTCTGTTCGCGTTAAAAATACTTTGGGGAATCCCGCTACTGCAAAAGGACATGATTACGATGATGATTCCGACCCATACGACGACCCTGATTTTGACGATTTGATACCAGGCGAGGAGTACGACGAGGAGTTTATTGACCGTTCAACTGGCGACCCTGAACTTTATGTGAATCCTTGAGTGTTTCGTAAGTTCTACATTGTTTATATTATAGCCGTCCACTCGTGGGCGGCTTTTCGTGCTCTTTTAGAAACTTGCCTAAATTCTCAACGAAATCAGGCAAGTATCTATGAGATTTCAGGCAGATTCTTATGTCCGCAGGGACATAGCAAGGTGTGTCTTTTCAGTTAGTCGGAATGTTTCCGGTAACCCATAGAGTGTGCATGGGCAGCCAGCAGGACGAAGGACTGCTTCTTCAGTCGGTTCTCATACCATCAGACGCAAGTGAGAAAAAAGAACAAGATGAAGGTTCTGGTGGCAGTGGCAAGAAAGATGCTCATCGCCGTTTGGCATGTGTTGCATGACAACACAATTTATATTGACTTCACTACTAATCGTAAAACATCCCGAACAAAGGGATGAGCACGATATACCGCCCGTCAGCAGGCTATTATCTTTGTGATGGTGACACCTCGTTCGCAAATTAACCATACTGACGGGCGGCTATGGAAACCAGTTTGAGTACAAACTCGAAGAGGAAAGCTTCAAGATGCTCCTTGGAGTAATAAGTACGACCATACTCACGTTTGGTCGGTATCTTGTGACGATAGGCATATGCCCGAAGTGCCGATTTGCTCATGCAGAAAGCATCCTCTACATAATCAGCAGTCACCCATTCCGTGATACTGTTGAGGTCAACGGCAGTTCCGAAGAACTCATCAATATGTCGTTTGCTGTAATAGTTCTTGCCAGCGATACGGCACATCGGTATCTGGTTGCGCTTGGCGGATGTATAGAGCCAAGACTTCTTGACCTTATAAATGGACATCACTTCCTCACCCGAATAATAGTCAAGCACCTCATTCTCCTCTTTCCCTTTTGTTTGATTCTGTTTTTGTGTTGGCTTTTCTGTTTTTGCCTTCTTACGGGGCTTGCTCTTGCTGGCAGGAATCACACGCTTGTAGGGATTACCCTCAAACATCTTCTCTATATCAGCCTTTCTTACGAATGCCATTCTGCTGCTCAATCTTGATGCCTTCAACTTGCCGTTAGCCACAAGTTTGTAGATATACTGTCGGGTGCATCCCATCAGCACAGCTGCCTTTGAGAATGTAAGATACTCCTGATGTTGCAGATCCATGATTGGCTCAATACCGTTAATCAAGTCCTGCTGTCTTTTCTTCCTAAGACGTTTTGCCTCTGCCTGACATTCCTCGGAACAGTATTTCTGCATACCGCTTCTTGGCACGAATGTCTTGCCACAAAATTCACATTTTCTTGTCGGTCTCATACTCTTTGATATTGCTATGTTCTACATACTTTGAGTATTCCACCGATGGAGTAAACGGAAGTGAACCATTGACAACCTTTGTCAACCCAGTCCACGATATAACGCTTTTTGCCTATCAGCTTCAAATCTGTCCTCCATCGTAACCACTCGTAAACCCTTGTCAACTACGTTCACGATATGACAAAATAAAAGCTCCGCAAATTCTCCACGGTAGAAATACGTTGCAAAAATATGTGGAAAATCGGAAACTGCCAAAAAGCACTCAGAAAGTGTTAAAAATCAAATAGTATTGAAAATCAATGCTTTATGTTTGATTAGTCATAGTAAGTTGTGGTTAGTTATAAGGGTCTAAATACAAACACAAAAGGCAACATTCGCGATTACGCTTCTATCAACGAACTGATTTGTCTATCCAATATGGAAAGTCTGAATGCCGTATTTATTGACCAAGGACTTCCACAAGGAGAGCGACTTTTAAAGCTCAATCACATAGCCATTCTGCAGATGAAAGTACTTGAAAACGATGGTAATAAACAACTGTCAAAACAGAATAAATGAAAACGATTTCATGCAATAAATCTCACAAAGGAACGTTTATTTTGTAGGATAGATAAATTTTTATTCATATGAAAAATCTAAAAACATTTGTCGGACTTGTATTAGTTCTATTTACGTTATCGTTATTTACGTCTTGCAACGAGGATGATGTCTTACCCGGTGAACCAATGTTGTGGAGTTATGACATTAAGACACCAGAAAGTGTAAAGCACATTGCTTCTGCAGGGGGATGGACACCTGCAGAATATTTCAGTGCAAATGGTATGGAGGGTGATATTGTGATGACTTGCGAAAATTACGATGTACTCAATCCTATTTCGGGAGATTCTTACACATGCGATTATGGATGGGCAACACTTAGGATAGAAGCCAATCAAGTCAAAATTCATTTTCCTCCATCTACTTCAGAAGCCCCAGATGCCCACAAAAAGATTCAGATTTCTGCAAAAGATGGAAAGAGAACTTCAAGAACAATTATCAGTTTGTCTAGAACTTTTAGAGAAGAATTATCAAAATAGAATGGGATTTCATAAGGATTAAACACGAGAAGTTAGACACAACCATATTTTCTCGTGTTTGAACGATTCCTATGCTTTACACAAGTCATATAGAAAACCTATAAATATATACTAACATTGCAATAGTTAGCACCTTAGCCCAGAAGTTTGACACCCAGAAACCCTCATTTTGGCTGAGAATCTTCTCCTTTCGTTCCTCATGCTCACGGAGTATCTTATCTTGCTTGGCTCGATGGTCTGCCAATTGTTGTCCCGTTTTAATTCCAAGTATATTGCCAAAGCCAAAACAGGTATCGTCTTAACTTCTTAACTTCTTAACTTCTTAACTTCTTAACTCCTTAACTCCTTAACTTCTTAACTTCTTATTTGATATATTTCTCGGTGAATTGGCGCACTTTGGCGGTGTATTCTTGGCGGTGGTCGCTGAGGGAGCGAGCGTGCGCACTGCCTTGTGCCATGTAGAGCGCTTTGGGCTGCGGTTTGGCGTCGTAGATGGGCTGCGCCATGGCTGTGGGCACGAAATCGTCGTTGGTGCCATGAATCACAAGCATGGGCAAATGGCATTTCTTCACTTGGTTGAGGGGCGATGCCTCCTCGAAATCCCAACCATATTTCCATTTACACAGCGCACTTGCCACATTCAGCAACGGAAACGACGGCAGTCCAAACATATCCTTCAATTCGTGGGCAAATTCGTCGTGCACGCTGGTGTAGCCGCAATCCTCCACAAAGCATTTCACATACGCTGGAAGCGTCTCGCCCGAAACGCACATCGTGGTAGCCGCGCCCATCGATATGCCGTGCACCACCATTTGCGTGGCAGCGGAATCGCCACGGAATTTCTCGTTGGCAATCTCCATCCACTTCATCACATCGAGGCGGTCGAGCCAACCCATTCTGATGTGGTCGCCCTCGCTCTTGCCGTGAGCATAGAGGTCGGGCAAAAGCAGGTTGTAGCCCATGTGATAGTAGATGTCGCCCACTTGCAGCATCATGGCATTGCAATCCTTGTAGCCGTGAATCAGCACAGCCACACGATTGGAAGGAGTGGGCGCATTGATATACATGGCGTTCAGCCTATTGCCATTGATTTCCACCACGGTATCGTGCATCGCACCAGCGGCGTTCAGACTATCCACCCACACTCGCAGATGTGGGTTATGTTCGTAAATTCTGTCGAGGGCTTCAGCCTCGCTTCTATGATATGGCGTGAGGGCGAAGTTGAGCAAATAGAGGCTACCGCCCACCACAGCCGCTGCCAACACCAGCACCACCACACCTGTGGTGATGAGAATTTTCTTTTTTAACGTTGATTTCATTCTTATTCAATAGTTTTATTCAATATGCACCTTATACACGCTTTGCCCACGCGAGCCCACCACTAAAGTGTTGCCCACCACCACTGGCGACGACTCAAAATTAGCGCCAAACCTTTCATCATAGATGATTCGGCCCGACTTTCCCTCTATCAGGTAGAGGTAGCCGTAAGTGTCGCCCACCACGATGAACAGTTCGTTTTTCTCGTTATAGAAGCCCACTGGCGACGACCATGCGTAGTGCTTCAACTTGGTTTTATACACCACCTTGCCGGTGCGCTTCTCGAAGGCATAGAAATGCCCATCGCCGTTCACGCCATCGTTGGCAAGGGTGGAGAAAATCAAGTCGGAGCAGTTGCCGCCACCTAATAGCGGCGTGCTATACATGCCACCGTCGAAGTGCTTGTTGTCGGTGTTGTGTCGGGTGCAAGGCACCTGCACAGCCCACGCCACCTCGCCGTTCAATCCGTTGAGTTTGGCAATGTGGCACATGCCCGAATCGCCTTGGCGGTCAACCTCGCAAGCCGTATATACGAAAGGCACCCCATTTTCCACCTCGCACACGATGGTGGCATCAATATCGTCGTGATTGTCGTAATACCACACCGGCTTCATATTGTTGAGGTTGATGCAGAGGATATTGCCGTGGTTGTCGCCGAAATAGCCATAGTTTTTATACACGCACATACTCGATTCCACGCCTGCGGCATGAACGCCAGGACGATTGTAACTCAAAAAACTGTGCTTTTTCGCCTTACCGTTTTTCACATCATATTTGTAAATCAAGCCGTTTTCGCTGGGCCAAAACACAAATCCATCGGCATAGATGGGCGAAGAGTCGCTGGTTGGCCAAAAACGTGATGTCTTGGGGTCGAGACCGGGATTTTGGTACACGATGGAGTGGCTGAACAAATCCACCACATTCTGGCACACCGCTCCGTGGGCTTGCACGCCGTGTCCAGCATACACCAATCCGTTGAATCGTGGGTCAACCATGGGCGTGCCTTTCACCGGATTGCCCATATCTATCGCCTCGCGCGATGCCTTTCCCGACTCATAGTTGATGAAATGCAATTTTCCGCAAAGCGATGCCACCACTATCTCCTTTTGCGAGAAATCAGCCGTGAGTTTTGCCGCAGGGGTATTTCTGAACTTCTTCGCCACCTCGTCGGGCCATTCCACATACAGGGGCTGGCTGGTCCAACCAGTGCCACCGCCCCACACACCCAGTTTTGTGGGCGTGTAGTCAACATCGGTGTCAAACACCCAGTCCTTCACAATTCTGCTGGGCACACCTTTCACCTTTCCGCCAAAGTCGGCGTTGCGAAGATGGTTGACTCGGAATGCGAGTTTTGAGTTTGATTCCAAATATGGGTCGTCAAGCACGTGCAAAGTGCCGTCAACGGTGCTGTCAAGCACTTCCACACGCCATTGGAGTTTTTCCACAGAGGCATACATGGTGTCGGGCAGCGGCGTGGTGTCTTTCTCCACCAGCGTATCGGCATCAGCCACAGCGGCAGATTTCGCACCACCGCCACAAGCGCCGAGGCAAAGCATTGAGAGCAAAGCACCGAAAAAAAGCAGTTTTTTCATTCGTGAATGTTCATTTTTCCTGACAAATGTAGTGTTTTTTTACTAATAAAGTGTTACTTTTGATGTACTAATTAAATTCAAACTTATTAACCTATTACTCAAATGCGTAAATTATTACTCGTTATGACTTTGGCTGCCATTTGTGCCACAACATCAATGGCAGCAGTAACAATCGGCACTAAACAATACACAGCCGACACGCTTTTCCGCCGCCAGATTGGTTCTGGCATCGTCAACACCATTCTCCGCATTCCTGATTATCCACTGAATGTATATTTGCTGGAAGCTGATATGAACAATCCCTACAACCGTGTGGAAACTGGTCAAGGACAAAACACTTTGGGTAAGACCGAAGCACTGGTGAGCATGGCAAAGCGCTACAGCACTTCTTCGAAGCGTGTGTTGGCTGGCTGTAACGCCAACTTCTGGTGTGTGCCCACACAAGGCGCGCCAAGCGTGTATATGCTCGGTTCTCCTTTCGGTGGCGTGGTGCGCAACGATACCGTGATTGTGAACACCAACACAGTGAACGACACTTGGAACGGTGGTCCATCACGCACTGGCATTTCGGCTATCGACCACGATAAGAACCTGATTTTCGGTGGTTGCAGTTGGGTGGCTACCATCAACAGCAGCCGCCTCGGCAACGAAGTGCTCCCTATCTACAAGGTGAACAAGCGCAACCTGCCTGGCGAACTCTGCTTGTGGAATGAATATTTCGGACGCGACCGCGAATTTGAAAGCAACTGGATTGACTACGACAACAAGGGCACCAACAATGCCGACAACTATTACCTGAAGTTCACCGAAGGTAGCGGTTGGGGCGTGAACAAACCTATGAGTTTCGTTATCAAGAAGATTGTGAAGGATGCCGACCGTCAAACCCTCGGTGAATATGATGCTTGCATCACCGCCACTGGCAAGATGAAGGCTGATATGGCTGTGCACCAAGAGGGCGATGTGATTGGCATTTACCAAGGCTGGAAAGCCAGCGGCGAGAATACTGAGCCATGGATTGAAAACTTGGTGGAAGGCAACGCTACCGTGATGCGCAATGGCGAACTCACCGGACGCAACTACGATGAGGGCTACAACACGCAAGTGTATTCCCGCACTGCCTATGGTTGCAGTTTCGACCACAAAAAACTCTATATGATAGTTATCGACCGCTCACAGCATCCTAAATACGGTCTTTCTTCAGGCTGCACCACCGAGGTGATGTGCCAAATTTTGAAGAGTCTCTACCCCGACATTTCTGATGTGGTGAACTACGACGCTGGTGGCTCGGCTGAAATGCTCGTGAACGGTGCCATCATCAACAAGACCACCGAGGGCACTCCACGCGCCGTGGCATGTGGCTGGTTGCTCGAATCTATCGCCCCTGCCGACAATGAGGTGGCTTCTATCCAATTTGCCGATGCCGCGCTCAAACTCCCTATCTATTCTTCCTATAAGCCACAAATCATTGCCTACAACAAGTATGGCGACGTGGTGAACGAGAATTTGGAAGGTTTCACGCTCTCTTGCGATGCCTCGCTGGGTACTGCCAACGGCGAAAACCTCACCGTGAGCGGCAACATTCTCAATGGCACGCTCACCGCCAACTACAACGGCAAGACTGCATCTATCAACATCACCACCTTGTATGCCCAACCAGCCATTTCGCTCAAGCCTGTCATCACCGTCGACGACCAGGCATGGCCTATAGAGGTGACTGCTACCGTCAACGCCCAAACCTACTACTACAATCCCGAAAACTTGGAGTGGACAGTGGACGACCCCACTATCGCTGTGGTGGAAAACGGCAAAATCCGTGGTTTGAAGAATGGCAAAACGCTAATTAGTTGCAAAATCGGTGAGTTTACCGACTCCGATTCAGTGTCGGTGGAAATCTCTCCCGAAGCATATCTCTATCAGGATTGGAACGGCTGGACACTCAAGGGTTCTGGCGCAAGCAAACTCGCAATCAGCGAAAACGGTTTGTTGACCTACAAATACAGTTCTACTCGTGCGCCTTATGTGAAAATGCTCAAAAATGTGCAGTTCTACAGTCTGCCCGACGAGATCGGTATGACTTTCGTCAGTTCTCAGCCTCTCGACTATATCCAAATTGATGTGCGTAATCTGATGAACACCTCTGTCAACTATCAGAAGATTGATGCCGACGGCAAGGGCTTCGAGGCTGGCAAGGAATACACCGTGAAGTTGGATTTGGAACAGATGGGCGGCACCAAGAGTCTGAACACCTACCCTATCAACGTGCAAGAAATCCGCTTTGTGCCAAACAAGGCTAAATCCACCGCAGGCGAACAGACCATCGACATCAAATCGCTCTACGCACACTATCCTAAGAAATCAGTGACTGGCGACATCAATGGCGACGGCGAAGTGAACGCTTCCGACGTTACTGCCCTCATCAACAAGGTGCTCAACATCGCATCATACCCCGACGCCATCTGCGACATCAACGCCGACGGCACCGTCAACGTATCCGATGTCACCGCCCTCATCAATCTCATTATCAAATGAGAAATTAGATATTAGAAATTAGAGAGAGTCAAGCAAGGCTCAAATAATAAACCACTTATCTCACATAGATTCTATCGGATGAAAATCCCAAAGAATCTATGTGAGTTTTTTCTCTCCTCCCCAATGCCCCATATAAAACCACGCCATAACGTAGGGACATGCCTTCGGCATGTTTCCAATGCCATGATACATTGATGATTATTATCCAATCACATCAAAAACACACTCCCTCGTTTAGAAAAAATCCCATTTTTGGTGCCACAATGCGATGGTATCTGCATATAAATTTCTGTAAATCAGAAAAAAGTAGTAACTTTGCACGCTCAAACGATAATTTATGACAACATTCCAAGATTTAGGGGTCCGCGAGGATCTTTTGCGAGCAATCGCCGAACTGGGCTACGAATCTCCAATGCCCATTCAAGAAAAAGTAATTCCACATTTGCTTAATGAAGATTCCGACGTAGTGGGTCTGGCACAGACAGGTACCGGCAAGACTGCCGCATTCGGCTTGCCTACGCTTCAGCGTGTAGATACCACCACTAAGGTGACTCAGGCTATTATTCTCGACCCCACTCGCGAGTTGTGTATGCAAACTTGCAACGACCTCAACGACTACGCAAAATATATCGATGACTTGCGCATTTTGCCAGTGTATGGCGGCAGCAGCATCGAAGTGCAAATTCGTGCCTTGCGTAAAGGCGTGCAAATCATTGTGGCTACACCAGGCCGTCTGCTCGACCTTATCAAGCGAGACGAGGTGAACCTGGAGAATGTGAACACGGTGATTCTTGACGAAGCCGATGAAATGCTGAACATGGGTTTTGTGGACGACATCAACAATATTCTTGAACATGTGCCCGACACACGCAAGATGCTGATGTTCTCTGCCACCATGCCACCCGAAATCGCGTCTATCGCCAAAAACTATATGCACAATCCACAAGAGTATATCATCGGCACACGAAATGAGGGCTCTGCCAACGTGCGCCACATCTACTACATGGTGCGTGCCAACGATAAATACTTGGCATTGAAGCGCATTTGCGACTATCTGCCTCGTGTGTATGGCATTATCTTCTGCCGCACACGCGCCACCACTCAGGAAATCGCCACCAAACTGATTGAGGACGGTTACGATGCCGATGCTCTGCACGGCGACCTCTCGCAAGCGCAACGCGATGCCGTGATGAAGAAGTTCCGTGAGCGCAATCTGCAACTGCTCGTGGCTACCGATGTGGCTGCGCGTGGTCTTGACGTGGACAACCTTACGCACATCATCAGTTACAGTCTGCCCAACGACAACGCCGTGTATAACCACCGAAGCGGTCGTACTGGCCGTGCTGGCAAAACGGGCGTGAGCATCGCGCTTATCCATAGCCGTGAGCGCAACAAGCTCCGCGACATTGAAAAGCATATCGGCAAAACGTTCGAGCGTTGCGAGGTGCCTAAGCCCAACGCCATCATCGAAAAGCAACTCTTCAACCTTGCCGACCGTCTGGAAAAGGTGGAGGTGAAAGAGGACGAAATCGCAGAATTTATGCCTTCGGTGCTGAAAAAACTTTCGTGGCTCGACAGCGAAGACCTTCTCAAGCGTATGCTTTCGCTGGAGTTCAACCGCTTGATTGAATACTACAAAGACGCTTCCGAACTCGACTATGTACCTGAAAAGGAGAAGTCAAAACGCGAGAAGCGTGCGAAGGTGAAGTACGACAACACTCGCGACAAGGACTGCCGCACCGCCGAAGAAGGCTACGAGCGTGTGTTTGTCAACGCTGGTAAGGCCGACGGTTTCTTCGCCCCAAGTCTAATTGAACTGCTCAACCGCAACACCCACGGCGAACGCGTGGACCTCGGACGCATCGACTTGCTCAGCAACTACTCGCTGTTCGATGTGAAGGCTGGCGATGCCAAGCGTGTGGTGAAGGCGCTGAAAAATGCCGATTTCTTCGGTAAGCGCATCTATGCCGAGGTGGCTTCGCTCGACAAGAACTACGCAAGCGAAACCGAGGGCACAGAAGTGAAACTCAACCGCAAGGAGCGTCGTCGCCAGCAATTCAGTTCGAAAGAGCGTTTTGGCGAACGCCGTGGCGGTGGCAAAAAGAGTTTCCGCGACGAGCGTGACGAACGCCGCACTCGCCGCGACAACGAACGTGGCTTCAAAAAGGGCGACAAAGGCTCCGCAAAGGGCGCAAAAAAAGTGGCCCACGGCAATTTCGACAAATTCAAAAAGAAAAAAGGAGAAAGAAGTTAAGGGAGAGAAGTTAAGAAGTTGAAGAAGTTAAGGAGTTAAGACAATAGTCGGAGTTGCTCCGAGTGCTCCGAGTTGCTCCGAGTGCTCCGAGTTGCTCCGAGTGCTCCCCCACATTATCTCTACAATAAAAAAATAGGTGCACCACACGATATGTGTTGGTGCATCTGTGTTTTTATTGTAACTTTGCTTATTGTATTATAATAGCAACACGAAAATGAAACGCCCTCTCTCTATCATTCTTTGCCAAATGGCGATGCTGGTGAGTTGCACCAAAAGCAGCAACGACATCGCCAATTCAGCACTCCATATCAACGACGACGGCGCTATCACCATCAAACAACAATAAGACAATGAACATCAAGCATATCATACTCTCGCTATTCCTTCTCCTTGCCACAGGCTCGGCACAAGCCGAAACGGTGCGCGATTTCTTTATCTCAGAGCCGGGCAATGTGTTCGAACTGCTCACACAAGGCGTGAGGGCGGCAATGATTACCATGGCTGAGCAAGGCCAGAAAATCAATAGCGACAATGTGCATGGCGGCACTGCGAAAATCGACTCTTTGAGCGCGTCCTACATTTCGGTGCGCTGCTCCGATGTGAAGCAAGTGGAACTGAAAATGCTCACCAAGGGTACTTCCGACACGGTGATTGCCGTGGTCGAAACCGTGCAACTTCCTGCGCTCGACAGCCGCATCTCGTTCTACACCACCGACTGGAAGCCGCTCCCCCTCGGCAAGCACATGAAGGGCGGCATGGTGAAGATGACGGATTTCATCAGAAAAGGCACACCCAAGGCTATTGCCGACGATGTGATGCGCCGTGTGCGCTTTCCGCTCTTTCTGATGACTTTCGGTAAAAACGATGGGCAACTGGTGGTGTCGCAACAGCAAAAGTCGTTCCTCAGCCGTGAGGACTACAACAAAATTCGCCCCTATCTTATCGACACCATCACCTACGACATCGACAAGACAAAACTGAAACGCTCTAAATAATCGCTCACACATGGCAGAAATTACCGACACAGCCCTTCAAGGCACGAGTAAATCGCCCAGCACTATCACTCTGCAGGAGTTCAACAACCGCATCAAGCGGCTGCTGGCCGACCCAAGTGTGATGAACTGCTGGGTGGTGGCTGAAACCACCGATGTGCGCATCAACCAACACTGCTACCTCCAACTGCTTGAAAAGAACCCAAAAACAGGTGCGACGGTGGCTAAAATCAAAGCCATAATTTGGGGCAACCAATTCAGGTTCCTCAATGCGCGATTCAAGCAGGTGACGGGCCGCGACATTGGCAACGATATGAAGATTATGGTGTGCCTGAGCGTGAACTACAGCCCTCAATACGGCTTGACGGTGGTGATCAACAACATCAACCCCGAATTTACCCTCGGCGATATGGAGCGTCAACGCCAGGAAATCCTCAACCGCCTCACCCAAGAGGGCATCATCGGGCAAAACAAGACGGTGCCTGTGCCGCCTGTGCTACAGCGCATCGCTATCGTGTCGGCTGCCGGTGCCGCTGGATATGGCGACTTCATGAAGCAACTCACCGACAATAAATATGGCGTGTGTTTCTATCCCTGCCTGTTTCAAGCCACGATGCAGGGCGTAAAGACGGTGCCAACGGTGCTTGCGGCGCTCGACAAAGTGGAGCAAAACCAACACCTGTTCGACTGCGTGGTGATTATCCGTGGCGGTGGCGGTACGGAAGAACTCAACTCGTTTGACAATTACGATTTGGCGCGCCGTGTTGCCACATTCCCCTTGCCTGTGATTGTGGGCATCGGTCATGAAAGAGACATCACGGTGCTCGACTATGTGGCTGGCATTCGTGTCAAGACCCCTACTGCGGCGGCTGAGCACATCATTCTGCAAGCAGCCAACGCACTGGCACACATCGGCGACTTGAGCAATCAGGTGGTGAGCATCGCGCGCGACTACATTGCCAGAGCGAAGGAGCAACTGTCGTACTACGCTGGCAATTTGCCGATTATGGCGCAACGCATCATCGACACCAACACGCTACGCCTGCAAAACTTCATACAAAACATACCACTGCATGTGCAACGCCGCATTGAGGGTGAGAATGCACAACTTGCACGCCAAAAAGACGCTATCAAGAATGCGGTGGCGCAAGTGAAGATGAAGGAAACGATGCGATTGGAGGCGTTGGGCGACAAAATAGAACTGCTATCGCCCCGAAAGGTGATGGCGCGCGGCTACACACTCACCACATGCGAAGGCAAAATTATGACCGACGCTGCCCAACTCGAAGCCGGCAAACTGGTGACAATTCACTTCCGTGATGGCAAGGTGGTGGCTGGCACACAATCAGTTATCAAGGACAAATAAAATTAAAAAATATGGAAAATCAAAACGAACTCACCTACTCTGCTGCGGTGAAAGAACTGGAAGAAATCGTACAACTGATGCAAAGCCCCGACTGCTCTGTGGATAACCTCGGCAAATACACCAAACGCTCTGCCGAACTCCTGAAAATCTGCAAAGCAAAACTCACTTCCACCAACGAAGAAGTCCAAAAAATCATCCAACAACTCGACGAATCCACCAAATAGCCCCCATTATTTTTGTGCATCAAGCATAAAAATAGGCTTCCATGGGTTAAACGAAGTTGAAAACAAAGCACTAAGTTCCCTTAACTAAAAAGGCCTATGAATTATCCTATCATACAAAAAGCAACAGGTACTGCTGACAGGAGCAGGTTTTTTATCACTATTGGTGCCAAGAACAAGAAGACTGGCGCTTCAGAGTTGGCGGTCTTTTCCCATGTGTTTGGCCTTGATTTGGAAAAGATCAGGGAGGATGTGAGCGTGACGATAGGTGGGCATCGTTACGAACCCGACCTCGCCTACATCGATAAAGAAAAAGGTGTCTATGTAGATATAGAGATTGATGAACCTTATTCAAGTTTTCATCGTCCCACTCATTTCATCACCGAAGATGGAACGCATAAGGATCAACGCCGAAATAAACTTTTCCTGTCCGCAGGCTGGCATGTATGCCGTTTCACGGAGCAGCAGATGTTTTGCCAGACAAAGTCGTGCATGAAAGCGGTGTACGAACTACTGTTGAGTGTGGGGGCTATTGAGGCGATTCCCGCGAAGTTAGCCAATGCACCGGCCCTGAAGTTCGAACCCTGCTGGACGGCAGAGAAATCGAAGAAGCGCTCCTATGCCCACTACCGCAAGTCGTACCTTGGTTACGACCCAATGACGATGGATTTCAGCAGTTGTGTGCGATGCTCTCTGCTGCTCATTCCTATCATGTTTCAGGCAACTTACAGCAAACGGATGCGCCGAATGATGTTTAGACAGTTGCGCAAATCCTTCAAATCATATCATTTATACTAATAAAAAATGAATCTGAGCAAAATCATCTACAACTGGTGCTTTTGCATCCAAAAAATAGGCTTATTAGTCAAAAAAATCAGTGAGAGCCACGAAATCTGTGTGAGCCCAAAGAAAAGAAATGATATACAAGTTGTCCCTGTGATTATTTAGTAATGATTGAAAAAAATCCC
>ERZ1026780.699-NODE-699-length-25069-cov-10.733069_pt1 | contig 25069 bp, 28 predicted proteins | sample MGYA00380126_ERZ1026780 | MGnify/ENA primary metagenome ERZ1026780 (study PRJEB33269, sample SAMEA4719762) | human gut metagenome | biome: human-associated habitat; feature: organic feature; material: feces | place: Cameroon | collected 2013-10 ... | reverse complement strand
TCACCGCATTGCCGTATGCAAAAGGAAGGAGGTATTTTGATGCGGTTGCCCTGATGGTCGCCCGGTAAAGTTGCATTTTCCACGACATTTTCGTAACTTGGACTTTCTGAATCATCAGGCAAGATGCAGGAAAAGATATACGAGGAAATCGAGTGGTTCGCGATGCGCGTCACCTATCGCCGTGAGCTGGAGGTCAAAAGGCTTCTGGACGAGAAAGGCGTGGAGAATTTCATCCCGATGAAGTATGAGAAATCCGCCCGCACCGGCAGGAAACGCCTCGTCCCCGTGATCCACAACCTGATCTTCGTCCGCGCTACCGCCTCGCAGATCCAGGAGATGAAGAAGCCCACCTGCATTCCCCTGCTGCAATATATGATGGATCAGAGGCTTGGGAAGAAGATCACCGTCCCAGAGAAGCAGATGCGCCAGTTCATCGCCGTGACCGGAACCTACGACGAGACACTCCGCTTCTTCGGCCCGTCCGAGATCAACTTCTCCAAAGCGCAGAAAGTCCGGATCACCGGCGAGATATTCGAGGGTTGCGAAGGTGTATTCGTCAAAGTCAAAGGCTCACGCTCGAAGAAGGTTGTCGTGGAGATCCAAGGGGTTGTCTCCGTCGCCATCGTCTCCGTCCATCCGGATCTCGTCGTGCCGGTTGAGCCGCAGTGATATTCGTTACCCCTCCATCCCGAGGCTGCCTCAAAAGCCCCCGGCCGGCTCCGAAAAATTTTCCGCCGATTTAGGAGAATTAATTTGTCCTTTAGGATATTTTTGGTTAAATTTGGGACAAATAAGCGCTTACACGAACCGCATCCTTAGAGCCAATCATAAGCACAAAGGTTTGCTTTCGCGTCATTTGCTACCTAAGACATTGACACGCAAACTATTACATTGAGTGTCAAGCCCCAAGATTTTGTCAGGACTCTAACGAACCCTTTTAAACAATGATAATAGCAGTCGATTTTGACGGAACAATCGTTGAACACAAATACCCGAAGATCGGAAAGGAGATCCCGTTCGCCGTGGACACCCTCAAGCGTCTTCAGGCCGATCATCATACCCTGATCCTCTGGTCTGTCCGCGAAGGCAGGCTCCTGAAGGAGGCGGTGGACTGGTGCCGAGAGCGTGGACTGGAGTTCTACGCCATCAACAGCAACCACCCGGAGGAATACTACGAAGGCGAGGACACGCCGACCTCACCCCGCAAGCTTAAGGCAGACCTGTTCATCGATGACCGCAACTTCGGCGGCCTCCCCGACTGGGGCGTGATCTACCAGATGATCTCCGAAGGCCTCACCTTCCGGGAATATTACCTCAGCCAGTCCGGCAGTCAGGATGCGACCAGGAAAAAATCCTTCTGGAGCCGCCTGAAGAAATAGAACCCACGTGGACATATTCATACAATGAAAGCACAGATAACCACCGCGGTAATAATGGCCGCCGGCTTGGGCACCCGCTTCGGCAAGTACACAGAGGCTATTCCCAAAGGCTTCATCGAGGCCGGCGGGAAGCCTATGGTCATCCGCTCCATCAAGACCCTGCTCAGCTGCGGCATCCAAAGGATCCTCATCGGCACCGGCTACAAGAAGGAAGCCTACGAGGCCCTGAAGACCCGCTACCCGCAGATCGAGTGCGTCTTCAGCCCAAGATATTCAGAGACGAACAGTATGTTCACGCTCTACAATATGCGTCAGGCCATCGGCGGCGACAGTTTCCTCCTTCTGGAGTCAGACCTCGTCTTCGAGCGCAAAGCCATCTCCTCCCTGCTTGAGTGTGAATATTCCAGCGCTATGCTGATCACCCCGGTCACCAAGTTCCAGGACCAATACTATGTCGAAATGGACTCCGACGGCAACCTCGCCGCCTGCTCCACCGACAAGACCGAACTCACCCCTTCCGGCGAGCTGGTCGGCATCCACAAGATCGACACAAGTTTCTACCAAGCGATGTGCCGCGACTACTCCACCAAGCTCGCCACCCACCCCAAACTGGGTTATGAATATGAGCTCCTGGCCGTCTCGCAGACCATCCTCCCCCTCCCCGTCCTGAAAGTTCCCGGTCTCCTCTGGTACGAGATCGACGACTCCAGCGACCTCGAATATGCCGAAGCGCACATCGTCAGCAAGATAGACGCCCACACCGCCGCCCGCCATTGAATATAGCCCCTTACCGACTGTATATTCCTTAGCCACTTTATGGATGTCAAGAAGTTAAAAGCGCTCATTATGATGGGAGAGTCCACCACCGTCCAGTTCAAGGAACGGGTGGACGATGCCTATAAGATCGGATGTGAGTTCGTCGCATTCAGCAACTCGCAAGGAGGACTTCTGGTTGTCGGCGTCAATGATAAGACGGGAGAGGTCACAGGTTTGTCCTACGAGGAGATCCAAAAGACATCGAATCTTTTGTCGAACGCCGCGTCAGACAATGTCTGCCCATCAATAACGATTATGATCGAGACTGTTCTGCTGGACGGGAAAGCCGTTGTCACCGCAAGAGTGGCGCAAGGACTTGACAAACCCTATAAGGACAACAAAGGCATAGTCTGGATAAAGAATGGCTCCGACAAAAGGAAAGTATTCACCAACGAGCGGCTAAGGATCTTGATGCAGAGCTGCGGAAGGCTATTTGCGGACAGGGACAGCGTCCCTGAATCATCCTACAACGACATCTCTCTGCCGACGCTGAAGCTGTTTCTGATAGAGAAATATAGGAACAGCCTTGCTGAAGACTTCCAAATATCAAGGTTGGACGATTTCTCGGTCGAGGATCTTGTCGGTAGAATCGCACCCGGAATCACACCACAGCAACTTCTGCAGAACACATCCTTGATGGACAACGAAGGCAGACTGACATTGGCCGGCCTTCTGCTACTTGGAAAGAACATCCTGAAATTCTATCCGGTCTTCACTATCAGATGCATCGCTTTCGTAGGTAACGACCTGAGCGGAGACCGGTTCAGAGACCGCCTTGTCGGCACCGATATGGAGGGTAACCTCCTTACACAGTTCAAGGCCGCTATGGCATTCATCAACCGGAACTTGAAAAGCCGTCAGGTCGAGAATGAGTTCAACAGCCTCCCGGCACTGGAAATCCCACCGCAAGTGTTTGTGGAGCTTATCGTCAACGCCTTGATACATCGTGACTTTTACCAGACCGCCCAAATAAGGCTCCTGATTTTTGACAACAGAGTCGAGATCCATAGTCCAGGCAACCTGCCTATGGACGTGACAGAAGACACTCTGCTGAACGGAATATCCAAGCCTCGCAATCAATTGCTGTTCAACAACGCCGTCTACCTACTCCCATACGTAGGCATCGGCAGCGGAATCGTCAGGGCATTCAGGGATTTCAAAGACATCACCTTTGAGAACAATCTGGCGACAGAGGAATTTGTCGCAACAGTCTGGAGATTAGAGGATAACACGATGATTTCCGGGAAAGACCTAGAAAAAGACCTAGAAAAAGACCTGGAAAAAGACCTAGAAAAAGACCTAGAAAAACTATCCGAGAATCAAAGAAAAATACTCATTTGCATCAAGGAAAACGAAAGTATAACTCAATCTCAATTGAGTAAGGAAGTCGGCATCAGCCCAAGGAATATCCGCAATAACATCAACCGCTTGAAAGAGCTTGGTCTACTGACCCGCATCGGCCCCGACAAGGGCGGCCATTGGGAAATCAATATCACCAACCCAGCCAAATCTCAGGCAAAAGCACAATAAAAATGAAGTTTCCGATCGGTATACAAGATTTCAGGAGCATCCGCAAGGACGGTTTTGTCTATGTCGACAAGACTGACCTGCTGTATAGGTTAGTGCAAGACGGCAAGGTTTATTTTCTGAGTCGCCCTCGGAGGTTCGGAAAGAGTCTGCTGGTGTCAACCCTGAAGTACTATTTCAGCGGTGATAAGGAACTATTCAAGGGTCTATCCATCGAGTCGCTTGAGAAGGATTGGGAAAGCTATCCCATATTCCACATTGATTTCAATGGCAGCGATTTTACGGTCGGCAGCGCGCTGAAGAACAAACTTGACGTGTGCGTCGAAAGATGGGAAAAGGAATATGGACTTGAGGGTGATGCCCGTAACTGCATTGGAGAGCGCTTTGCGCAGCTAATGTCGTATGTACATAAGCAAACAGGCAAAGGCTGCGTGGTGCTGATTGATGAATATGACAAACCGCTGCTTGACGTGCTCGACACCGGCTACACCACAAAAGATGGCAACGGCGAAAATATTCTTATAGAGGAATATAACCGTAATATTCTAAAAGGGTTCTATTCCGCTTTCAAGGCCGCCGACCAAGATTTGCGCTTCGTGCTGCTGACGGGTGTGACAAAGTTCTCGCAGGTGAGTGTATTCAGCGGTTTCAATCAGCAGACGACTGGAAGGAGGCTTGAACTAATTGGTCAAAAGTGTAAAAGGGACAAGATTATATGATTAAAGAATTACGTTTGATTAACTGGAAAAGTTTCGGTGATACGACACTTTATATTGATCCGCTAACATTTGTGATCGGCACAAATGCCAGCGGAAAGTCAAACATACTTGACGCCCTGTCTTTTCTGCACTACGTCTCATTAGGTACCCCTATAGAAAATGTTCTTAAAGAACATATACGTGGTGGCGCCGAATGGGCTATCAGAAAAGGTCAACAAGAGTTTTCTTTAATAGTAGTTGATGAATTAAATGGAGTCGACTACGAATATGAGATAAAATGTGGTGCGACCAATCAGAAAACGATTGAGCTTGTCTATGAAAAACTTGAGCTCAAGAACAAGAAAGCGGCGAATAAACTTCTATTCTGCACAGATGGGCAATCTGATGACTTGTCTTCCATCATCGCCACACGTTTTTATGCAGCCAGAAAAGGTCGGCAAAAAAGATTAGATTTAGCCAGACGTTGTACCGTGCTATCTCAATATGAAGTACTGCCAATCATTAAGGAGGTTAAAGAAGCCTGCAGGGCAATCGCATCTGATTTAAAGAATATCTTCGTATTCAACCCGATCCCAAATCATATGCGCAATTATTGTCAACTATCTGATACCCTCAACGAAGACGGAGGCAATGTCGCGGGTGTCCTTGCCGGAATGGATCCCGAACGCAAGAATGACGTTGAGCAGAAACTCTCCGATTATGTCCGACCATTACCGGAGAAAGACATCAACAAAGTTTGGGCTGAAACAGTTGGACGGTTCGGTAACGATGCTATGTTATATTGCGAAGAATGTTGGAGCAACGGCAACAAGGAAATAATAGATGCCAGAAGTATGTCTGATGGGACATTACGTTTTGTGGCAATTGTAGCGTCATTACTTACAGGAAAGCCTAACAGCCTACTTGTCATCGAAGAAATAGACAATGGCTTGCATCCATCAAGAGCCGGAGAGCTCGTTAAAGCATTAAGGGAATTAGGTTCGAGCAAAGGGATTGATGTCATCTGTACGACCCACAACCCGGCTTTAATTGATTCACTTGGTGTAGAAATGCTCCCGTTTATCAGTTACGTATCTCGTACACCTTCTGACGGAACCAGCACCATTGAACCGGTTGAAGCCATTAACAACGTAACGAAGTTAATGGCTAACTACACAATTGGAGAACTAATGACCAAAGACAAGCTATGAAAACAGATGACAAAATCCTGATAATAGACACGAGCATACTCTGTGTGTACCTTAAAGTTCCACAAATGGAAGAGTGCGGAAAGGACGGAGATAAGTGGAATTATGATCGCGTATCACAGAAAATAGAAGAAGAAGGGCGACACAACACGCGTTTTGTCCTTCCTTTAGCCACGATCATTGAAACCGGGAATCATATTGCGCATACCTCCGGTGATAACAAGTACAAATTAGTGAATGACTTCGCCGATTTAGTAGAGAAGACCATTGATGAAGAGACGCCGTGGATAGCCTTCTCAAGACAAGCAGAGCTTCTGCAAGGAGAAAACTTACGCTATCTCCTCTCGAAATGGAGAAAGTCTTCAATCGTAGAAAGTCAGTCTTTGGGCGACGCATCTATAGCCGACGTTGCAAATGAGTTTCTTAAAATGGGGAAGGATGTAGAAATCTTTACTGGAGATTCAGGCTTAAAGAATTACGAAAATCCAGACGTTCAGAAATTTATGGCTGTACCAAGAAGACGGCAAAAATAAAGAGCATTCTTTATATGGAAGAAAAACAATCCTATACAAAGAATGTATATCTAAGGTTCACCAACATACAACAATTTAGCAATCAATGAGAATTCCAATGGACAGACAGTCAATGATAAAAACACTGAACCAATATTTCAGCACCCAACCGGTGCTGAAAGCTTGGCTGTTCGGCTCGTTTTCCAGAGGTGAGGAAAGACCGGACAGCGATGTGGACATCATTGTCCTTCTTGATAAAAGCCACCCCATAGGTCTGAAATATTTTGGGATGTGGAGAGACCTTGAGGAACTCATCGGGCGAAAAGTAGATCTTGTGTCCGATGGCACCCTCCTTCCCTTCGCTAAAGAAACCGCGAACCGAGACAAAATCCTGATTTATGAGAGAGCCTGCTAAAGATCAAATACGCCTTCAGCATATTCTTGAAGCAATAAGAAGGATCAAGCGGTATTCTGAGGGAAAGTCTTTCACCGATTTTGTCGATGATGATATGATGTACTATGCTGTCGTCAAGAACATTGAGATCATAGGCGAAGCCTCTAACCTCTTGACAGATGAATTCAAAATCAACCACCCTCAACCACCCTCAAACACCGTGGAAGATGGTGACAGGTATGAGGAACTACATCGTTCACGAATATTATCAAGTCGATAATACTATTATCTGGGATGTCGTCACACACGATTTGCCCGAACTTGAGAATCAGATAATCTCTTATCTTGCAGAATAGGTATTATGGGAGACTTGAGAGATAAAACCATCAAGGGATTATTTTGGGGAGGACTTGACATCTTCTCCAGCAAAGGATTGAGTTTTCTTTTCAATCTGCTCATCGCCAGACAGTTAAGCCCAAGAGACTATGGAGTGATCGCAATATTGGCTGTGATGATGGCAATTTGTCAATGCTTTGTGGACTCCGGCTTTGGAGCGGCACTTGTAAGAAAATGCAAGTGTTCCGAGACAGACTTCTCCACTATATTCTACTTTAATATCTTCGCAGCTTTGCTGTTTTATATTATATTGTACGCCGTTGCACCATTCATTGCGAGTTTTTACGAACAGCCTGTATTTGTAGACCTCACCAAGATCTATTCGTTGGTACTCATAATCAATGCTCTGGCTATTGTTCAAAACTCAAAGCTAACAATCGAGGTAAATTTCAAGGTCTTTGCCAAGATATCTATCATTTCAGCTATAATATCGGGAAGTGCGGCACTGTTTATGGCATACAAGGGGTTCGGAATCTGGTCTCTGGTCGTTCAGGCCTTGACTAGTGCGACTGTACGATCACTCTTGTTGTGGGTTTTCAGCCGTTGGACACCTAAAGCTATTTTTTCCTGGAATTCATTGAATGAACACTTCTCTTTTGGATCCAGATTACTCGGGTCATCTTTAATCAATACCATTTATAACAACATATACACTCTTGTAATAGGCAAAATGTACGCTCCCGAATCTCTTGGAGCCTACAACAAAGGAGAAAGTTTAATCAAATTCCCTTCCGAGACCGTTACCACCATTATTGGCCAAGTTTCATATCCAATACTAAGTTCAATAAAGGACGATAGATCACGATCCATCGACGCATACCGCCAACTGGTCAGAATGGCATCTTTTATAATTTTTCCTATGGTGATCGGCATGGCTGCTATCGCAGACCCTTTTATCCGAATATGTCTGACCGACAAATGGGAAATGGCCATACCTGTAATGCAAGTGCTTTGTTTTTCACTATTATGGGTGCCTATCACAAACCTTGACCTCACGATGCTCAAGGCTGCCGGACGTTCTGATTACTTTCTCAGAATCACTATAATAACAAAAAGCATCAGTATAATAATCTTGATAGCGACCGTCTCAATGGGACTAATAATAATGTGCATTGGCCAAGTCCTCGCAACCATTATCCATCTAATAATAATCGCTTACTACACAAAAAAGGCATTCAACTATGGAATAGTAGAAAAGATATTAGACACCGGGATGAATTTTTGTGCGGCACTTCTAATGGGCGGACTTGTTTTACTTACTGTGAACTTCATACCTAATTCACTCGGGAAGCTCTGCGCAGGAATAATCATTGGATTGATCTCCTATATAGTAATAGCTATCTTATTCAAGATAAGGGAATTCAATATATTCACGGATATAATTCATAATAAGATCATTAAATGATTTCACGAGTATTACAAGCCTGTTATGACGCTCACGACATAAGGAACGATGAGATGCATAAGCACAATAGATACACATCCCCTATGCCCGTTATTATTTATAAGAGTAATGATTATTTGAATTTCATCATTGATGGTCTCGAACCATCGGTAGAGAGAATCGAGATTTTTACACACGATAGCTTTTTTTACCGATGTTTAAGAGCGCTCTTTAATGGACGGACTCAATATCCCAAACATTTTTTTTCGCTTTATTTATCAAATAAGACGATAAGGACACTAAAAAAAGTAAAAGAACCCGCAATATTATTAGGTGAATTTGATATCAGACTTCTACACTTGACTGCTAATTTCCTCCGTAATACTAATTATACTTTTTTTTGGTCCTGGAATGACGTCAGTAAAAAAGAGTTAGAGGCTTTGCAAAATATGGGATATAACATCTCCTTATACGATTATTATGCCGCGACCAAATTTAATCTAAAATATATTCACCAAGTATATAGATTTGCTCCGGCCTCTATAATCAAACCAGAAGTGAAAACACAAGAGTACGATTGCTACTGGCTTGGAAAAATTAAAAGTCGATTGCCTGTTGTGAATAGACTCGAAAAATTCCTACTTTCTCAAAAACTCACTTGTCGATTCATATATGTTTATGAGAGGGCGCAACGGCTATCATACATTGAAAACCTTCGTAATGTATTAAATAGTAAGTGTATAATTGACATAAATGATGAAGGGTCATTCGGGTTGTCTTTACGTGTAATGGAATCTATCTTCTTTAATAGAAAACTGATTACGACTAATTCGTTTATCAGACAATGCGATTTCTATAATCCCAACAATATTTTTATTTATGGGGAAGACAAGGACGAGAACATTAAAGCATTCATGGATCTTGATTATCAGCCAGTAAGCCAAGATATCCTTAATAGATATGACATTAATGAATGGATAGGAAATTTTCTCTTTCAGTAGAGCCTTTAGTCTCTATAATAATGAGCGTCTATAACTCGGAAGATTACTTAAAGGAAGCTATAGATAGCATAATAGGGCAAACATATGCAAATCTTGAGTTCATCATAATAGACGATGCATCAACGGACAGATCATTGGATATTGTTAAATCCTATAATGACAAGCGTATTCTGCTGATTAAAAATGAGGTAAACATAGGTCTGGCAGCATCCCTCAATAAAGGAATAGAAATAGCCAGAGGAAAGTATATCGCAAGAATGGATTCTGACGATATCTCACAGAGTAATCGCATCTATGAACAAGTAAAATATCTAGAAAATAATCCTGATATTCTCTGTTATGGTTCTTGGGCAAGGTACTTTGGAGATAACATGCCTCGTTCACTAAAGATAAAGCATTTTTTGCGTTTATATGACACTTTCAGAGTCCCACTAAAATATGAAGACATAAAAGCCAGTCTTCTATTTTGGATTCCTTTTGTTCATCCTACTGTTATGTTTAATTCTGCCTTACTAAGACAGAATAACCTTGTTTACAATCCATGTTTAAGGAGGGCGCAGGATTATGAATTGTGGTCTAGATTGTGTTTTTTGGGGAAATGTGCGAATACATCTAAAGTATTATTGAATTATCGTATTTCCGCAACGAATGCTGGAGCAACGGCTCATGGCGACCAGCTAATCGTAAGAAAAGCCATTGCGAATGAAATAATTCATAAAATAATTGGCAGGTATCCGACTTCAGATGAAATGGATACACATGTTAAGGTCGTCGAAAGAGTGATTTCAAATCAAACAACCCTGAACGAGGCTAAGAACTGGTTATGCCTATTAGCCTCAAAAGCCCAGAATTGTACTGTCTTCCAATATGATTCTCTGATTAGAATTATCAGTACGGAATGGCGGAGATGCTGTGCGTCATCAATCGCATTTCCTAAAAACATATTTGCCTATTTCAGTGTTCCTCTCATTGGGCGGTTAAAGGGTATCACCATATATGATTGGATTATGTTTGTAGCATACCGGTTAATTAAATGAGTAAGAACAGAACGGCATTCCATCATATTGCGGTACTACTGACAGGCGCTTTGTTCAGTATGTACTTTTTCCCGTTTGAGTTTTATGCCATACCTGGAATTAACACTAAAATGGGTCTGGCAGCCATTGGGCTTGTCATCCTGGCGTTCAGCATGGCGAAAGGTGAGGACACTATCGCCAATAAGGACACTCTGACTCTAATGGTCTATGCAGGATTAGTTTCATTGATAGGTTTTGTCTCGATAACGTTTAACAGCACTCCTGACACTGCCTATGCAACATATATCGTCTCATTTTGCGTATGGCTGAGTGCTGCTTTTACTGTAACCTACCTTATGAGGCAGGTTCATGGATATGTTTCAGTGGATCTGATATGCCGTTACGTTATAGCAATATGTGTCTTTCAATGTATTGTGGCATTATGCAATGATTTACATTTGCCGTTCAAATCATTCTTGGATCAATATGTCTACCAAGGACAGGATTTCTTGGACTCGGTACATAGATTATATGGATTGGGAGCAGCTTTGGACACGGCGGGAATACGTTTCAGCTGTGCTCTTGTGATGATAGCATACCTTGCTGTTAAACAGAACGACACTACTAGAAAGCAGAATGTTGTCCTTTTAGTCATATCTTATCTGTTGATTGCCGTAATCGGTAACATGATTGCCCGTACCACATCCGTAGGACTGATCGTGTCATTAGTTTATCTGGTCATAAAGACTTATGGTTTATCCGCTGAATCAAAGAGGTTTTGGGGAAGCATGACCATTGTGCTGGCCTGTACCGTACCTATCATAGTTTACCTATACAACACTAATGCTATTATCCATGACAACCTGAGGTTTGCCTTTGAAGGGCTGTTCAACTTCTTTGAGAAAGGGGAATTAAGCACAGGTTCAACAGACAAACTAAAAACCATGTATGTGTTTCCTGAGACACTCAAGACGTGGCTTATCGGTGATGGTTATTTCTCTAATCCTCAAGACAACGATCCATATTTTATAGGAAAGATGAAAGATGGGTATTATATGGGTACGGACGTCGGCTACCTGAGGCTTATCTTCTATTTCGGACTCATTGGATTATTCGCGTTCTCTCTGTTCATGTTCCAGTCTGCAAAGATTTGCGGCAGAAAGTTGCGTCGGCAAAAAGCACTTATTTACACCCTTCTCCTGATTAACTTCATTGTCTGGTTCAAAGTCGCCACGGATATATTCCTTGTTTTCGCACTTTTTTTGACAATTGGAACGAAAGATGACGACGAATATGAGTAATAGCAGCAGACAATCAAATTTTGAATGCCTTAGAATAGTTGCGATGATGATGGTGGTGTTATTGCATTGCAATTATTATGCGCTCTCGCCGGTTCGTGGTGAAGATGTTCTTAACGCCCCTGTTTCTTCATTTGTCAGGATATTAACAGAACAATTATGCTTCATTTGCGTAAATGTCTTCATACTCATCTCTGGTTGGTTTGGCCTAAGACCAACTATCAAGGGAGGCGGGGCACTCATCTTCCAAGTTTTTTTCTGGGGAGCTCTGATACTGATCTTAGGTGTCATCCTTAATGTTCCTCTTCAACTTAAGAGTGTTCTTCAAGTTTTTTATTTCGGTGCGGCTTACTGGTTCATACCTGCGTACTTACTTCTCTATATACTCTCTCCTATCCTCAACCAATTCATTGAGAACAGCAACCCTCATACTATTTTTGCAACTTTGTTCTCATTTTTCGTGTTTGAATTTGCTTTAGGATGGGAAATAGATTTCGCGAAATTTGACGGTGGTCTTACAACTATTTCATTTATCGGCCTATATCTGCTTGCTAGATATGTACGTTTATATTCCAACAAGTTATCATCATTAAGCGTACGCCATTGTTTGTTATTATATTTAGTATTATCTGTAATTCCAAGCATAATTGCATTTGGGGGACTCAAATATTTCGGAACAACCATCGTCCGTTTTACATATACATCACCATTTGTCGTTGCGGCATCTTTATTTTTCATGTTAGCATTTAGTAAGATGTATTTTCACAGTCGAACGATCAATTGGCTGGCCTGTTCTGCTTTTTCTATTTTTTTGGCTCATCAACACCCTATTGTGACACCATATTTTATTGGTTTTATGAGAAAGGTCTACTCAACAGTATCAGGCATTGAATATATGGCTTTTGCTATCATATACACCTTAATCTTGTGTATAAGCTGCATGTTAATAGATAAGGTTAGAATAATCTGTTGGCAACAGGCATGCCGGTTAATTCTGGACAAGTTCTTCCAAAGAATCGAGTTGACATTTGAAAAGATTTACAATATTTGTAAATAAAACGCAACCCGAACAAATCATCACACACTTCGACCTTTCTATTCGTCCTTAACACGTATTTGCCTTCCTATAATAGAATGCGTTCTGATAACTAACTCAACAACATGCTAGCAGAATGCAATTATTAGCCGAAAACATATGAATGTTAAAGATAGACACGCGTACTTAATAATTGCCCACGAAAAAGAAGAATTACTTCGTGAGTTAATTAGACAATTAGATCATGTAGATAATGATATATATATTCACATAGACAAGAAAGCTCCATTCGACGGAAGTTCATATAAGACAAAATTCAGTGCACTGCGCATTCTCGAAGAAAGAATAGACGCAAGATGGGGAGATTACAGCCTAGTTGAAGTAGAATTACTTCTATTCAGATTTGCAAGTTCTCATGGAGCATACTCATATTATCACCTGTTATCCGGAGTTGATATGCCTATTAAATCTCAGGAATACATACACAAGTTCTGCAAAGAGAATTATGGTAAAGAATTCATTGGCTACGCAAACATCTCACAGGAAGAATTGAGATACAGGAGTTCTCATATTTTTCTTTTCTCCAGATTATTAAAGTCTAGAAATCTATTGATTCGCTCTATAAGATTTCTCTTTATAAAAATTCAGGATTTGATCGGCTATGACAGAAACAAAGATTGCGTAATAATGAAAGGTTCACAGTGGTGCAGCCTGACCGATAACTTTGTTTCTTATCTTTTGGATCATCAAGAGGATGTCGAAAGAATGTTTAAAAGGACATTTTGCCCTGATGAAATGTTCATCCACACGATTTGCTGGAACTCCACATTTAAGGATAAAATCTATAATAGCAATGTAGAAGAAGAGTTCGATGGATGCAAACGCTACATCAATTGGGTTAATGGAGAATTACTTCCGATAACGAAAGATGATATTGAAGTATTAAATAAATCAAATGGATGGTTCGCAAGAAAGTTCCTGACGATTGATGAAGCGATAAGTATAACAAACAATGTAATATAACTCTGCATGGTTTGAAAATATATCGCCAGAATGGATTCTGATGATATCGCAATGCCTAACAGACTTGAACAGCAACATGGATAACCTCACTGTTCCTTACAATCGAGACGGAAGAGAATTATGAGTACTATCGCAGAATCAACTTGAAGACATGAAACTACTATACAACATAGCAGGCACCTATCGGCCCGCGGGGATGGAGAGGGTGCTGACGAACAAGGCCAACTGGTTCGCGGCACACGGATATGAGGTAGTCATCGTCACTACGGATCAGAAAGGGCGGAAACCGTACTTCGAACTTGACCCGGCAATCAGGTGCATCGACCTTGGGATTGGGTATGAGGACAATAATGGGGCGTCTTTGTTCAACAAGATGATCAATTATCCTATCAAGCAGCGCAGGCATTTTAAAAAGCTAAAGGCGCTGCTGATGAAAGAACGCCCTGACTTCACGATTTCAATGTTCTGCAACGATGTGTCACTAATTCCAAGAATCAAGGATGGGAGCAGGAAGGTTTTGGAAGTTCACTTCTCGCGGTTCAAGAGACTGCAATATGGACGGAAAGGGTTGTGGGGAATCGTGGATAGATGGAGAAGCGACAATGATGTAAGTCTGGCAAAGAGATTTGATGCCTTTGTGGTTCTGACGAAAGAGGACTCCGGGTACTGGGAGACAGACAACATCCGGCATATTCCTAACGCCCGTACTTTTGAGAATGTTTTACCTGCGACACTTGACAACAAGAAGGTCATCACCGTGGGGCGCTACTCCTATCAAAAAGGTTATGACTTGCTGATCAAGGTATGGAAAGAGGTTCATGAACAATGCCCAGACTGGTCTCTGGACATTGTCGGAGACGGAGAGGACAGGGGGAAACTTCAAAAAATGATTGACGATTTCAATCTTACAGAAAGCGTTTGCCTCAAACACTCAACGCCACTAATTGCACAAGAATATCAAAACGCATCAATCGTTGTACTATCATCGCGGTACGAGGGGCTGCCGATGATTTTGCTTGAGGCGCAAACCTTTGGTCTGCCGATAGTGTCATTCAAATGCAAATGCGGTCCTAAGGATGTTATAACCGATGGTGTGGACGGTTATCTTGTGGAGGAAGGAGACATCGAAGGAATGGCGGCCCGGATAATCACATTGATCAAGGATGTTGAACTACGAAAAGCGATGGGTAGGGCCGCAAGGGAATCCTCGGAACGATATTCGGAGGAAATGATTATGCGGCAATGGGTTGACCTGTTCAATGAACTATGCGGAAGTCAAAAAGGACAATAGTTGTCTCAGCGGTCAATATCAGGAAAGGCGGCACACTCACCATCTTGCGTGGGTGTCTTGAATACCTGTCCTCATTGCCAAGAGATGACTACAGAATTGTCGCGTTGGTCCATAAGAAATCTCTTGCGGAATATCCTAACATAGAGTACATTGAATTACCCGACACCATCAAAAGCTGGTTCAGACGCCTTTGGTGTGAATATGTCACAATGTACGGCATCTCAAAGAAATTGCAGCCTATTGATCTATGGCTATCATTGCACGATACAACGCCACGGGTAATCGCCGACAAGCAAGCGGTATATTGCCAGACCTCTTTTCCTTTTCTCAAATGGAAGATGCAAGATGTTCGGTATGATGTGAAAGTAGTGTTGTTTTCATTGTTCACTCGTTTTGCTTATCAGATTAATATTCATAGGAATAAGCACCTAATTGTTCAGGCAGAGTGGTTAAGGGATGGGTTCTCCGAGATGTTTGGGATTCCTAAAGAGCGATTCATAGTTTGTCCGCCTGAGCAGAAAAAAGTCGTTTATAACAAGATTAAAATAGAACACAACGTTTTCACATTCATCTTTGTCTCAACTCCCGATTGCCATAAGAATTTTGAGACACTGTGTGAGGCCACAAGAATGCTGGAGCACAAAATTGGCACAGGCAAGTTCAATGTGATTCTGACTATAAAAGGTGATGAGAACAAATATTCAAAGTATCTATTTTCTAAATTTGGCAAGGTGTCTTCAATTAGATTTGAAGGTTTGATGTCTAAGGATAAGTTATATTCTTACTATGACCGTGCCGATTGCTTGGTCTTCCCATCACGTATAGAGACCTGGGGACTGCCGATCACGGAGTTTGCAGCAACTGGAAAACCGATGCTTCTTTCCGATCTTCCATTTGCGCACGAGACATCTGCAGGCTGCACGAATGTGGCATTCTTTGATCCCGAAGATCCGATTGACCTTATGGGAAAGATGGAACGAATGGCTAAGTGCGATGAATCTATCCTACTGAACATACCCAAGAAGACAATCAAGTCACCTGCGGCATATTCTTGGAACGACCTTTTCGAACAATTGCTGAAATATTAGCACAAAAGATGATCGTTTAGAGTTGGGTTCTGGGGGGGGTACTGATGTGAGATATGTCTTGATAAAGCCATTTCTTTTAAGTATGTTTGTGCGAACGATAGATAACAACACGGTATATGGAATCTTTAGAAGTAAATAATTTCGGGCCGATAGAGAAAGCTAAAGTCAACTTTGGTGACTTGACGTTCATTGTCGGACCTCAGGCAAGTGGCAAAAGTCTTTTCTTGGAATTATTGAAATATCTTCTGGACAAAGATTTCATTCTGTCTAACCTCAAAAGATTCAATTATGTTGTAGAGAGCAGCAATCCCAAGAAAATTCTCGATCTTTTCTTCGGGGAAGGGATGAATGAGGTTTTTAGGGAGAATACAGAGATCTTCCTCAATGGTGAAAAACAAGCCATAAACACCTTACTGACTTTCAGCAAGGAAAATCAGGAAACAGAGCAACTGTTTTATATTCCGGCGCAAAGGATTTTAAGCATATCAGACGGCCGCCCTAAGAATTTTATGGAGTTTGATGTGGCGACTCCATACGTGCTACGCTTGTTCAGTGAAACTCTAAGGATCTACTTGCAAGGTGGGCTTGACAACGCCGTAATATTCCCTGCCGGGAAACGCCTTAAAGAGGCTCTTTTGAATTCATTTGATGAAAACATATTCCACGGAGGGAAAATTGTGATGGAAGATGTCGCCGGACTTAGAAAATTTAAAATGAGGATTGATAGCGCAAACATTCCATTTATGACGTGGAGTGCAGGACAGAAAGAATTTATGCCCCTTCTTCTTGCTTTTTACTATCTTTCCAGCGGTGATGGCCACCAATTGATGAAAAGAGGTGAGCACAAATATGTCGTGATCGAAGAACCGGAAATGGGATTGCACCCACAAGCTATAAAATCCGTAATTCTGGAAATCCTCGAACTGATTCATAATGGATTAAAGGTGATAATCTCTACACATTCCACCACTTTGCTTGACTTTGCCTGGGCTTTCAACATAATCAAAGGATCATCTTGCAATAATAAAACTGATGCTTTCTATGAAATGTTCGATATTGCCAAAGATGCGTCAAATGAGCACTTGTTTGATAGTCTGCTTGAGAAAAAGATTTCTACTGTCTATTTCTCCAGAGCGGGTAAATATGTAACATCCACTGACATTTCATCTCTTGATGCAGGCAATGACAATCTCGATGTCTCAGAATGGGGTGGACTGTCACGGTTCGCTTCAAAAGCGGCCGAAATCGTTTTCAAATACTCCGAATAATAACATTATGAATCAATTAACCTTTAGAGAAGCTATTGAGAGAACACCTGATGTCGCCAATGGATTCAGGGGCGGTTTGGCTGCGTTTGGGCAATATGCAGGTAAAATCAGAGTGCCAGACAGCAGATTGATTGACGGAAGCCTGGACATAGATGCCTCAACTGCTGACAAATACCCACAAGAAAACAGATGGGACTACGCATTAAGTTACCACAATGAGGTATTTTATATTGAGATACATCCTGCCATAAGCAGTGAAGTCTCCAAAATGATCAAGAAGCTAACCTGGCTGAAAGGATGGTTAACGATGCACGCACCAGAAATTAAAAAATTAACGGCTACGTCGAAAAATCCATATTACTGGGTGCAATCGTCAAATTGCAGTATTCCCAAACACACGTCTCAATATAAAGCCGCCGTCCAACACAAAATCCTGCCTATCCCAATATGGGATTTCAGTAGGATAAAGTAATAGTTCTGATATTGGTAAAAAAGTACAAAAATGCTAACTTAGCAAAACTTTATATTAACGTTTGCTTAGTTTATGGCTTTTGATGAAAATACTGTGAGGTTGGTTTGGGAAAAAGGACGCAAGGTTGATGGGTTTGATGAGGGGATGTTCAGGAAAGATGCTTGTGGCGCCTGGATTATGCGCGACAAATATGGAAAGACTCATCCATTCGGATGGGTAATCGACCATATATTCCCAGTTTCAAAGGGAGGGACGTGTGTCTTGGAGAATTTACGGCCATTGCAGTACCAAAACAACATAAGCAAGGCGGATGACTACCCATCCTACACAGCTTCAGTCACTTCCGAAGAAGACAAGAATATCAGCAGGGAACAAAATCTGACTGTGAACTCAAAAACGAGGGAAATGTTGGCGAAAATTTATAATGGATAAATTGGTATGCTAAAAAAGCTTGACATAAGGCGATTATTCGGGTCATTCTCATATTCATTGGATTTCATCAACCCAGATGGAGAAGCACTGAAGTTCATCACTGGGCCTAATGGATATGGAAAGACTACGGTTTTGGCTTTCATCAACTCCTTATGCAGACACGATCTGGGAATATTCTGGAAAACTCCTTTTGAATCCTTGAAATTCTTCTTTGATGAAGCCACTATTGAATTCAGGCAGACAATATCCTACAAGGAAGTTGAAGAAGAAGACTTTGGACCTGTCAGAGACAAAGTCCGCTTAACGGTTCTCTTCTCATTGGGAGATTCTACGGAGACTAATATAATTGAATTGAATGAAATAGATGGGATTACTGACAGTAGTTTGAATCTTTTTCTGTCTTCACTATCATCTTGTTTTGTCAAGGACAAAAGATTGGAAGGCGGCTCACAATCAGGGAAAGATTCTGTTGTCAAGGCTAATGCCCAAGATCTGGCCACAAGGCTGAAGGCCATCCAATCTGACATTAATTCCGCTCAGAACATCTCAGCTATGAGATTTGACAGCAAGCCAGAAAAAGATGACTACGATGTCAGGAGGAAGAATATATTACCTAAATTGGAGTTGCTGAAATCTTTCGGACTATTCAAAGATGAGCAGTTCCCCAAAGCTTTCCAATCGGAAATAGCCGTCATTCAAGACGCATACCTCGTTTCTTTGGAACAAATGACTGCAAAAGTCGCTTCCTCCATAGATAATCTTAATCTATTTTCCGACATCATCTCCCATAGTGGATTCGTAAACAAGAAAATGGAAATCGACCCAAGATTTGGTTACCGTTTTGTTGTTGATGATGATGTACACGAGATTCTTGACCTTGAATGCCTTTCATCGGGAGAGCAACACCTGCTTGTTATGGCCTACGAACTTTTGTTCAAGGCCTTTGATGATTCGATAGTGCTTATCGATGAGCCTGAAATGTCATTCCATCTTATGTGGCAACTGAATTATATGAATGATTTGAAAGCCATAGTCAAACAAAGAGGCGTTCAGGCTATTGTCAGCACACACTCTCCACAAACGTTCAATATGGACTGGGGTTATGCGGTTGACCTGTACGAGCAATCCACAAAAGATCAGGAGTAATGGGACACGAAGCCAACTCTTCATTACGATCTCTTGTTCAAGCACAACAACCTCGCTATACAAAAGCAATGGTCGAGGCTGGGGTCCGCTCGCCATTAGGTGCAAAAAAGACTTGGGTTATTGTCGAATATTCTGACGATGTCAACGTTTACTCAAAATTTTTCAATCCTGAATATGCGCAAGTCTTGTCATCACTGACAGATAAAGGGAAAAGCGGATACAGGTATGTTGAAGAGATTGTCAGTGAACTCCTAATGGAATATGATCGAATACTCATTTTGGGCATAAGAGGCGCTGACTACACTCGCTATGAATCAACGGAGCATCAATTTCATGATAATATCTTTGTGACAGACCATCGTGATCTCGAAATGATGATGCTTGCGGCTCCTTCCGTCTCGAACGCTCTGGAACAATGGAATGCGGATTTTCCAGTGAAATTTGATGAATGCCGCCCACTGGTCAGAACAATCGGTTATATGCGAATATTCAACCATATCAAGAACATAGGATTTGATTTCAGGAAATGGTTCAAGACAAATGTTGTCTGGAATCAAGAGACCCATCAATTAAAAGAAGATTGGGAGATAACGCTACAATCAATATTTTTCAATTATTGTGGGAATCGTGATGCTGATACTATGTCAAGAATTGAGAAAGAGTATAGTCAAGTAATAAAAGACCTGGAACTTGAGAAGGAATCCGACTATGACATCTGCCAAGGTCACGATGTTCTTCACTGGCTAAGCATTATGATGGTCAAAAACGATTATGCCGAGTCCAGAATTATGCGACGGATGACTGACGCTTACAGTTATGACGATTTCAGAAAGGCCAGACTACACGAATCAATCAAAGCTTGGTCTAACTATAAAGGAGTCAAGATTTTAAGGGATTACGAATAACGATCAGTGTGCCGACAGACAGGCATTCAAGCCACAACACTTAATCAACCACAAATAACATAAAACGACGTATGAGGATACTACAGTTGGGGAAGTTTTACCCGGTGCTGGGGGGAGTGGAAAAGGTGATGTTCGACATCACTTCGGGGCTCTCGGAGGCGGGGGTGGAGTGCGATATGATGTGCGCCACCAGCGACGGAAGAGGGTCTGAGGTCATTGAGCTTAATCCGCACGGAAGGGTTGTCTGCTGCAAGACTTGGCTGAAGAAGGCGCGGACCACCATCGCACCGTCAATGATCACCAAGCTGCGGCGGATGGCGGACGGGTACGACATCATACATATTCATCATCCGGATCCTATGGCGGCGATGGCGCTGATGCTTTCAGGGTTCCGGGGGAAGGTGGTGCTGCACTGGCACAGCGACATCCTGTCGCAGAAAACGCTGCTGAAATTCTACCTGCCGATTCAGAATTGGCTCATCAAAAGAGCGGACGCGATCGTCGGAACCTCACCGGTTTACCTTGCGGAATCTCCTTACCTTCAAAAGGTTCAGGACAAAACCCGCTGCATCCCGATCGGAATCGTGCCTAACCGGAGCGACAGTGCCAAAGTGCAAAGCATCAGAAATGAATATGCCGGGAGGAAGATCATCTTTTCTCTCGGACGGCTTGTTGAATATAAAGGTTACCGCTACCTCATCGAGGCGGCCAAGTACCTTGATGACAGTCACATAATACTTATCGGCGGAGGCGGTCCGCTGAAGGATGAGCTTCAAAGTCAGATTGACGGACTTGAGGTAGGAAACCGTGTCAAGCTGCTCGGCAAGGTCTCCGACGAGGATCTGCCATCCTACTATGGAGCCTGTGACCTGTTCTGTCTCAGCAGCATAATGAAGACGGAGGCTTTCGGAATAGTCCAGATCGAGGCTATGTCTGAAGGACGTCCGCTGATCGCCACTAAGATTCCGGCGTCGGGGGTCGCCTGGGTCAATGAGGACGGGGTATCGGGCATCAATGTTGAGCCGTGTGACAGCAAGGCCATCGCCGAAGCGATCCTGACGATAACCAGGAATCCGGAGACTTGGACAAGATTCAGCGAAGGCTCTCGCCGACGGTTCGCCGAAAACTTCACCAAGGAGAAAATGCTCGCGGATTGCCGTCGGCTTTATGCGGATCTGTTAGGCGTAGAGGTGTAAAACGCGCCATTTCAGCGTTTTTGCCTGCGAAAAGATCAGAAATCGGAAGAAAATGGCAATCGTTTGCGTGGATTTATATTCAGAATTACTATCTTTGTAGGTCAGTGTTGTTTTGCAGAGAACGGAACCAAGAACATTATATTAGATAGATTGAACAAACAAATACTTATGAGTGGAAATACTATGTCACCGGAAGAAGGGATCGTGACGACGATCCAGGCTGAAGGAACAGCCGAGAAAAGCAAGATGAGCGCCTTTAACGAGAACCTTAAAAGAATCTTTGACTGCGCCGCCAGCTGTGGCGGAATGATTGTTTTCTCCCCGTTGATCCTTGGAATCCACATCGCGATCAAATGCGACAGCAAAGGACCTGCCATATTCAAGCAGGAAAGGATCGGGCGTGGCGGCAAACCGTTCACACTGTACAAGTTCAGATCGATGAGGATCACTTCGGAGTCGGACGGGAAACCGGCGCTTTGCCAGCAGGGCGACGAGAGGCTCACCAAAGTCGGCAAGTTCATCAGGGAGCGCCATCTGGACGAGCTGCCTCAGCTTTGGAATGTCATCAAGGGAGATATGAGTTTCGTCGGGCCGAGGCCTGAGAGACAGTACTATATCGACAAGATTATGGAGGTGAATCCTGACTACGAGAAGCTCTACGAGCTGCGTCCGGGGCTGTTCTCCTACGCGACCCTCCACAATGGCTACACCGACACTCTGGAGAAGATGCTCAAGAGGCTCGACTACGACCTTGAGTACCTTGAGACACGCTCGATGGCGATGGACACAAAGATCATCTTCCAGACGGTCTGGTCAATCCTTAGCGGAAAGAAATTTTAAATTAATGAATATGAAGCTGAACCCTTCGTTACAGATGCGCCGGTTGGGGAGCAAATGGGTGATTGTCAGGGCGGTGGACGGTGATGTCAACCTGACGGACGTGATCAGTCTGAACGAGACCGCGGCGGGGCTGTGGGAGCGGTTCAGCGGCGTGGAGTTCACCGAGGAGGAGATGGTGGAATGGCTTTGCGGGGAATATGAGGTTGACTCCCAGGTGGCGAGGGAGGATATTCATAACCTTTTGAAGAGATGGGAGGAGTACGGGATGCTTTCCTGATGCTGCTCCGGGCCGGGCTGTGGGGACGGAATCCGATGGATGAAGGGTTTCCGCTGCTGGGCGATGAGGAATGGGAGCAGGTGTTCAAGATGTCCGGGAGGCAGACTGTCTCCGGGATTGTTTTTGATGGAATATGCCGGCTTCCGGATGAGTTTCAGCCTTCTCAGGCTGCCTTCGCGAAATGGGTGGTGGCGGTGGACAGGATCGAGCGGAGCAATGAGAGGATGAATGCCGTACTCAAGGAACTGACGGGAACATTCGTCAGCAGAGGGCTACGGCCAGTGCTTCAGAAAGGTCAGGGGGTGGCGGCGCTCTACCCTACTCCGTTGCATCGGGAGTGCGGTGACATTGACTTTTACTTTCCGGAGAGTTCGGACAATGACAAGGCGGTGGAGTTGGTGAAGAGCCACGGGATAAAGGTGGAGACGATGCCGGACGGGAGTCAGAGTTACGAATGGAAAGGCATCGAGATAGAGCAGCATCCTACGATTGTGGACCTCTGCTCCCCTGCCGCAAGGAAATGGATTCCGGAACTTGATGAGGAGCCGGGATATGTGCCGTCGGACCTGACGGAGGGACTGTGGGTTCCTTCACCGGAACTCAACGCGCTGCTGCTGAACTCGCATATTCTTAAACACACGTTGGGCAAAGGGATCGGGCTGCGGCAAATGTGCGATCTAGCGATTGAATATCACCGGATCAGCGAAGAGGATGGAAAGCGGGAGCGGGGCGAACGAATATTCAGTCTTTACCGCAGGGCCGGGATTCTGAAGTGGAGCCGGTTGCTGCACTCGTTTTTGGTGGAAGTTATAGGGCTGCCGGAAGAGGAACTGCCATATTCAGAGAAGGTTGTGTCGTACTGGCCGCTTTTTCGGATTGTGGAGGACGGGGGGAATTTCGGGCAGTTCAGAGGGAAGGAGGCGGCTGGTTCGAATGGAAAAGGAACGGGCAGACGGAAGCTGGAGACGGCGGGGATGTTCCTCAGGAGGGCGGGGTTTTCTTTGAGGTTCGCACCTAAGGAGGCGTTCTGGACGTTTTGGGAACTGGTCAAGGGGCAGTTCAGGAAGTAGGTATTCGAAGTACTTGAAATAAGGACTTATAGAGAATAGAAAGGCTAAAGCAGGATATTAAGGAATGAGCGGAGAGCGGACATATTCATACAAGGTGGCGGGACTGACGTTTACGGTGGTCGCGCCCGAGTGTTATGATGTGGAGGGGTTGCTGCCGTCGTTTGCGGGGTTCCGGGGTTGTACGGGGGATTCGGGCACTTCTGCAGGCTCAGTGACCGGGGATGACGGCTCGACGAGCGAGACGCTGTTCCGCTTTAATCTTCAGGCTGAAGCGATTGAGGTGCCGGAGGATGCCAAGGTGGCGGAGGTGGATGACAATGATATGGGGCACACCAGGCTGAGCAGATCCGCCGATGGAAGCTACTGCCTCGAACTTTGGTATGACCACCCGGAGGAGAGGCAAAACTCTGGCTGTGAGAGCGGAAACAACGCTCTGGCAAACCGCGCCACCGCAAATGGAGGCGCTGTCCCCCGCCCCGGCATATTCATAGCAAACGCTGATTTTACGAATATCACAGCTTCCGTCGCGCCGGATGCTACCGACTGCGGCCTTATTCTGACATCTATGCTCCGCATCGCGTTCGCACAGGCGATTCTGCGGAGGGACGGCATCTCCATCCACGCCTCGGCGGTCGCGGCGGACGGCAAGGCCTGGCTCTTCCTCGGAAAGAGCGGCACCGGCAAAAGTACGCACGCAAGGATGTGGCTCAGGAATATTCCGGGAGCGCGGCTGCTCAACGATGACAATCCGGCGGTGCGCCTCGTTGACGGGAAAGCCGTCGCGTTCGGGACTCCGTGGAGCGGCAAGACCCCGTGCTACCGCAACGAGTCAGCGCCCATCGGAGGCATTGTCCGCCTCGTCCAGGGCGACGCTGACATATTCACGAAAAAAGACGAGGTGGCGGCTTTGGTCGCGCTTCTTCCGAGCTGCTCGGTCGTGCACAGCGACGCGGCGCTTCAGTCCCTGCTTTGCGACACATTGGCAAGACTCATTGAACTGGTTCCTGTCGGGGAGCTTAAATGCCTGCCTGACAACGAATCAGCCATTATATGCTATAATAATTTAAAATCACTTATAAAATGAAAAACAGATTGTCGAATTTGTTTATGGTTATGCTCCTGCTTACGGCCGTGGGATGTGGGTCGGCCAAGAAGTACGTCTATCTCAACGATATGGCGCCAGGGCAGGAATACCCTTTTGACGCGGCGCACGAGGCTGTGATCCAGGCCAACGACAGGCTCAGCATTACGGTCAGCTGCAAGCAGCCGGAGCTTGCGATTCCGTTCAACATCCAGAGCGGCTCGTTCAAGATGTCCTCGGACGGAACTGCCTCGTCATCCCCGGCGGCCAACGAGCCGGGCTACAAGGTCGACGCCAAGGGAAACATCGAGTTTC
>ERZ1026780.698-NODE-698-length-25125-cov-5.969047_pt1 | contig 25125 bp, 23 predicted proteins | sample MGYA00380126_ERZ1026780 | MGnify/ENA primary metagenome ERZ1026780 (study PRJEB33269, sample SAMEA4719762) | human gut metagenome | biome: human-associated habitat; feature: organic feature; material: feces | place: Cameroon | collected 2013-10 ... | reverse complement strand
GGACGAGAAAGATGAGAAGCTGGAACGGAAATGGAAGGACGACAAAACGGGATTGAGCGGATAAAAAAACAGGCCAAAACCACTTGGGTCTGACCTGATTTTGAACCTGCACAACTTACTTCTTGGGGGTGAAAGTCTCCCAAGTTTGATCATCATAGAAGATGCGTATCTCCGTGATCTTGCGTTGCGGCCTGTCAATATATTTGACTTGGTTTTGGGGAAGCCCAGAAGGGTCGCCTACATAACGTGGCTCAGCAGGCTGCTGAGACATGTCAAAAAGGAGAGGGGAGGAGGAAGACGGATCGCCTGGAATTCCCGAAGGACGAGCCTCGCTGATATCATCGTCTAAGGTGGCCGAGCCACTCTCCATCGAACCAACACCATACAGCAGCCACTCCAGCGAGACTTGGGGGAAATGCTTGTGAATGGCGTCAACCATCTGAAGGGTGGGACGAGTCTTGTTATTGAGCACACCGCTCAACGATCCCTCGGAGATTCCGGTGAACTGCGAGAAGATTTTTTGAGTCATGTGATTCGACTCCATGATTTTCTTGATTCGATCTTTCATACCAGACAAATTGTACTTAACGAGGCTTTAGGGCCTAAAAAGGGGCTCTCGCCTACGATTTGCAAAGTTAAAACATAAATTTGAAATATCCAACTATATCGAAAGGAATTTAAAAACATAAAGTTTTACTTTGCGATTTGATATTTCGAACACGCAAATCTTCAACTTATGCCACAATGGATTCAAATATTAAAATCCGAATTACCTGCTGATTGTAGACTATAAGGCTTTTTAGAGCAATTTTTGGTAACTAACTGGTTAAAATAGGGATATATGGAACGGTTTGACATCTAAAATGGCATTTATGCATGTTTCGCAAGCAAAAACTTTATCGTTTGTACCAATTATAGTTATTCGAAAAGTTGTATCTTGCTAATAATAAGGCTTTTACAAACAACATAACACGTGTGTATAATTATCAATACGAATTTTGAAATGCGATAATTCGCGATTTAGAATCTTTCGATATTTTACATCCCGAAGCACTTTCTTTGAATTTCGAAATCCAAAATATCAAATCAACAACCGTGTGATTTGAGTTTAATATTTCGTATTTCGTTTTATTAAATGCAAACAAGTGTTAACAATGAATCCGCGGGGGCAAAAATAACGAAGAATCGAAATAGAGAAGATATTCCTAACAACGGTACGAATCGCTTTCAAATACGCGATTCTCAAGAGCATAAAAATAGGCCAAACTCCCCTATTCTCACGGAGTTAGGCCTAAAAAACGAGGTCGTGGAGCTTCATCATTCTAGAGCGGAAATCCACGTTTTTGGGATAAAAATCAGTGCAAAATGAAGAAAATTAGCTCCTTCATAAGGTCGCCTGCATCGGTATTTGGGTTGTCCAAACCCTTACTTTTGGCATCAATCTCGCGTAGTTTCTCCAAAATTTGAAGAGTTTTTCTTCCCGAGTAATTTCTCATACCAGCAAGATAGTCTTTCGTACCCCATGTGGAACGCAAATCGAGATACCCTGCGAGACTCTGCGGATCGCTGGAATTGGGGGCGTAAAAAGCTACCATCAAGTTCTGGAAAAAACTAAAAAGGAATGGGAGGAGCGAGTACAACGAACCAGCTTTCGGATTGCTGTTAAAATATTTGATTATCTGATTTGCCTTAAAAACATCCTTGTTGATGATGGCATTGCGAAACTCAAAGGCGTTGAAGTCTTTGCTCACGCCAACATTCTTCTCAACAACACTCGGCGTCACTCGCCTATCCTCCTCAGGCAGCGAGATAAGCAATTTGTCGAGTTCCGACATCATGCGGTTCAGGTCGGAGCCGATATGGTCAGCGAGCATGCTTGCACTCTTGTCGTCGATCGACGCGTTTTTCTTTTTCAGGTAATCGCGGATGAAAGTGGGCAACTGGTAATCCTTGAGCTTTTTGCTCTCGAACACCACTCCCGCCCGTTCGGCCGCAGACACAAATTTCAGCCGACGGTTTATGGAACCATTCTTGTAACAGATGACCAAGATGGTCGAGGCCAACGGTTTCTCTGCATATTTCTCCAATCGTTCGAACGATCGCAGAGCCTGCGCCTCTTTCACAATCACCACCCGATGACTGGCCATCATTGGATAAGACATGGCCATGTCGGCGATGCCCGCAGCATTGACATCTGCTCCGAAAACCACGGTTTGGTTAAAAGCCTGCTCATCGGGAGTCAGCACATGTTCCTGGATGTAGTCGCTTATCCGGTCGATGTAATACGATTCATCACCCATTAATATATAAATAGGTGCGTAATGACCCTCCTTCAGGTCCTTCATAATGGCGTCGAAGGTGACGCTCGGCCTCTTTTCCGGCATATTTCTTCTTGTTGATTATTGCAAAATCTCGTGCCAATTGACTATCTTTGCACAAGAACTACATGCAAAGATAATAAAATGATTCCGTTAAACCTTCCCTCCTTCGACATAAAATTGCAGGGCACGCGCGAGCATCCACGTGTCCTCGACGTGCTGCGCCGACGCTATGTGGCATTGACCCCGGAAGAGTGGGTGCGCCAAAGTTTCATTCATTATCTCATCGAACACTTGGGGTACCCACAGACATTGTTGGCCAACGAGGTGCCTTTGCGGGTGGGCGACAAACAACTTCGTGCCGACAGCGTGCTATACGACCGTCACCTTCGGCCCAAGATGATCATCGAATACAAGGCCCCAACGATTCCCATTACACAACGAGTTTTCGAGCAAATCGCAGCTTACAACATTCTGCTTCACGTGGACTATCTCATCGTTTCAAACGGCTTGAACCACTATTGCTGCAAAGTGAATTATAATAATAAAGAATGTTTATACTTGGATTACATCCCAAGATACGAAGAAATCTGACAAAAGCCACAAACGAAATGCATTTCAGGAGGCAACTAACAGCAGTAGCGCCCGAGACCGCATGCGCTTCGTTGAACAAAGGAAAAAGCTGTTTTTACGTTCAAAAAACGCATTTTGGAGCAGTTTCAAGCCACTCCAGACGTTCCTCTGGCGTGTTCCAACAAGTGATTTTATACCGTCCAATAGGTGATTTATGCCGTCCAACGGGGGGGCTTTATGCCCTACGTCTGGCACTTTTCTGGTGTTTTTAGAGCGTTTTTGCGCCCAAACACGTAAGCTTCGCGTTTTTATGTGCTTGCAAAGCGGTTTTAACCGCACTTCCTGCGCGGCTTAGATGCATCGTCAGAGTGGTTTAGACGCATCGACGGGACCGTCTTAATGCGCTTACAGAGCTTTTCAAGCATTACAAACGGTATACATCCACACAAATTCATAAAACACCACTTAAAATCTCAAAAACGGCCTCAGAACACTTGCAGGGCAGCCCTCCTACCCCAAATCATCGCACTTAACGAGTCCATTCCTTCCATTTCACATAAAAATCGAGGCTATACACGGCAATAACGAACACTCTTACTACAGGAAACACATACTTACAAAACACACAGAAGTCGACTTTTGAACGTATAAAAGCCACATTTTGAACACACAAAAACCATATTTCGAACGCACAAGAACCATATTTCGAACGCACAAAAGCCACTCGTCGAACGCACAGAGGACACTTTATGAGACGCCAGCAAATCCCTCTGAACATCTTAACGACACAGCCCAATCGAGCCAAAGACACTTTCCGGAAGCATTGATAGCACAACAAAAATATCCAAAACGAGCCAATCACGCCATTCGCAACCACTTAATTATCAGCATTATAACGCGAAAAGCCACCTTTACCCGAAGGTAAAGGTGGCTTTTCGCGAACCAAGATGCCGATGGATCGGCTATGGTTCTACCCTACTGCGTTGTACCCACTAGTGCTGTTGTCGCGCATAATGTCGCGGATGTTCAGCTCCTTGTGAGGACCCTTTTGAGCTGTAGGATCTGGGTGGTGAGGCTTGGCCTCCTCATAGTGGAAATCCTTATAATGAGCCTCTGCAATGCCCCAAATCAACAAGGCTGCCACCAAAAACACGATTAAAGCAAGTGCTATATTCATTGTGATTGCTTGTATAATAATGATTAATTTGGCGCAAAGGTAGTGAATTTCCATCAAACAGATGCCCTTAGGCAAGTTTTTTTTGTTAAATTTGCAACGTTAACAGCTAAGCCTAACATGCCCGACGACCTGCGAGAGCCTTAGATTTTCCCGTCATTTGGGGCAAAACGCCTGCTAATCAGGCAAAAAGTGTCTGAAAACAGGGACGAAAACAACCGTAGACAGGACCAAAAGTGACAGAAAAGAGGGCTGAAAGCGAACCTCGATCCGTACTGGAGACATCGACAAACGACAACAAATGCAATTGCAGGAGGAGTATCTTGTCTCCGTAAAAACTTGGAAGCGGGTCTCACAAAAGGCCCAATTTCCATAAAAATCCAAAGGAAAAGCAGCCAAAAGGCTCAGGAAAGAGCCAGAAAGTCACAGGAAAGGGCCTTAAAAGACACAGGAAACGGGCACAAAAGAGCTCAAAAGCGAGACAAAGGCAAGGCAATCATTCAATAACCCTACAAAAACAGACATTATGGCTTTAGGCAAATGGATAGGAGGCTTTATTGGCCTTCAAATGGGCGGACCGCTCGGTGCGCTGGCTGGTTTTGCGCTTGGCGCCCTCCTCGATCGCAGTTTCCAATCGGACAACAACGGAGGTGGCGTGTTTGATGGCGACGGCACTTACGGCGATGGCAGGTCACAACAAGACCAATATCACAGGCATCAGGAACGAACCGCAGAGAGCGAGCGTAACACATTTCGCTTTTCATTGCTCGTTTTAGCGTCGTATATCATCAGCGCAGATGGCAAGATCATGCATTCGGAGATGAATCTCGTGAGACAATGGTTGCGTTCAAACTTCGGAGAATCTGCCGTTCGCGAGGGCGAGCAAATCCTTCTGCGGCTCTTCGAACAGCAAAAGATCATGGGCGCTACAGAATATGGAAACACTGTTATGAAGTGCTGCCAACAATTGCAAGGCACCATGGTTTACGAACAGCGTTTGCAGCTTCTCCACTTCCTTTCGATGATTGCCCAAGCCGACGGAGTGGTCACGACAGAAGAAGTAGACGCACTAAAAAGATGCGCCATCGGTCTTGGATTGAGCGCAGTGGAAGTTGACCGCATGCTCAATCTTCACGACGCAAGCACAAGCGTCGACGCCGCCTACAAAGTGCTGGGCATGAGCCCCAACGCCACAGAGGAGGAACTAAAGAAAGCCTACCGAAAGTTGGCCTTGGAAAACCATCCCGACCGCGTCGCTTCACTAGGCGAAGACGTAAGAAAAGCAGCCGAAAAGAAACTGCAAGAAATCAACGCCGCAAAGGAAACTATCTGGAAATCAAGAGGTTTCAGATAATTACCACAACAAGATTCCGCACCCAACCAAATCCACACAATACACCACGTTATACCTCGTTAGGAGGCAACGTGGTGTTTTTTATTGTCTCCCGAAGTATATTACGGGGTATAACGTCACGCAAAATATGCCACCTTGCACGGCGATTACGATATATAACACAAGGTATCTATAAGATACGCCGTAACCTAATCATAAGATATATCATAACACAGAAATGAACACACCGCTATACCTTATGTTATATGTTATGACATAACTACGCAATACAACATTGTCGGCTCACAAGATATAACATACCAAGACTACAACGCATAACGTAATACCACCACAACATACATCGTAACATCATTACAGGATATAACATAACACGGATAAGGGATAGCGTATTATATATTATAAGCGTTCGTGTGATATAGGAACAACATATAGTATGTTCCTCTTACGACACAGTTCGTATACCAATAACATGATATAATATTGCCAAACCACGGAATATAACGTAGTAATCATACAAGATATAACATGTTATCTCGATAGGGTATAACGTATTCTGTACACAAAGAACGTTTCAACAGCTGCACGAAACGCCACCTTCCACCCTATTCAAAACAACGGTATGGTTCACAAGATACATCGTGCAGTCGCATGCCGCACAACGGTATAACTCGTGAGATACACCGGAATGCCGCACAACGCTTCACGTAGTAGTTTGCGGGATATACTGTATCCACCCGCTATCTCCCATTCAACGCTCCACGAGATATACCGCAACAAATTGCCGCACACGACATAACACCTTACAGGATATATCATAATAGAGTACGGCGTACGTCATGGAAACGGACGAAGTATAACATAACACATAACGTAATACGCAAGCGCAAATTACCTTATATAATATAAGAAACACAAGCGCAGGCATAAACACTACGCATCGCCAAGCCCATCGCATGACGCAACCACAAGCCACGATATCCGGGTGTATATAGTACGTTATACAACATATAATATATCATGGAGCATTGCGTCCCCAACCGCGTTCTCCTACACTCCACAAACAATCACCACTACACCTACCAGCAACACCCTACCCCTCACATCCTTTATCCCTCATAATGGGCAGGCGAAGACCATCGCTCTTTGCCTGTTGCCCCCAACCTTCGCAACCGCCACGCCATTCGGTCAGAAGCCATGCGCCACAACTTGCATAAGCAACTCTACACACGAAGAGCCCAAACTCTACACACGAAGAACCCAAGCTCCACACACGAAGAACCCAAGCTCCACACACGAAGAAACCGTTCGCACCCTACAGAACCAACCTTTTTCGCAAGCAAATATATGTTCAAAAATTCGGACACAAGAACCACGTACGGAAGCCAAGCGTAGCAACGCGAAAGGGCCCCGGTCGCTTATCATCAAGCAACCGGGGCCCTTCTTATAAAATATCCATCGAGCACTTTCGGTAGGCTATTCAAGTCCAATGCGCATGGCTCACAAGTGGGTCATCGACAAATATCGACTAACCCACAGACACTCGCCAAACTCCCATTGACAGTACAACGGAAAACGCTGAAGGTTCAAAAAACCAAGCCACAGAGAACCCATAGAGCAGTCCATGGCGCATCCCTACATTCTCCGTTCAACCTTACGAAGCATCCGACGATGGTCTCATTACTCAGCGGCAGCGTCGTCGGCCTTCTTGGTACGACGTGTGGTGCGCGTCTTACGCTTGGGCTTTTCGTCCTCAGCCACCTCCATCTTCACACCAGCCAACTCAGGATCGATGAGAATACGACCGCAGTACTCGCACACGATGATCTTCTTGTGCATCTTGATATCGAGCTGACGCTGTGGCGGAATCTTGTTGAAGCAACCACCGCAAGCATCACGCTGCACATACACGATACCCAAACCATTGCGAGCACCCTTGCGGATACGCTTAAAGCTGCTGAGCAGACGAGCGTCGACAGCCGAAATCTGGCTCTCGAGTTCCTTAGCCTTCTCCTTCAGCTTCTCCTCCACGTCACGAGTCTCCTGCATGATCTCGTCGAGCTCATTGCGCTTCATCTCGAGATCTTTCTGACGCTCGCTGATAGTCTCCTGCGTCTTCTTCAGGTCCTCTTGGCGCTCAGCCACCTTCTGACTGGCCTCACGTATCTTCTTGTTGCAAAGCTCAATCTCGAGCTCCTGGAACTCAATCTCCTTGCTCAGCGTATCATATTCGCGGTTGTTGCGCACCTCGTCGAGCTGCTTCTTGTAGCGCTCCACGCTCACCTGTGCCTGCTCAATCTCGTTGCGCTTTTGCGCCACGGCAGTCTGGAAGTCGGTAATTTCGCCCTCAATCTTGGTCAGGCGGGTGTTAAGACCTGCAATCTCATCTTCCAAGTCGCTCACTTCGAGAGGCAACTCACCTCTGAGCGCACGCTTCTCGTCGATACCCGACAGGGTGGTCTGCAACTGGAACAAAGCCTTAAGTTTCTCCTCCACCGTCATCTCTGTGGAGTGTTCTTTCTTTACAGTCATAATAATTAGAGGTATATGATTGGATTTGTATTCGTTCTTGTGAGGTAGCATTTCACACCAGGGCACTCCTTAGTGATGATGTCGCGGAAGATTTCGTTGGTGAATTGCTCACTCTGGTAATGGCCGATGACCGCGATCTGTATCTGCTGCTCATGGCCAAAATACTGATGGTAGTGCATCTCGCCCGTCACAAACGCGTCGGCCCCTTGGCGTATGGCCTCATCGAGCAGAAAGTCGCCAGCGCCACCGCAGAGCGCCACCGTACGTATGGGGCGGCGCAGCAATTGGTTGGCCATAACGCTCTCCACGTCGAACGCGCGTTTGAGCATGATAACCAGGTCATCGGCTGCAATAGCCTCCGGCAATTCGCCGATGACACCCTCGCCACCTTCAACGCCGTCGACCGTCTGCTGTTTGCCGAAGAAGCGCAACCCATCGAGCCCCATCTTCTCCGCAATCTTATAGTTGACCCCTCCGCGCGCACTGTCCATATTGGTGTGCATGGAGACAATGCAGATATGGTTTTCTATGGCTTTCATCACCGTGCGCTGCACACAGTCCTCGCCAGTGATATGGCTGAGCTTATGGAATATCAGCGGATGGTGCGACACAATGAGGTTACAGCCCAAGGCGATAGCCTCATCAACGATGGCCTCGGTAACGTCAAGACACAATAAAGCCCCTGAGACTTCCGCTTCTGTTAATCCGATCTGCAAGCCGGCATTATCGAAGCCTTCTTGCAGGGGCAGAGGCGCGAATTGTTCAAGGGCATTAACCACTTTTACTATTTTCACGCTAATAATACGTTTTAGATTGCAAAAATACAAAGATTTCGCCGAATACAGCCTTGCAATCTGCAAGATTTTAGAAGATTTAACGATTATTTCGCGTAACCAACGGCTTACGCCTCACAGATTTTCATATAACGGCCCACATTGGGGTTTCATGCAAAAAATCCGCAACAAACTACATTGGAATCTACACATTTCTTTTCCACGACCAAACAATTTGGTGCAAATACGCGATTCTTAGGCAATTTCTATAACCCACTAACGCTCAACACATTACAGAGATCACAATCTTCTCAACATCCATTATTCCCCCTTCTACTCCGCAAAACATGCCTAACCGCACTGCGAAACATGGCTAACCGAGACTCGAAACATGGCCTTTCGCATCTCGGTTAGGCATGTATTGCAACTCGAAAGACGCCCAACCGCAAATTCTTCTATCACTTCCGCAACTAAAATCTCGAAAAAACGGCTTTTTGGCTCGCTAGTTCACTGGGAAAACCTAACAAACTTTTTAGCCATAATCCCTTACAATACATGCCTCGCCTGTTTCCATTCGCTCATCCGCGCCACCGCCAACACCAAGCCATCTTTTCCCCCCAGGCGCCCTCACCTCATGGTGATTGGGGCTGGACATAGCAGGTCCAGCAAGCCATTTCCCATGGCAGGAAAACAAAAAGGGTTGGGGCTCGGAGCTTGGGAAACCAACCGGAATCGGTTCCCAAAAAGTCCGAAGCCCAACCCATTGGCGCTTGCCATTACGCAGTTCAACACTCTTTGTCGATGCCCTTAGGCTCAACGTCAATGTCGTCAGACAGTTCCTTAAAGAAATCGCGATGCAAGATGCGCGAGATGTTCGCAACGACCTCCGTGTCCAAACTGTTGTTCGCAACAAATCGGTATACCACCGACCGGCTTCGTCCCAACTGTTTGGCCAACCAGCCCACCGACCGTCCTTGTCGGTCGAGCTCTTCTCTGATGAGTTGTCCTATGTGTATCATGTTGGCTTACGTTATTGATATGACGGCCTAATGCGTTGTGTTAGGCTGCTTAAGTTAGAAGCTCACACCCACACCCACCAAGAATGCCTGTTGTCCGATGAAATCCTTCAGGTTCGTGTCCATGGCAAATCGGTACTGGTAAGTGAGGCGCAGGGCGAAATAGGAATACTTCACAGCGATACCGGCCACAGGCGATATAGCCCACGCAGCATTGGCCTTGGTGTCGTCGTTGGTATAAACGCTACCCTCTTTCTGGTCGCTGCCCACGACGAGCTTGTTGTCGGGGTCGTTGGGGAATCCGTCCTTATTGGGATAGATCTTATCCTTCAGTCCAATGGGCTTATAGTCGCCGTAGTAGCACTTCACAGTAGCGCCCGGTCCGAAGAACACCCACACGGGGCTCGCAATCTTGATGGTCCAACCGAAGTTCACGTTTACCTCAGGCATATCGCCCACCGTGCAGTCGTTGCGCATCATGTCGAACACGTTCTTGTTGACGCTCATGCCGAAGAAGCCACCTACCTTGTGCATGTTGTATTTACCATACGAGAATCCGATAGGCGCATCCTTGGTATACTCGTAGGTAAACACGCGCGAATGATTCTTGCGCTGGTTGAGCAACAGCTCGATGCGGTTGATCTGCTGCTGGGCCAACAGCCGCGACGGGCAGTCGTTCTCCACGATCTGTCGGTAAAGGGGCAATGCCTGCTGATACTGTTTTTCGCTGTCATAATATTGCGCCTGCTCCATCGTCATGCTGCACTCGTCCACATACTTCAGCATGCATTCCGCCTGGCGGTCGTTGGCATACGAGTCGTACGAGTTGTACATCAGCACCTTCTTATAGAGATTGGCGGCCTCGCGATAGTTGTGCATCTTAAAGAGCAACTCCGCCTTGTTGCGATAATAGATGATTGAGTCCACCAAGGCCAGGTTCCCATTGTTTTCTGCCGTATCGACGTCGCTACACTCGGTTGCCACCTCAAACTGTATGCGCGCCTCGTTGTAGTTCATCTTCTTCAGTTCCTCCAAGCCCCTGTTTCGGTGTCCACGGTAGCATCCAGCATCCACCATGCTATTTGGGTCGACAGCCAAGAGCGTCACCGCCTGCTTTGGCTTGAGGTCTTCGAGGCTTATGGTCACGGTGTTGTAGCCTGGCGATTTGATGCTGAGTTGGCGTCCACGATAACGCGAGCCCGTGGGAAACTCGATGTAATAGACGGAGTCGTTACCATCGGCGAGGGTATTGTACGGATCGGCTGTCTTGTCCATGGTCGACTCGAACATGAGGGGGATGGTCTTGTTGCATTTCACGACGACAACAGCCTTACCGTCATCGCTTGAATACACATCATTGGGCTGCGACACGTCGGTCACTTCCAGCACATTTTGAGCAAATGCAACAGGTGCCATGAGGCATGCCATTGCAATAATCATGAGATGTTTCACCATTTTGTGGTTATTGTTAGATTTGTATTTAATGATGTTAATGTCATTGTTGTGGTACATAGGCGCGGGCCAAGCAGGCACACTTTAGCGCACTATTCGGAATGAGCCCAGGTGGAACACGTCCTTCCTCTGCGTAACGATGTTGCCCGCCATATCCTTGTAGGGTTGCCAGGTGCGCACCTGTATGAGCGGGTTGTCGGAGTCGCGGAAGTCGATCATCAGGAAGAGGAAGCCCTCATCTTGGTATCTGTTAGTCCGCCACAACTGCCGAAGCGTCACACCATAGATGTTGTCGAACTTGGGGTGCTCGGTGATCTCAATGTCGGAGAACTTCACGTTGATGTACTTCACCGTCTTGAACACCTGTGCCAACTTGGTGAGATATTCCTGCTTGGTTTGCTTGATATACACCACCTTGTTGTTGTTCAGCGTCATCCTTGTCATGTCGCTATTGGGCTTTTCCTTCACCACTCGTCCAGTGATGATGAGCGCCTTATCGCTAAACACGCTGTTGAGCATGGCGTTGTCCTTGCGGTTGTAAGCCGTGCGGAAATTCTCTATGAAATCCACGATGATCTGGCGTCTCGCATAGTCGAGTTCCGATTCCTTCTCTGCCATCAGTTCCTCGTAGCGGTTCATCTCAATGGCAATGGCCACGTTGGTGATGAGTCCCATGGGGTCGAAGCTGATGGTAAGTTCCTGTCGCGCCTCGTCCTCGTCGGCCTCCACCATGTCTACCGGTATGCCCCTCACCTGATAGCCGTCCTTCGTTTTCAGGCAACGGCAGTTGAGGTTCATCGGCGGGCAGCTCATGGCGCTACTCTTCCATATTTCCTTAATCTCGTCGACAGCCGCCTTCGACACGTTGTCCTTCGAGAGCTTTATTGTTTTCTCGCCCTTTTCGGCTGCGTCATGAAAGGTCATGATCAGCGCCGTGACGTTGGCTTCCATGGCGGCCTTCACCTTTTCGTCCACCACACCATCCGTAATTTTGAACGTCGTGTCGGCCAATGCACCCACTACGGTGGCAAAAATCAGGGCCACACTTGCCATCATGCGCATAATTGTCTGTTTGTTCATCTTTTCTTCTCCTTATCTTTCTTGCTAAAAATCGATTTGATGCTTCCTTGCGGAATATTGGCGTAGAGCTGGGCCGTGAGCTTCCCTTCGGCCTTGAACAGCTCGTCCATATCCATGTGTATTGTAAAGAGGTGTATGTTATTGAGCTTCTTGTGGAACATCACCAAGTCGGCCTCTATGCTGCCCTTGTCTATCTTGGTGACATTACAGAAAACCTGCCTGTCGGTAGCCAGCACCTGATAAATACCCTTCATGGGCATGGTTATGGTCTTCTTGACGTTTCCATATTGGTGCTGGGTTACGCGGATAGAGTATCGGTTGTCGGCCAGCACATTCATCAACAGGTTGACGGCGCTCTCCATGGGGAAGCGCTTGCTGAAGATGGGCTTGCGTGTAGCGGCGTCGATGAAAACATCCGAACGCAGTGCGTCGATTTGGAACGATGTTCCCCGCAACAACATGACACCCTCCTCGCGGGTTGGCGAGAGCAGGCTGTCGGGCACCGTCAGCGGTGGAACTATGAGTTGCCCGCCCGAGTAGGCGGCAAGCTGCCGAAACACCTGTTGGTCGGCCTCTGCCTTGTCGGCAGTCACCGTCTGCGTGGCTACTGGCTTCGTCTGCGCCCGTAAGGTGTTGGTGGCCAACAGGGCCAATGGCAGAAGGGCCACAAGCGCGCTTCTCATTATGTTTGTTTTCATGGGGCTTAATATAATAAGGTGGAAAGTGTCAGTGTTTGGTATTCAGAACGGTGCGTGCCACCCCAACCCTGACGCGCGCTCCATCGGCCCTCCCTGCCGTGATGGCGTTCATCAGAATGCTGAAGTTGACTGGCGTTTCGGTGGCCACAAGCACAAAGGCGTCGGTCGACGGCGTGTCGGAGGTGATAAACGGGTCGGCCTTGAAACCCACGGTGGCATTGGCCGGAACGAGCAGGTTGGCACATGTGGCGTCCTCATCCATGGGAAGCACCATGTATTTGTTGCCTTGGGCGTCGATGTTCAGCACGTTGACATACAGGGTTTCCGAGGTGTTGTTCTTTACGCGCACATAACATGCTGTGTTAGGCGCCACATGGGCGCCAACGGGACGCCCAGTCTGCACGTCCACCAACTCAAACTGCACGTCCAAGTCAGAGGCAATATGATTGGAGCTACTGAACAGTTGCTGCTCCGTGGTGCCCTCCGGCGCCGTTCCTTCAGCGGCTATCCGCACCACACGCGCCGCCATAAGCGAGTCGGTTGCCTCGGCGCGGTAGCTGGTTCCCGTAACCTGCATGTAGGCGTCAGGATGAAGCATCTTCTTTCCGTTGCTATTAAACAATTGTTTCACCAAGTAGCTCATGTATTGCTTCGTCAGGCTTTTGGTGCGTTTGGAGGATAGGTCGATGAGGCTCCCCACGGTATTAACGCCCGGTCGTGTGAAGGAGAACATCTTCAGCTTGGCTTCGTCGATGATGGTAACGGCGCTCTCCTCGGTTATCTTCAGCCTACTTTTGGGAGTGAGATACCTACGCGCAGCGATGGGCTCAAATCTCTCTCCATGCTGCACATAAGCCTTGCCCACCACCGAATAGACCACGTATTTCTGAGCCCGGGCTGTCGTCGCGCCCATTGCCATACAGACCGCTACGACCAGTGTGAGCACGAATCCTGTGTGTAAGTGCTTATTTCTCATAATTGAAAAGGTTGAAATGTTCTATGCCGTTAGGATTGATAAAGATGGGGGTCTGCTTGTAATTGGTTATCTTGCGCACCTCCTTATAGAGGAAATGTTCCAATTCCTGCGTCGAAAGTCCCTCGGCATGATCTTCGCGCGCAGCTCCGTTGATGGCCTCCACCAAAGCCTTGGTGAAAGCTCCGTTGCCCCACGACTCATCCTCCTGCGACTTGGTGTCGCTCGAACTTGAGGCGTAGAGCAGCATGCCGTTCTTCGACCGCTTCAGCTGCTCAATGAAGTGGGCCGTGGCTGCCGAGCGTGTTCCGCCAAACAAGGCGCCCGAATAGCAAGCGTCGACGAAGGCTATAAACTTACCGTTGATGTCTTCCGCCTCGTTACGGAAGTCGGAAGCCGAGAAGCAGTCGTAGAGCTTGTCTGAGGAACATCCGTGGGGAATAAAATAGAAGCGGTCTTTCTCATCGCGAAGGCCATGGCCTGCGTAGAAGAACACGCACACATCGTTGGGCGACGACTCCTGCTTAAGCCATTCCATGGCCTCGAAGATATCGGCGCGCGTGGCCTCACCATCGCAAAGCACCTTCACCTGAACATCCTCATAAGGCAACCCTTTCTTGGTGGCGATGGCACGCGCAAAGTCCTGCGCATCCTTGGTGGTGAGCTTCAACTTGGGCAACTTGGGGTCCTGATAGTCGCCCACGCCAATGGCCACAACGAAAAGTTTGGGCAATTCGAACGAGGTCGACTCGCGTATGAGACGTATCGTGGATGGCTCACTGTTGCCATATTTGTTCTGTGCATACATCATCACCGTGCAGTCGTGACGGGGCAGGTCCACATCGATGGTGTTGGCGGCACGCACGGCGCGTGTCTGTGGCTGGCGCTGACCGTCGACGGTCACCACCACACGGGTACTGTCGGCTGCATTGCCTGCTATGAGTTGGTACTTCACCTTCACCTGATCGGTGTGGAACATCGACTGATCCTCGGGATACAGGATGCGAAGAACGGGAGTGGTTGTGGGTTGCACAGAGGCGGCCTGTGCCTGTTCGGCGGCTTTTAATTGCTTGGGACCCAATATGACATTGGGCTTCGTGGCCTCCGTCGGCGTTGCATCGGCCACATTTTCTTGCCTTGCCTTGGGTTCCGCTTCTGCGACAACAGTCTCGGGTTCCTCGCCCGGCAATGTGACATCAATGGAGAAATCTCCCTCCAATGTCTCCTTTTGGCTAATGGCTTTCTGAGCGTTGGCTGCCGCTTTAATCACGTTGGAAGGTGCCGTTGCAAGCTTATGGGCTATGGGTTGTTGTGCTTTCGCCTGTGCTTTGGCAGGAATTGCGTGGCCCACAGGCTGCTCTTCTTTAGTGTCACCCACATTTGCCTTTTCTTTTTCCGCCACTGGGGACACGGCCGGTCTTACGCCTTGGTTGTCCTCGGCGCGCTGTTTCCAACGCCGACTTTCGGCTTCATCCTGCTCCACAAGGATGCCCTTGGCGTAACAGTCGGCCAAGGTCAACTGGGCCCGCTTATAATTGTTCTCAGCAGAGCTATGCAACAGGTCAGACGCCTTGTCGTAATCGCGTGGCACTCCACGCCCATTCATGTAGCAATAAGCCAAATTATACTGGGCTTTGGCAAACTGCTGACGCGCAGCACGCTTAAACCACATGGCGGCCGATGTATAGTCGCGGTCGGTGCCTTCACCATTATAACAAGCGTATCCCATGTCAAACTGAGCCTCTGCATTGCCCAGCTGAGCCGCCTGCAGATAAACAGGCACCGCCTTTTCAAAATAACCCAATCGGTAAAGTGAGTCGGCTTTTGCCAAGAGAGCCTTGCCCTCGTCGTCGCCAGGGGCTCCTTTAGCCAACAAAGAGGGCGTAACCAACGCTAACATGAGCGCAAATATGAGCGCAAACTTATGGTTCGACATAATATATTGACTTTTTGATGAATTTCCAGTGAGTGTGTTTCGACAGCATCATCACTATCCATTTGTACTGCAAACGCGATGTCTCGACCAATGCCAAGCCCACCAGCGGCAGCAATAGGCTGATGTAATAATTGAAGCGAGAGAAAAGCAAGAAGCTGGCTCCAACCAAGAACGCCGTCATGGCAAAATAGTAAACCTTAATCCAATAGATATAAGTGAAGGGATAACGGCGCATCAATTCAACGCCCACCCATGCGGAGAAATAACACACCAAGATTGTAAGCAATAGGCTAATGGCACCGCTTGCTGCCAACACGCGGTGATGAGCCATGCTCGAAAGCATGGCAAACGCCTGTATCTTCATGCCTGGCATCTTGCCCAAAGGGGTGATATGGGTGTCGGCCTCCTCATTGATGGTACCAAGGATTACGATTTTATCTTTAATGACATTGCGGTATTTCATCACGTCGCGGTGCGAGATCGTGAAGAAATCGGTATGCGAATATTCAATGTTACGCTGCTTGGGCGTCTGCTCAGTGGGTTGCACACCCGTATAACGGCATACCGCCAAATAAGGCAACGAGTAGACGGTGGTGCCCATAAGATGCTCGTTCTGAGAGTATTTGCGTATACATCCATAGCCCTCTCCTGAGATAACGTTGCTGAATCCCCAACTAAACCCAGCGCCTTCCATACCCTCAAAGAACGAGCGTCGCGCACCTCTGAATGCATCATTCTTGCTGTCATAATTGATGAGTTTGCACGACACGACGCCATTCTTTATCTCCGAAACAGCATTGATGAGGCACTCGTTCTCCTCCTCGTCATAGCTGGGGCGCTCAAAAATGAGGTCTATCACAAACACCTTAGGCTGGCAACTTGCGATATCGCGAATGCTTTGGGCGATCTTGCGGCGATCATACAGTTCTGTCATGTCAACCAAAACAATGTCGTTATTGAACTCTTTCACGCCACTACTATTCTGTATCTCATAGAAGATGTCGGTCATGGAAAAGTCGGCAAAAGCCTTCTTGACGGGATTGAAAACCGTGAGGTTAATGGAAGCAAACGCCAACAACCACCCCAGGAATAACACCAAAAGGGTGACTATCAGGTGGTCGACATTAACCCACCCGGCCAACTTACGAAAAGACATGGCACGAAGTTTCTTCACTTGTGTGTCAATTTTAATATGTTTCAACGCAAAAATGCTTATAGTAAAAAGTTCCCCCTGTCAGCACACAGCATAGGTTTATAGTCTGCAATGAACATCAAGGCCCGTGAAGGAAATACAAAATTTTCTTAATGTTTGCAAATTTAACAATAACATACGTATTGACGGCAGTAAAAGTGTTGCAAAAATGAGACACCACAACGTTTTTGCCGTGAAACGAATTGATAGGAAGAAAAACGCCTCCAATCCGACATCAAACCGCAACAAGCTGAATAGCCAAAGACCTATTGTCGCATCTTACTCTTTTAGGCGTTTCATTCAACCTCTCGTTTCCGCCCTCTTTTCGCCATAGAACGCCACATCTTCAACACATTATCAGCAGTAGCGTCCCGTTCCTTCTTGCCTCGTTCTGTCATAGCACGCTATTTCTTCAATGCAGGCCTCGCAACCATCACAACACAAACAAGAAGGGAAAATGAAGCCCCATGCCCCATTAGAAGATCGCGGAAACTATTGCAAAACGTACCACCAATTAGGAAAAACAATAGAGGGTGAAAGCATTGAGAAAACAGAGACAACCCTAATATGGCAACAACAGATAACAAGAAGCCATGTTACAAAAGCAGAAGATAGCGTCGGAGCAGCTCCAAGATAGTAACAACATAAAGAAAAGGCACCATGAAACAGAAACGGAGAAAATATCGAAGCAACATAAAAAGAAGCATGCGCAGGCCATTCCATTCCGCCTATTCACCCCTATCGGGTTCGGCAGCCATGCTTCCGCCCCATTCTTCCTCAAGTCGGCGATAACCAACGGCATGATCGCGGAGATAGAGATGGTTAAGCGTGAAGGCCAAGTCTTTTAGCGTTTGGTCTCTCATTGGTTTCTTCAACTGGCACTCCCACACCGTAATGCAATGCCAGCCCATGGTTGCCAATCGTTGTTGCACTTCCTTGTCGCGCTGCTTATTGCGCTCTATCTTGCTTCTCCAAAAGTCGACACGTGTCTTGGGGAGGCGAAAAGCGCCACAATCATGGCCATGCCAGAAGCAACCATTCACAAAGATACAGGTGCGGTATTTTCGCAACACAATGTCGGGATGACCAGGCAACCGACCAAGATTGACCCGATATCGAAATCCCTGGCGCCACAGGTAATGTCTCACAAGGATTTCTGGCCGCGTACCATTCGATCGTATCGCAGCCATGATTCGTGTTCGTTGTTCCTTGGAAAAGTGGTCCATCGCATCATTGGTTTTCATCCTTCGTTTTCTCGTCAAGCCAAAGCTAAGACAAGCTTCGTTCCGCTCATTTGCCTTTACGAGAACGTTCCTTTGCAGCAAAAGTACAAACAATCCATCAAACCACCATCAACAACCGCCAACTTTTACTATTCATCGACACAACAAACATCAGAATGGGCTTGCCCAACCCTCATCTGAAAGAACAGGGTTACACCCGCACACCCCCAACAAACAAGCGTTTTCCCACAAACAACCACTACTACCGAGCCTGATGATTGCAAGCCCATCTACTATATAATAAGGTAAAGATCTCGCCCAACTATCACTACCGAGCCTGATGATTGCAAGTCCATCTACTATATAATAAGGTAAAGATCTCGGCCAATCGACAATGCGGAGTTTGGCTTTTGCGGGTTTTCAACTCCCCGATCCTTACTCTATGGTTGACTAACTGCCATTGCCGAAATAAGGATAAAGCGCATACAAAACTTAAAACCCTCGCAGATGAATATCTGCGAGGGTTTTTAAGGGTGGATGGTGGGACTCGAACCCACGACATTCAGAACCACAATCTGACGCTCTAACCAACTGAACTACACCCACCGTGTATCGATTGCTTGGTGTTTCAAAGCGAGTGCAAAGGTAAGGGATTTATCCGAATCCACCAAATAAATCCCTAACTTTTTTCACCTTTCGCTTTATTTTTGCGGAGCCTGAGGCTGAGCGGGGGCATTCTGAGCGCCCGCAGCACCCTTCTGAGCACCTTGAGCGGGAGCCTTCTGCTGCTGTCCAGCCTGGAATCCTTGTGTATTGGTCGGGTTCGTTGTCTGCGTCTCGGTAGCAGCCTGCTCAAGCACACTCTGGCTTGTTGACGACTGGGGTGCAGTGTAAGCGCAAATCACACTGACGATAACCATGGTAGCAGCGAGCCCCCACGTAGCCTTCTCAATGAAGTCAGTGGTCTTGCGCACACCCATGATAGCATTGGATGAAGAGAAGTTGCTTGCGAGACCGCCTCCCTTCGACTCCTGGATAAGCACGACGAATATCATCAGCACCGACACCAGGACGATGAAAACTACAAATAATGTGTACATAATTCTTTACTTATTGTTTTTATTGTTTAATATCAACTTTTCCAAAAAGCGTATTTGATCTGCAAAGTAAGCATTTTTTTTCGGATAATTCAAATATAATCGCTGAATAATTTCAAGTGCTTTACCATATCGGCCTTGTTTGATGTAAATCTTTGCCAACGTCTCCGTAAAATAGCTTTCTTCTCCGTTTTTTCCTTCATTTGAGCCTGTTTGCTCATCTTCGGGCTTAAATTCCACATCGGCCTTCAATTTGATCTTTCCGCTTTCATTGTTTATGAAATTATCTATCAAATCTTGGCCTTTCAGTTGTGGTGCATCCTTCTTGTCGGCTTTGCTATCCTCTTCGTTCTCAACCTCCAACAGATACGACACATAATCGACAGCGGCGTCGGCCGGTGTGGGCTTTCGTTTGGGCTTTTTCTCCTCCTCCTCTTTCTCTTCAGGTATTGACTCGAGGAAGGTATCGATGAGCGATATGGTACGATTGGAGGTAGGTTTCTGCTTATTTTCCTGTGGCTTGGCTACCGAATGCCTCATTTGGTAGTGAGCAGCCTCCACCAGATTAAATATCACCTTACGGTCGGTAATGTAGATGGCGGCTCTCCGCAGCTCCTCGTCGAAGGTAGGATCGTGCAGCAAGTAGAGGTTTTGCAGCAATAACAAGCGCGCTGTTTGATAATACGGATACAGCGCCAGCAGACTGCGGAGATCGTAAAGTGTCTCGCGGTCGAGCAGTTCCGGCTGTTTGATGAGTTGCGCTATGTCCATATTTTATTGTTGTAATGGATTAATTATTACCTTGTTTCTATTGTCACCAGATGCTCGACCGCCCACGTTCTGAACACAACGGGGCATCCATGCACCTTGCTTTTGTTGTCTTTCAGGAGTCGATTGCTCCACGTTTAGCTCCCAGTTGGCCACCATCGACCACTCGTTAGCCTCCTATAGACAGACCACTGGCTGCTATAAGACCACCCGTTGGCTACCCTAAGGTTATTAGGTGGCTGCTATAAGAGCACCAAGTGGCTGCCCCAAGGTTACCCGCGGGCATCTGTAAGACTTACCAGTTGGCTACCGTAGCGTTGAAGATTTGGTCCGTGAGATCCTTACACATCTGCGTCACGAGTTCCTCTTGCACGCTGTTCAGGCTCTTCGTAGTCTCATAGCTCTTCGATGCGGTAAACGTTCTCTCGAAGTCCTCGTTGTGGTTCTTGTTATTGGTGAACCTCACGTTAACCGTTATCGAGAGTTCCGTTTGTGCCGAATAGCCCTCGCTCGACACCGACTTGTTGCGTTGCGAATATTGCGTAATCTCACCCTCGATGACCAGGTCGCCATTACGTTTCACCTGTTGCAAGCGTGTGTGATTGGCAAAGACATCCTTCAGCTGGTTGTTGAAGATGGGCCCCATGGGACCCCACACATAACTGCTTCGTATGGGGAAGTCGGCAATTTGTATGGTCTTGGTCGTCGTATAGTCAATGCTGGCACCATTGAACTTATAGCTCACGCTGCACGCTGTGAGTAGCACAAGCGTTACAATGGCAAGATATGACAGTATTCGTTTCATTTCACTTTCTTCGTTATTTATTTCTTATCCAAGCCATATTGCTTGATTCGTCGATAGAGCGTACGGTCGGAAATACCCAGTTCCTGCGCGGCTTTCTTTCTGCTTCCATCGTTTCGCTCAAGGGCTTTCTCCACCATTTGTCGCCCCAGGTCGTTGAGATTGAGGCTCTCCGGCTCGGTTTCAATCTCCTCGGCCTCTGCGTCCTCTGCCGATGGTGTGTACGTGGCGATTGGGCTCTTGCGTGGAGACACCATCGGCACGTTCGTCTTTCCTGTGCTGATGATGCTCGTTTGCAAGCTACTGGCAGCCTCCTGCAAGTTGCGCGACTCATCCAACTGCTTGCGCAGGTTCATCATGTCGCGCCTGAGGTCGGTAATGTTTCCCCGCAACTCATAGAGAATCTTATAGAGAATCTCTCTCTCGCTCTCGTAAGAGTGCTGGCCTGGCTGGCCCACTGTGGTGAGCTCCATGCTTTCAGGGTCTTGCGGAATGAATTGTCTCAGGGTTTCGGCCCCAATTTCCCGTTTCTCGCTCAGCACCGACATCTGCTCCGTGATGTTCTTCAACTGACGGACGTTGCCCGGCCATTTATATTGCAGCATCATGCGCTTGGCCTCATCGGTCAGCGTGATCTTTGGCAACCGATACTTGTCGGCCATCTGCATGGCGAAGAGTCGGAACAACAAGAGGATGTCCTCTCCCCTGTCGCGCAACGGCGGCATTTGTATGGGAATGGTGTTCAAGCGGTAATAGAGATCCTCGCGGAATCGTCCTTCCGATATGGCTTTTCGCATGTTTACGTTGGTAGCGGCCACGATGCGCACATCGGTCTTGCGAATTTCCTGGCCTCCCACCCGGATATACTCACCCGTTTCGAGCACCCTCAAGAGTCGGGCCTGCGTAGCAATCGGCAACTCACCCACCTCATCGAGGAAGATTGTACCCTTGTTGGCCACGCCAAAATAGCCTTCGCTTTCGCCCACGGCTCCTGTGAAGGCTCCCTTCTCGTGTCCGAACAGCTCACTGTCGATGGTTCCCTCAGGAATCGATCCACAGTTGATGGCAAAGTATCGTTCTCTCCTTCGTGGCGAGTTATCGTGAATAACCCTGGGCACAATTTCCTTGCCCACGCCACTCTCTCCGACGATGAGCACGCTCAAGTCGGTGGGAGCCACCTGCAAGGCCACATCGAGGGCACGGTTGAGCCCATCGCTATTGCCCACGATATTATACCGTTGTTTTATTTTTTGCAGTTCAGACGTATTCATTGGATGACAAAATTACATATTTTTCGAGAAATCTGCAACATTGCGCGCCATTTTATTCTTTCTCTTTCTTTCCAAGCTTAATGAGCAACAGGCCGATACCAGTCCACACCAGTTCCCTCATGCGCACAATGAGCGCGACGAAGATACCTGCGCTGGCGCTGATTCCCAACGACGTGGTCGACATGAGAAATCCGCCCTCGCGCCCTCCGAGTTGCAACGGCATGAAGAACAGCAGGTTGGCGAAGAGCGACGTAAAGGCGAGCACCAAGATACAGTTGAAATAGTTGACACTGGGCATGAGCACCAGCAAGACGAAGAATATCTCTAACGCCGAGCAGATGCGGCAGCCCAACTCCAGGGCCACAGCCCCAATGAAGTTGTGTGGGTTCTGACTGTGTAGCGCCGCTATTTGCTTGTCGATATCATCGAGTTGCTCCCGATGGCGCTCCACAAACGGCTTGGCCCATTTCTTCACAAACGGCACATGCCTCAAGAGGTTCATCACTCTGTTGGCCAGTCCCTTGCGGTATCCGGCAATGAAAAACCAGATGCCCAGCAGGCAGAAGGCCGCGATGGCCGCCATGAGCACCCCCTCAAACAGGCTGATGTGCTGTGTGCAGAGGAAGAGCACCACCGACACGAGCCAGAACCAGAAGTGGCTGAAAATGTGGGTCATAGCGTAGAGGATGACCGACGACGAGGCCCTTTCGGTGCCAATCTTCGGTGCCAGTTCCATGATACGGTAGGGTTCGCCTCCCATGAGACCACCCGGGGTGGCATAGTTGAGCGCAAAGCCCGACACAGTAACCTTATATAGCCAAAAGAACGATATTTTCTTAGGAGCCTTGCCGCCACCATCCTTTCCACCGCCAACCTGCTGACTGCACACACCCTTGATGATGAGATACCACGCAGCCGTGTTGAAGATGTAGAGGAAGGCCCACAACCCGATAACCGCCCCAAACCAATAGCCCGCATGGCAAAGTCCTTGCCACACCTGAGCGAAGTCGAGTTGGGTTATCATGACGATGAGCACCAACAAGCCGAAGACGAAGAAACCGTTCTGATATTTTTTCTTCATTCGCTGAGTATGTTCGTAAACACTTGATGCAGAGCAACCTGCGTTGCCCCCATCATTTACTTATGCTGTTCCTTGGTGCCAGCCTCGCGCTTCTTAGGGATGGCAAATCGCACCTTCTCACTCTCGTCCTTGCGCTCATGATAGAGCTTGGGCAGCGGATGGGCCATGGGCTCATCATAGTTGATGCGGTCGCGGAAGGCGTCGATGGCCTGCCAGATGGCATGTCGGAAAGCGGTGGCGTCGGCCTCACCCTTGCCCGCAATGGCATACTCGGTGCCCTGACAAGAGGCCGCACACACCAACGGCAGTCCGCCGAGGTAGTGGATGCTGTCTTGCGGCAACAGCGCGTTGAAGGGTGCTATGCCTTGGTCATGATACATGGCGAGGATGCCGTCGAATACGGCAAAGTCGCCATTGCCAAAGAACTCATCGGCGCGATATGGGCCAAACACACAGATATCCTCCTCGGCCGTCTGCTTGATGGCGGGAATGATGGCCTCAGCCTCTTCCTTGCCAGGATGGGCAGCGCTATGGTTCGGGTTGAGCGCCAACACGGCGATGCGAGGACTTGAGATGCGGAAATCGCGGCGCAGCGTCTCGGCAAACGTTCTGATACGACAGGTCACAGCCTCCAGCGTAATGGCCGAAGCCACATCCTTCAGGGCCACCTCGTCGGTCATGAGCGCCACGCGCAAGTCGCCGTTCACCATGACATCGAGGGCTTTCTGCCCCTCGCTGATGCATTGCTCTATAAACTTGTCGCTGTTTGGGAACGCGAATCCGTCGATGTGCATGTTGTCCTTGTTGATGGGACAGGTCACTAACACGTCGAACAGTCCGTCCTTGTAATCGGTGATGGCCCTATCGAGCGCCTTCACAGCCGCACGGCTTGCCTCCTGCGAGGGCACGCCAAACTCCACCTTCACCTCCTCGTCGAACACTGGCAGCAGGTTGACCTTGCCGTCCTGCGCATCGTCGGCGCTGTTGATGATGGTGAAATTGCTGTTGATGCTGAGTGCCTTGGCATGGTATGTGGCAATCTTGGGCGACCCATATATAATAGGTGTGCACATGTCGAGCATCTCGGGCTCTTCGAAAGCCTTGAAGATGAGTTCATATCCAATGCCATTGGTGTCGCCGTGGGTAATGGCCACGCGTATTTTCTTGTTGTCCATTTATGGGTTATTCTTGATGTTTATATTCTTGTTAATTGTTTCTTTTCCTGGTTGGGTGCCCTTGATGGGCTTGCTTTCTTAGGGTTCGCTCCATCGCAGGGTGTAGAGCACAGCCTCGAGCCGATGCATGGCGTTGCGCTTTTTCTGGCCTGGCGCAAAGACGAAACCTTCCACCACAACGGCCTTCCCGTCGGCTTTCGTCGCCCTTGCCGAGTCGATTGGCAGCAGAACCCTACTGACAAACGGCCCGCCCATGTCATCGCCGCGCATTTCCCACAGACCTCGGTAGATCGTCATGGGAGCGTGCTGCAGGCTCTTTTGATTCAGCCAAAGGCTGCGGTCGTCGGCGTTTTTGAACACCAGTCGCTTGTCGACCGTCGGCTCCACGGTGGTCATCCACATAGAGTCGGTTTCGCCCTTGATGGCCTGTCCGAGCACCTCATTGCGCTGGGCCACGAAGCGAGCCACCTCGGCATTGACGGCCGAAACCGTCGGCGACAGGGTCGGCACCCGGTAAACCACGATGTTCTGCATCGCTGCCGTGGCATTGTTGCTCAGCCACACAAAGTTGTCGCCCTGCTTGCTGGCCACCATGTCGACCGGTATCCAGAGGTCAATGCCAAACCGCTGCCGGATGGCT
>ERZ1026780.697-NODE-697-length-25152-cov-8.208192_pt1 | contig 25152 bp, 16 predicted proteins | sample MGYA00380126_ERZ1026780 | MGnify/ENA primary metagenome ERZ1026780 (study PRJEB33269, sample SAMEA4719762) | human gut metagenome | biome: human-associated habitat; feature: organic feature; material: feces | place: Cameroon | collected 2013-10 ... | reverse complement strand
CGAGCGAGTCGGATATTTCTCTGAAAGAATGATTGTTGAGTTCTATGAGTTTCAGCGCTTCGTCTATTTTAAGTTTTGTCAGATAATTCACAATCGATTCGTTGTAATTTTGTTTGAAAACTCTGCAGATATGCGGAACGCTGTAATTCAGGTCGGCGGCGATTCTGTTTAAAGAGGGGTTTTCTCTGAAATGCTGTTCCAGATATTCGAGCGTGCTTTCGGCGAGCGGGTTGTATTGCTTTTCGGAACGCGATTTTTGTTTTTCGGCTTGTATGCGTTTTTGCAGAATGTCCATCATCAGCCATTCCGTGTTGATTCTCAGGGCTTGCTTATAGCCGAAATCCTTTTCTTTGTCGGGGTTATCGGAAAGCATTTTAAGCCGGAATTCCGATTCGTTGCAGTTTTTTGCGTAAATATTTACCAGATTCGAGAGAATCTGCCTGCCGAGAGCCGAAAGTTTTCCGCTGAAGATCTCGTCGGGGTAGCCGGTCGCGTCGAAAGAAACGACGATACCCGTGGCGTAGGTTTCGTGCGGTTCCATCGCGTGCCAACTCATCTGCGGGACGAGAATGAACTCGCCTTCTTTCAAAAGATATTTTTCGTTGTCTATCGTGACGAGCATCTCGTTTTCGGCAACGTAATAAAATTCATAGAAGTTATGGCGTTCGCCCGCGAATCTGAATCGCGGCGAAAATCGGTTATAATACACGACTATAAGGTTGTCTATCGTGAATTCGTTTTTGAAAATTATAGGCTCGACGTAATGGTTCTGCCTGCCGCCGAGAAATTCATACATATATTTTTTCATGCATGTATTTTACAAAACCGAAGGGTAAAAGTCAAGCGTAATGATAAGATTGTGCAAAAAATTCGCTAAAATAAGGCTAACACATAGCGTTTTGTTATGATATAATATAAATCGTAAAGTGGGTATATGGCGATAACCGACGGAATCGCTAACGAAAAGATTTTTTGATGTCCGACGAGATTCATATCGCTCTTGTCCGGCATACTAATAAGGAGGTAAATATGGCGACAAACATATTGAAAAAGATTACGGTCGGCGTTCTTACGATCATAACCGCGGTTTGTCTGGCGCTCGGGTTTTCCGTTATTCCGGACCGCGCGCTTGCGGACGGAGAATATACGTCTATAACCGTTACCGACGTGAGCGGCGGTTTGCAGGACAATCTCAACCGTTATCTTGTATGGTTGGACGGGAACGCGCCGTTCGAGAGCGATAAGGCGCCCGATCCGATAGTCGTTTCGGTAAACGGCGAAGATAAAACGCTGGAACTTTATAACGATAAAAAAAGTAAAGCGGTCGCGCTTCTGGTTCCTTACGCAGTTGCGCCGAGAGACGGCAGAACGGAAATTACGATAAAGCAGGGCACGAAAATCTGCAATTACGTCGTTGCCGAAGAAATCACGGCGATTTTAAATCGCGGCACGGTAAAAAAGAAAGTTGCGCTTACGGATATTTCCTTCTCGCTTCAAAGAGATATGCTCGGCGACGTTACGTCCTGTATTCAGGAAACGGCGGATCAGCACAGATATCTTATCCGTATTCAGACCGACCTCGACGGACTTACCGACACCATGTGGAACGGCAACGTCTGTATTTTAGACGAGGGAACGGAAAACGAAAAGGAAATAAATATCAACTATCTCGGCGGAATGACCGGCAAACCCGAAAAAGACGGTTACGACGGAACGGCGATTCTCGCGATAATCGATTACGAAGATATAGTCGCCGGAGCGACCGTTTCGAGCGAGATAGGGAAACACAGCGTTACGATAAAACAAGGTTCGGAACTCGGCGGCGGATATTCCGTTAAAAAAGATTTCACATTCTATATCGGAAACGAATATATCGCAGAGGACGAACGCGATATCCCCAAACTCCCGGCAGGCGTTTTCAAAGCGAACAAGGGTTGGGAAAACAAGACGATTGACTTTGAAACTCAGAAAATAGAAGATTACATCGCCGGATCGTCCGTGGTTAAACTGAAAGCCAACGCGGAAAAGGATGCGGACGGAAACGTTCTTTTAAGAAGCGGCGATTCCGCGGGATACTGCAAATCGCTTAAAATGATCGGCGCGAAAGCCGAGCCGCAGATAAAATTCCGTTCGACTTACGACGGCGGCGACGTTTATCTCGTCATGGAACTGAGAAGCGCGCTCGACAACGGAAACTTCTGGCTCACCGAGGGCGCGCCGATGGTGAGGCTTCGTTACAACGAAAGCAAAGCCGAGAGCGAGGATCTGAGCGAATGTCTGTGGTTCGATTTCTTCAACAACGGACTTCAGGGCGCTCCGCAGTTCGTTATTTACCACAACACCGAGTTCAGACTTGTCAAAGGCGATTTCTTCGTGGAATTCGGCGCGGTAAACAAAAAGGACGTTCAGGGCAACGACGGATTCGTGTTCTTCGTCAAAGTTACCCAGGGCGACAGCGTGGCTTACGGCGAATGTTACATGACGGGCGACTATAACGTTTCGGACAGCGGCGACGTGGCTGTTTATATCAGTCCCGCCCCCACGTCTCTTCTTCTCGATTATTCCGACTGGACAACTCAGGACGTTAAGGATTCCGTCATAAAGAGCGTGGATACCGAAAGAGAAATCGACGGCGTTACGAAAAAAATAGGCGCGATGAGCCTTTATTCGCCCAAGATAAGAAGAGCGGAAAACACGGACGAATACGACGTTTCGGATATCGTTCCGATAGGCTCGGGCGTGACGTATACAAAGGTCGAAGGGGATACCGAATCGGCTTCGCAAAGCATGATAAACGCAACCGATATAACCAACAAAAACGGCGGTTATTCGGTTAAGATGAGAATTAAATTCACGGGCGCGGACTTCGGTTTGACGTTTGCGTTCAGAGGTAAGAACGCTCTCGCAAAGTCGGGCTATAAGTTGATTATCGCGGACGACGTTGTTATCATCGGTTCGATGACCAAGGCTTCTCCGTTCGTTCCGGACAGAGAATACGACGTAGAAGTCGGGTGCATAGATTATTTCGTCGCGGACGAAAGAGTGCCTTCGGGAACGATAGTATATCTCAAAGTCGGCAGCGAACTTATCGCGGAAGACAATATTGAAAAGATGGTCGGACTCGGCAATTATTTCTGCGCGCTCATAGAGGGCGCGGGCGGCAGCAAAGTCACGATAACTTCGGCGAAAGCGGAAAGCGAAAGAAAGGCTTACGATCTCAGAACGAAAGCGAACAAAACCATTGTTTCGAACGGCAAAAAGACAACGCTTTCGTATGAGTGCAACATGAAAACCGCTTACGATAACGTTTCTTACGAAATCGTCAAAGGCGATGCGCGTATCGACGGCGAAGGGCTTTACAGCAATACCGACGGCGAGATAATCGTAAGGGTTAAAATCGAAAACGAATTCGGTACGTTCTACGGCGAAGAAATCACGCTCAACAAGGGCGCGGACGGCGGGCAGTCCGGCGAATCGGGCGGCAAGAAAGGTTGCAAAGGCGGAATCGCCGTGGGCGCGCTTCCGTTCGTCGTAGCGGCGGCGGCAATAATAGCGAAAAAGAGGAGAAAAATATAATGAAAAGCAAAAGGATAATATCATCGGTGCTTGCGGTTTCGGCGATGTTCGCGCTCGCGTCCTGCGGAAAACGGGACAGCGGCAACGGTTCAAATCGCCCGAACGTCGGGGATAACGGAACGATAACGGTAATGCTGCTCGATACGGGTATCGGTACGGATTTTTTAGACGAAGTCGCGGACGATTTTTATAACGAAACGGGCATAACCGTCAAAGTGAGCAACGACTCGCTTATAGACGAAGACCTTAAAAACTCGATGATTATCGAGGACGGCGTTTCGGACGATATCTATATGTCCGGGCTTACGTATAACTGGATAGATTGGGTAAACGCCGACACGATAGAGGATCTGACCGACCTTTGCAACGAAGAATACGACGACGGCTCGACGATAAACGGAAAAATCGCACCCGCGATACGCGATCTCGGCAAAATCGGCGACCACAGATTTATAATTCAGTTCACCTATTGCCCCACGGGCTTTGTGTACAATCAGGATATGCTCGACGATTTGTACGATAAAGGTATAGTCGACAGCAAAGTTTTCCCCACGGAGTGGAGCAAACTCGTAAAACTCGTCAAGGACGTTTCCGCGGCGGACTACAAATACAACGGAAGCAAAACTTACGGAATAGTCTGGGGCGCGACGGACGAAGATCCTATGGATACTTACAAAACGCTCCGGGCGCAGGGCGATTACGCCAAATATCAGGAATATTTCCGCCAGGAAGAACTTGATGTGAATCTGTTCGTCAACGACGAAAACAGAAAGGCTCTCGAGGCGTTGTACGATCTTTTCGCTCCCGTAAACGGCGCGTCCTCCACGTCCGTTCCGAGAATGCTCACCACGAACCACACCGAGGGGTACAATTCGTTCCTTCGCGGCGACGCGCTTATGTGCTTTGCCGGCGGCTGGTTCGAATCCGAAGTTAAGGAAAACATTTCCGAAGACACGTTCAATTATCGTTTCGCGCCCGTTCCCGCGCTCGAGGGAAACGAGATTTGCGTGAACGTCAACTATCCCACCGAATATTTCTTTATTCCGAAGTGCAGCAAGAACGTTGAAAAAGCTAAACAATTCCTTAAATTTATGTTCAAAGAGGAAAATCTCGTTAAAATGCACAACGCAGTGCAGACGCCGCTCGCGTTCGATTACGATACGTCTTCGCTTCAACTCACGGAATGGGGTAAGGAAGTTCAGGACGTAATGAAATACAAGCAGACCGTTTCGGGTTCGACTTCGCTTTATTATCTCACCGGCGGACTTCGCCCCGAAATTACGGGCAACGTTTTCCAGAAGATTTATAACGGACAGGTCGAAAGAAACGATCTCACCTCTCTTCTCAGAACGGATTACGAAAACAAGAGCGGCGGAAACTGGGAAGATACGAAAGGTCTTGTGGCTAAATACGAAGAAAAATTCAGAAACAAAGGTCTTATTAAGTAATGATACAAAAGCATACGGACGGCAGGGGCGAAAACGCCCCGTCGTCTGAAAAAATTTTAAACGGAATGAGAAAAAGAAAGCGGCAGGATATGATTTTCGCTTATGCCGTTCTTATTTTCCCCGTTCTGCATTTCATAGTGTTCTGGCTGTGCATGAACGTAAGCACGGTGTTTCTGTCTTTCCGTTCGGGCAATATGCAGGTCGGCGAATGGAACAATTTCAGAAATTATACGGGCGCGTTCAAGGCGATTTTCGGCATAGACAAAAACGACGGAATGATCATGAACTGGCGCGCTCTTTTAAACACGCTTTCGCTCATTCCTTTGAGCATGCTTATCAACCTTCCGATAACGCTCATATTTTCGTTCGCTATTTTCAGAAAAATCAAGGGCTACACGATTTATCGGATAGTGTTGTTCCTTCCCGCGATGATTTCCGCAACCGTTTTGTGCTTCGTTTTCAAGATGTTTATAAACGGCAATCAGGCGGTTTTCAACAAACTTCTGGAAGCGATGCGTTTAGAGAAGATAATCCCCACGAATAACTGGCTGGGCGATAAGCGTACCGCGTGGCCGAGTATGCTTGTTTTCAGCGTGTGGACGGGTATAAGCACCAACATTATCTATTTCGGCTCGTCTATGGCGAGAGTTCCCGACAGTATTATCGAAAGCGTGCAGTTAGACGGCGCGAGCGAGATTACTATTTTCAATAAAATAGTTCTCCCCATTCTGATGCCGACGATCTGCACGATGTCGATTTCGATTGTTTCGGGTTGTTTCGCATGGTATATGCCGTCGCTTTTAATCGATCCCAACAATCAGTATATAACGAGTCTTGCGCTTATCGTCATCTCGAACACCAAGTCGAACAACATAGGTCTTGCTTCGGCGTGGGGCGTCATCATAGGCGTGTTCGGAATGATTTTCATAACGGTATTCCGCAAAGTAATGGGCAGATTTTCCGAGGAGGTGGAGTTTTGATTAAACTTAAAAACAATCCGGAAACAAAAAGCCGTCCGAGCGCGGGAGATATCATTTATAAAATCCTCGTCACGGCAGGAATATTGCTTTTTTCGCTGTCGTTTCTGTTCGTTCTCGTGTGGATGTTCTGCAATTCGATCCGCCCGCAGAAGAGTTATTTCAACAACGTTTTAGCGTTCTGGAACTTAAAGGGCGCGACTTTCGATAACTACGTCAAAATTTTCACCACGAAGTATAGTTCGGCAAAGATCACGATGTTCGGAATGCTCAAAAATTCGCTCGTTCTGATCGCCGTATGCACGGGGCTTCAGGCGATAGTTCCCGTAATAACGGGTTACGTTGTGGCGAGATACAAAACCAGACTCGGCGCGGTCGCCGTTCAACTCGTAATAATTTCAATGGTCGTTCCCGCAATCGGGTCTACGGCAAGCACTTACGCGTTTATGTCGGCGATAAAACTCAAGGACAAATGGCTCGGCATTTTCCTTATGAACGCGGGCGGACTCGGCTTCGGCATGCTTCTTTACAAGAACTATTTCTCGTCTATTTCGTGGGAATACGCCGAGTCGGCTTTTCTGGACGGCGCGGGCAATCTGAGGGTGTTCTTTTCGATTATGTATCCGCAGGCTCTGCCGCTTATCGTTTCGATGGCTATCCTTAACGTTATCGGACTGTGGAACGACTATATGACTCCGTATTTGTTCCTTAACTCCAAGCCGACGGTCGCGCTCGGGGTTTACAGTATTCAGACGAGAGCGGAACAAAGCGGCGCGATGCCGCAGGCTTTCGCCGCGATGACGTTTATGACCGTTTTCGTGCTTGCGATTTACGCGGGCTTCAGCAAAACGATAATGTCGAGTATGTCCGTAGGAGGCTTAAAGGGATAAAATGAATAAATTTTTCAGGAAAACATCAGCGTTGACGGCGGCGATTATCGCCGCGATATCCGTCACGGCGTGCGGCGGAGATTCTTCGGTCGGAAATTCCGAAAGCAACGGTTCTTCCGCGCCGAACAGAAACCTTACGGTTAACGTAAGTTCTTCGCTCGTGGATTTTTCAAAATATAAAGATACGAAAACGACCGATATTTACGCGTGGCGCGGACCGACCGATTTTTCGGACGAGCAATGGCAGTGGTTTAAGGAGAGCGGAATAAACACGCTCATTATGGATTCCGGTCTGGACGGAAAGCGTGGCGCGCAGTTCGGTTCGGCTTCGCAGGAAGAGTATATCGAAAAGTGCCACGAACACGGCGTCAACGTTATCGGTTACACCAACGGAAACGTAAACACCAACGTCAAGGATTATAAAAACAGTGATTTTTATACGACGATAAAGGGTATAGATTACACCGACGAGCCTCCGATTTCCGAGTTTGAAGAAATCGCGACGGCTATCCCCGATTTCTCGGCGAAATATCCGGGCGGCAAGTTTTTCGTGTGCATGCTTTCAAGCGGGGCGTCCGCCAAACATTTGGGTACGACCGATTACAGAGAGTACGCAAACGGCTGGTACGATACGGTTTTGTCGCAACTTCCGGAGGGAATGCCGAGAATTTTTGCGACGGATATTTACCCGATGCACGACGACAAGAAGTACGGGTACGATTACGTAGAGGAAACGTGGCTTCGCTCGCTCGCATATCTCGGAGAAATTAAAATCGCTCACCCGGAGATCGTGTTGCATATGGCTATGCAGTCGATGAGTTTCGGATTTGCGGAAAACACTTCGCCGAGAAAGCTTCCTTCGGAAGCGGACTGCGTTTTTCAGGCGTACGTCAACATGGCGTTCGGCTTCACGGAATTCAGTTGGTTCACTTATTCTTCGCCCGAACTCGACGAGAGAGAATTCGGCGAAGAGCATATCTCCATGATCGACAGGTCGAACCAAAGAACGACCGCTTATTACGGAGTTAAAAAAGCGAACGAACTCATTTACGATCTGGACGAAGTTATGATGTCGTTAACCTGGCGCGGCGTTTATCCGATAACCGTAAAATCGGAAACGAACAGTGAAAAAATGGACGAAAGAGCGATTAAATACCTTAATTCCGTGAAAAGCGTTATTCTTGACGAAAGCGATTTCAACGTGATTAAATCGATTTCCGCAAACGGAAACATCCTTTGCTCGCAGTTTACCGACGAAAACGACAACGAGGGTTTCATGCTCGTGAATTACGGTGATCCGTCGTATGAAAAATCCGTCAAAGTCGACGCCGAATTCATCGATTGCGACAAAGTGATCGTCTATCGCGACGGAAAAGCGTCCGTCGAGGATATAGAAAACGGAAAATGGAGCGAGAATATCCCCGCGGGGAAAGGGGTTTTCATTGTTCCGTATAAAAAATAACCGATAAAAACGGAAAAAATCGGCAAAAGCCGAAAAAAGGAGAAAATATGAGAAAACTTAAACATTTGTTGATCGCGCTTTTTGCGCTTGTCTTAACGGCGGGCGCAGGTCTTGGCGCAGCGGGGCTTAACGATGCCTCTGTGACGGCAAAAGCAAACGGCGAACTTACGGAAGTCACCGTTACGTATGACAGTATAGCGTTGGACAGAAAACTTTTCGCGCTTAAAACGAGCGCGGCGTGGACGGAACATGGCAACGGAGTCGTTCAGCAGACCAAAGTTATCATCAACGGCGTAGAAAGAGAAGTCGAAACCTGCAGATGGGGTGATGCCGATATCGTTTATTTCTCAATCGGAACGGCGGACGTCCCCGAAGGGAAAACGATTTCTTTCAAAATCCCCGCAGGCACGGTTCTCGATAAGGTTGTCGTCAAAGAAGATACGATTTTCAACGTTTCGGGTAACGGAAACGTCGTTTCGGACGTTACGGAAGTCGTCGGCGAAGTCGAATCCGCCGTACAGCAAGACGGCGCGAGCAGATATCTCGTGTATGTAAAAGCGAATAAAACCGTCGTCGACGACGCGTGGAATAACAATAAGTTTTTGATTGACGGCGTTGAAACGACGATAAACGTAGCGCCTTCCGGCGAGAGTTATCTCGTTCTTTTGCCGTATTCGCTTTTCGGAGAGGGTATTACGTCCTGCTCTCAGATCGAAGAGGAACATGTGTTTGTTATCCCCGCGGGAACGGGATTCGGCTCGATCGTCGTCACGAACGAGATTAAACTTTACATTTATAAAGATTCGCTTAAAGCCACCTCTCACTTCACGAAAGTTAACGTCACCGCGTTGGGCGATTGCGCTCGTCAGAACGACGGCGACGGCAATCCGTGGCGTTGGTTTATCCGTCTGACCACGGACGTTACGCTCGACGGCGCGGCTTACGAGAATCTTTACGGCGATCTGACGATAAAGGTCGGCGGAGAAGAAAAGACGCTCACGGCTTATCAAAGCGATATGGGAGGAATAGTTTTCCTCGATGCGTTCGGCGCTATTCCTGCGGATTTCGAGGGTAAAATCGTTATCCCGGCAGGTTCGGAAACGACGGGCGGACAATCGGGAATTCTTGTGTTTGAAAAAGAATATACGTTCATTATTCACAATCTGACCGTCAAGGAATATAAAATTTATACCGCGACTCTTAATTACGACGGGGCAAAGATCGGCGAAGTGACTTACGACGTGTTCGACCGCGCGGCTAAACTCGAGACTTTGAAAAATTACGCGGCGACCATTCCCGCCGTCGAACATTACGAGTTCGTTATCGAAAATCTGCCCGACGTTCTGCCCGAGGAAAACTGCGAGTATAACGTGATTAAAGTTCCCCTTAAATACAAAGTTACCTTCGACGGCGAAAACGAAACCTCGGTCGCTTACGGCGAGAAGATTCGGAAGCCCGCAGACCCGACCAAAGAATCGACCGTTTCCACCGTTTACACGTTCGACGGCTGGTATAACGGCGAAACGAAGTGGAACTTTGAAACGGACACCGTTTCGGGCGACGTCGCTCTCGTTGCGAAGTATACCGAAAGCGACAGAAAATATAACGTAACGATAGTTTTCGTCGGAATAGAACAAAATCAGAAGGTCATCGAAGCGAAGTATAACGAAAAAATCGGCTTTGCAAACCTTGCAAAGGAGGGTTACACTCTCAGAATCACCGTTGGCGAGGACGAGATAACCGAATATACCGTTACCGGTGACGTCACGGTGACTGCGACTTACACGAAGATAATTCCCGAAGAATCGACTTCCGAGTCTGCTTCCGAATCGACAAGTTCGACCGAATCGACAAGCGCGAACGAATCGGCAAGTTCGACCGAATCGACAAGCGCGTCCGGATCGGACGGAAAAGAAGAGTCCGCGACGGGCGGTTGCTTAAGCGCGTTGGGTTTTGCTCCCGTCGCATGCCTTGGTCTGCTTGCCTGCGCCTTCGTGTTCAAAAAGAAAAAAGACTGATTCGTCTTTAAATTATCCCGCCCGTTTCTGCTTCGGAAACGGGCGGAAAACGAATCGATTCCCGATTTTAAAGGAGTTTGAATGAAAAAATTACTTTGTTTAATCGCCGCGTTGGCGATTGCAACGTTTACGGCGATTACGGTTTTCGCGGGCGCGGCGTTCACGAAAGCCGAAGCCGCCGTAACCGCGCTCGGCAAAAACATGGCGCTCATCGTGACCGCATGCGAACAAAACGGAGAAAACGGGTTCGCCGCGGTCGCCGGAGAAGGAACGGAAATTTCCTTCGATATGCTTAAAACAGCCGACAACGGAAAGACGGGAATAGTTTTCGCCGCGGATAAAAAATCCGTATCGAAAAACGCCTCGCTGGTCGAATTTTCGTTTGAAAGCGGATATAACTATCGGTTGGCTTCGGTCGGCGATAAGGTTAAAATTTCCAGAAAAGGCTTTTTTGAAAATTCTTACGAGCAAATCGCCGAAAAATCGGTTTCGGCAGGCAACGTTTTAGGCGTTTACGGGTTGTCCGAAGGCGTTTTGTCGGCAAGTTTTATCATCGATAATTTCGTTTGCTTAGACGAAAACGGAAACGAAACGATTGTCGACGGATTTGAAAAGAAAACCGCCGAAAAGGGAACGCTTATCAAAGCGTTCGATTGCAACGGCTATATCGACGTTTTTGACGACGTGACTTACGAAGTTTCTTTTCTTACGAAAGAGGGCGACCTTATCGCGACGCAGACCGTTTGCAAATATAATCACGTAACGCTTCCCGACGCTCCGAAAAAAGACGGATACCGCTTCGTGAGATGGATCGGCGACACGGAAAACGTGACGTCGAACGGCGTTTGTTACGCCGAGTATGAAGAGGGCGAAGAGCCTTCGTCCGATTCGGGAACTTCCGGGAGCGATTCCGTCAACGGTTCGGATAACGGCGGTTCGAAGGGCGGTTGCGGTTCTGTCGTCACGTGCGTTTCGGTCGCGGCTCCGGCGGCGTTTTTTGTCGCGGCCGTCATTATGAAAAGGAGGAACGACGATGAATAAAATACTGAAAAAATTACTCGTTTTCGTTCTCGCGCTCGGCGCGGCGATCGTTCCTTTCACGGCTGTCGTTGCGGCGGATACGGAAGAGGAAGGAATTATGAAAGAAGAATATATCGTCGGAACGGTCAACGCCGACTGCGTTATCGACGCTTACGGCGACAACAACAAAAACGCCGTGAAAATTCAGCCCTCGGATAACGGTTTTGCGGGCGTGTGGCTCGCGCTTCCCGGTCTGCAGGCGAAAAAAGCGGGCGAAAAAATCCATATCGAGGCGAGAATCCGCTTCGAGGCGGAAACGCTTTACGGTTATTCTTACGCGGACGTTGTGGACAACAAGGGAAACGTTATAGACGGGCAGTTCAAAGTAAACAAATGGCAAAACCTTATTTTCGACGCGGAAATTTACTTGAGAGAGGGTAAAAACAGCGTGTTCGTCGGCTTTAAAACGGCTAAGAACAACGATATTTATCTTTCGGACGTTTCCGTTACGGACGACGTTTATGAAACGGAAAATATGTTCGGCGGCGTTAAAATGACGATTATCGAGCCGGAGAAAAACCAGACAGAAGGGTTTATGCTCGTCACCGAAAACAAGAAAATAATCATGATCGACGGCGGAGATCAGTATGACAAAGATAACGTCGTCAAACTCATCAGACAATACAAAAACGAGGTTGACGACTGGTATATTTCGCACTATCATTGCGACCACGTTTTCGCGCTTATCCGTATTTTAGAAGAAGAAAATATTTTCATTAAAAATCTTTATTACGATTTTAACGTTACCGACGAAATACTCGAAAAATACGGCGACGAAGACAATTATCTCGTCGCGAGAATGAAAAAGGCCGTCGGGGAGAACCGTTCCAAAATCGGTAACGTAATCACGCCCGAAAAAGGGAACGAGTTTACGACCGACGGGGTTAAGGTTAAAATTTTAAACAACGCAACGTTCAGGGCGATGGCGAATATGCCAAACGATTCGTCGATAGTATTCAAAGTTGAAACCCCGGGCAAGAATATACTTTTCCTGGGCGATCTCGGCGCTTATGGCGACGCGCTTTTAAAAGACGAATATTTTTATAACGAAATTCAGGACTGCGAAGTCGTTCAGCTCGGGCATCACGGACAAAGCGGCGTGAGCGATAAATTTTACCGGTCGCTCCCCGCGATGAAAGTCGCAATTTATTGCGCGCCCGAATGGCTTTTCGATTGCAATTCGGGCAAGGGCGTAGGCTCGGGTTCGTGGCTCACTTTAAGAACGAGAGAGATTATGCGCGTTCTTAAAATAAGAAAAACCTGCTCGCTTAAATACGGCAGAGCGGAATTAGGATAAAATCGGGATAAATTAAGATAGACTATGTTTTTTTCTGACGATGAAGGTAAACTTTCCGAAGGGTATAAGATTTTTTCCGAACGCTTCGGGTTCTGCCCGAGAGAAGATATTTTCGTCAGGGCGGCGAGCGAAAACAAAATAGAAAAAGAAAACGGAAAAATCACGTTTTTTTATACCGACAGGCTTTCGTTTTTCAGGGCGTTATTTTGTTATCTTGCCGCGGGCAGAACGAAAATTTCACCCTCGGCGTTCAAAAGAACGGGAATCATGCTCGACTGCGCCCGAAACGGCGTGCCGAGCCTTTCCTTTCTGAAAGATTTCGTTCTTTCCGCGATCGCGGCGGGGTATGATTACCTCGGTCTTTACGTTGAGGATTGTATCGAAGTCGAGGAAGAGCCTCACTTCGGATATATGCGCGGAAGATATACGGAAGGCGAACTTAAAGAGATAGTTTCGTTTGCGGATTTATTCGGGTTTGAAATAATGCCGTTCGTTCAGACGCTCGCGCATCTCGGGCTTATCTTCCGCCATTGGGACCCGTATTATAAGGACGCGCGCGATTTCGGCGACATTCTTTTAATGGATGAACCGCGCGTTTATCGGCTTATAGACCGACTTTTCCACACCGTTCGGAAATGTTTCGGGGCTTGCCGCGTAAACGTCGGAATGGACGAAGCGTTTATGATGGCGCGGGGAAAATACCGCGAACTTCACGGCGATAAAGATCCTGCCGAGGTGTTTTTTCGCCATGCGCGGAAGGTTTGCGAACTCGCCGCAAAATACGGGCTTAGCCCGGAGGCGTGGGCGGATATGTTCGTAAGGAACAAAGACAAGGCGGTTATCCCCGAAAATCTTACGCTGAGAGCGTGGGAATATTCCCTGACGGACGAAAAAGCGTATTCGGATATGATCGCCGGGTGTAAGGCGATGACGGATAAAGTTTATTTCGGGAGCGGGGTTCATAAGTGGTACGGAACCGTTCCTTTGAACGAGTTTTCCGAAACCGCCTTTATCCCTGCGATTAGAGCGGCAAAGGGGAAATGCGACGATTTTCTCGTCACGCTCTGGGGCGACGACGGCGCAGAATGTTCGCATAACGCCGCGTGGTATTCGCTTTTAAAAATTGCGAACGCCGCGGCGGTCGATCCGTATAACGAAGATGAACTGAACGAAGCGGCGACGACGATAACCGGTCACGACGCAGCGGAACTTCTCGCCCTTGATTTGCCTAACAAAGTGTTCGACGGAAAGGCGGACAAGCCTGTGAACGTTTCCAAATATTTGCTATACGAGGACGTGTTTTACGGCAACGCCGATTTCGCCGTTTCGGAAAATTTCGTTCCGTATTTCGTTAAGGCGAAAAACGAACTTACCCGCCTTGCGGAAAAAGGCGGAATTTTAAAGGAGATTTACGAGGAGGAAACGGCTCTTTCGGCGGTTTTGGAGAAGAAGTGCGGAATAAGAAACAGGCTTCGCGCCGCATATAAAAAAGACGATAAAGAAGAACTTTTGCGGCTTTCGGACAGGCTTCTCGAAATAAAATCCGCCGTCGCGGAATTTCTTAAAGCCGCGGAAAAGAGATGGCTCAAAGACAACAAGGCGTTCGGAGCGGAAATTTTAACGATTCGGCTCGGCGGGCTTATCGCCCGGCTCGATTTCTGCGCGCGGAGAGTGAAGGCTTACGCCGCAGGCGAAATCGAAGAAATAGAGGAGTTGGCGCAAACGGATTTATCGCCCGCGCCCGCGGAAGATAATTATGCGGCGGCAAGGGCGTTCAACAGTTACGAACAAAACGTTTCCTACTGTAATATCGTTCATAAATTATATAATTAAAAGAGTTTGTAAAAAGGTCCGACGTCACGGAAAATCGGAAAATACGAGGTTAAAACCGTTGTCTTCGACGGGAAAACTTTAAGGAAAAAGAATTATGGGGTTAACTGAAAACACAATAAAATTTAAATTTAAATGGCTGGAATTTATCATTCGCGGCGATAAAATAGATATGGCAGGCACGGATTGTTATCCCGACCTTTCGGAAAGATGCAACATCGCGGAAATCAACGTCGCGGGGGATAACAAGCCCTCGCATATGGGCGTTAAACTTTCGCCGTCGTCCGAAGGCTCGGTTTTAAAGTACGTTTCGCGCGAAATTAAGGGCGATACGCTTTTTATCACTCAGAAAAGCGACAAAATTGAGGTCGTGACCGCGATAAAATCCTATGAGGGTACGTCTGCGCTTCGCGTGAATACTGCGGTAACCAACGTTTCGGGCGAAGATATCGTTTTGGAAAGCGTTTCGGCTTTTTGTCTGCCGAGCGTCGGAAAGAGAACTTTTGAAAACGCGAAAAACTCCTATTTTACCCTTTTTAACCAAAGTCATCACTTTGAATGTCAGCCCTCTCGCCGCTCGTTTTTCGATTACGGCTTCACGGGAAACGCTCCCGCGTCGCAAAAAAAGATATCTTTTGCCAACGTCGGCTCGTGGTCTACAAAAGAAACTTTGCCGCAAGGGATAATCGAAAACGGAGACGGAACCGTGTTTATGTTTCAGATCGAGAGCAACAACTCCTGGTACTACGAACTTAGCGACAACGGAGAAAATTACTATCTTTGGCTCGGCGGCGCGACGGCCGAACACGGCTCGTGGTATAGAACTCTTAAGCCGAAAGCCGTCTATAAGTCGATTAACGTGGCAATTTCCAAAACATCGACGGTTTTTGACGCTTTGGACGATATGACTGTTTATAGAAGAGCGATTGCGGGGAAGAACAAAGCGGACGAAAATCTTCCCGCGATTTTCAACGCGTATATGCACCTTGACTGGGATAGCCCCGACGAGGAAAGAACGAAGGTTTATGCAAAATCCGCAGCGGCTCTCGGCGTAAAATACTACGTCATCGATTGCGGCTGGCACAACGAAGAACCCGGGAACGAAATATATCCTTATGTCGGGCAGTGGAAGGAGAGCAAAACCCGATTTCCGCGCGGAATCAGGGCGACGACGGATTTTATTCGTTCGCTCGGAATGAAGGCGGGGCTTTGGATAGAACCCGAAATTATAGGGCAGAAATGCGAAGAAATGCTTAAATTTTACGACGACGATTGCTTTTTAAGGCGGCGCGGCAAGAAAATAGGCGTTATGAACAGGTATTTTCTCGATTATTCCAACCCGAAAGTGTATGATTATATGTTTGAAACTATCCGCAGAATGGTTGAGGAATACGGCGCGGATTATATCAAGGTCGACTACAATCAGGATATCGGCGCAGGCGCGGACGGCGTGGCCGAAAGTTTCGGCGACGGGCTTGAAAAACAGTCGGCGGCGTATTTCAAATGGGTGGATAATATACACAAAGCCTTCCCGAACGTTATTTTTGAAACGTGCAGTTCGGGCGGAATGAGAATGGACTACGCGACTCTTTCGCGTTTTTCGCTTGTCTCTTCGTCCGATCAGACCGATTATAAAAAATATCCGTATATCGTCGCGAATTTTTTAGCGGCGGTTCTGCCGGAGCAGGGCGCGGTGTGGGGTTATCCCGTGGACGGATATCAATTCGCAACCACTCCCGCGACTTACGAAAAGGCGAACGAAAACACCGGCCGCGAGACTGTTATAATGAATATGATCAACACTTTTCTCGGCAGAATGCACCTTGCGAGCCATATCGACCTTTTAAGCGACGACAAGCGCGCGCTTATAAAAGAGGGGGTGGAATATTACGATTCCTTAACGTCCGCCAAGAAAACCGCGCTCCCGTTTTTGCCTTGCGGATTCGCAACGTTTGGCGACGAACACGTCGCGGCAGGCTTTAAAACCGAAAACAAGGCGTATTTATCCGTTTACAATCTCGGCAAAACGGGCGAATTTTCGATAAACGTCGGAAAAGAATACAAAAAAGCGATCTGCGCGTATCCGAAAGCAAACGAACTTGAATATTCGCTCCGGAACGGCGCTTTAACAATACAATTCACCGAAGCCTGCCAGGCAAGATTTTTCGAGCTCGAAATTTAAACACGGAATCCCCGGGCATTGTGTTTCTTATCATTAGTTGATTTTGCTGTGATAAGGAATGTAATGCCTGTCGATTTTTTAATATCCGAGTTGCTTAAAAAAAAGAAGTTGAAAAAATCGGGTTGAATTTATTGCCTGATTCCGAAGCCCGGATTATCTTCTTATTGTTTGTTGATTAAAGATAGAAAGTGGCCATATAAGTCGATTAACGGCATATTTTATGGGTAATCGGACAGGCGTGAACGAATCTGCCTCTTGCTTTACGTTAAAACCTTGCGTATAGGTCAGCCGTCTTTTTCGTTGCGTTTTGAGTTTGTTTATGGTATGATCTAATCGCCTTTACGGGAATTTTCGGAGTTGCTGCCGGCAGAGCGAGAATCGTTACCGGTAATAACGGAAGTTACGATAAGAAAGGTAATACCTGACAAACGATGTCGGCAAAAACGGGCGGAGGAAACGTATGACGCGTAACCTTGATTTTCATATCGAAAAGAGTTTTGAAAGACTTTCTTCGGATATCTATTCAATCGAAAAAATATGGCAGAAAGAAGATTACGGCTGGCCCGGCGACTGGGAAGGGCGCGCGTTGCTCGCATTCGTCTGTCTTTATGAAGTTACGGGCAGAAAAATTCCGTGTATGGACAAAATGCTCGAAGAATTGCCCGCGCATTTAAACGAAAAAGGTTATATGGGCGCGGTTTTAAACGGCGTCGCCGACGAGCAACAACTTTCCGGGCATAGTTGGCTTCTCAGAGGGTTGTGCGAATATCACGGCGTTTTCAGGTCTGAAAAATCACTCGGGTTTGCCCGCGGAATCGTTGAAAATCTCTATCTGCCGCTTATCGGACTGTATGAAAAATACCCTCTCGAAAGGAACGCTTCGGACGAGGGCGGAGTGAGCGGCAATTCGGGCGAAACGACGGACGGCTGGAAATTATCCACCGACATCGGTTGCGCGTATATGTGTCTTGACGGACTTTCCGCATACTACGAAATAACTCGCGATGACAGAGTAAAAATTGCGATTAATCGGCTTATAGACGGGTTTATGCGGCTTGACAGAATGAAAATGCGGTGTCAGACTCACGCGACGCTTTCCGCAGCGAGAGGGATTCTCGGAATGTATCTCGCCACGGGCGGGAGAGATTATCTCGAAAAAGCCGTTTCCGTTTATGAATTTTATCTTAAACACGGAATGACTTTGACTTACGAAAATTATAACTGGTTCGGCAGGGAGAACACGTGGACCGAGCCGTGCGCCGTGGTTGACAGTTTTGTTCTCGCCGTTCGTCTTTACGGAATAACAAAAAAGCGGGAGTACAGAACTCTCGCTTCGCGAATCTGGTTCAACGGACTTTCGTTTTGTCATCGCACGAACGGTGGCGCGGGACCGAACGCCTGCGTCACGAAAACTCAACCGTATCTTTCGGTGAGTATGTACGAAGCGCCGTTCTGTTGCGCCATGCGATATTGCGAGGGGCTTAAATTCGCGAAACTTTTCAAAAGCGAACTTTTTCCGCGCGGCGATAGCGAAAACGATATCGTTGCCGACGCGAAAGATATTGTCGTCGACGAATACGGCAGGGTTTTTATGGGTGACGAATTGCTTGTGATTGACGAAAACAATGCGTTTCCCGACGCCGAAAAATATCTCGTAAACGGTAAGGAGTATATCGGAATCCCCACGTTTATAGAACAGGAAAACGTCGGCGCAAAACTGAAAGTCTGCGACGCAAAGCCGAAAACCGATTTATCTGTATAGTTAAAGCGGGCGAGCCTTTCGCCGAAACGAAAGGCTCGCCCGCTTGCCTGTTTATTCACTTAGCCACGGGTTCTGACGCAATCACTTATTGTTAAAAAATCTGACCGTTCGCGCCGTAAAAAATATCGTCCTTGCCGGAAATCATCTTGCAGAATTCCTCGAATTCACGCCAGGAAATATATTCGGCGTCCATTTCGTAGGAGTGTCCCCAGACGTATAACACCTGCGGCTTATCTGCTTTCAGGTTAAGGAACTTTTCGCCGAGGCTGAAAAGTTTATCCTTTTCGATATAATAAACCGTCGGGTTATACCGGAGCGGATTATCGGGAATATCGAACGAGTCGCTCGAAGTTATCGTCCTCGCAAATCTGATTTTGGTGTTGTTTTTAATCACGCCCGCAACTCTGTCGTTGTTGTTCACGCCGCCGCACGGATAAGCCATACATCTCACGTCGTAACCGACGAGAGATTCAAGCAGTTTGCGGTCCTCTTCCACCTGCCAGATAACGCCTTCGTCGGAAAGTTCCGTAAGGTTCGGGTGGACGAGCGTGTGTACGGCGACCTCGTGTCCGCGATAAATTTCCGCAACCTTGTCGGCGGGGTTTTTATCGTGACGTACGATATGGTTGTTTCTGTTAAGTTCTCCGTTTGTGCCGAGCAGAGCGGAATTCAAGTTGAAAGTGGCTTTCAAACCGTATTTATTTAAAATTTCGATCAGTTTTATATCCTGCGTAACGCCGTCGTCGAAACTGAACGTCACGGCTTTCATTTTTCCGTTAAAAGAATCTTTCATAATGTTTCACCGTCCAAAATATCGGTTATATTATAATGAAAAGAAATCAATAAGTCAACCGCTGACGAGTGATTGCAAAATGAATTGCGTTCCGGCAGGGTTCGTTTTATTTTTATCCGGCATAATGATAAAAATGATTGAAAAAACGAAAGAAAAACGGTATAATAAAAACAATCCGACGAATGAAATCTCTATAAAAACAAAGGAGAAAAACATGAAAATAATTTTCTTGGGCGATAGTATAACGGAGGGCGTAGGCGCGTCTTGTCCTATAAACAATTACGTCTGCAAGGTTGCCGAAATTTGCGAGGGCGTTATGACGGAAAATTTCGGGGTTTCGGGAACAAGAATCGCAAGGCAGACCACGCCGACCGAATTCAGAACTTTCGATTACGATTTTCAGATGCGTTGCGAGGTGATGAGTAAGGACGCGGACAAGGTTTTCGTTTTCGGCGGAACGAACGATTACGGTCACGGCGACGCGCCGATAGGCTGTGAAAACGACGATTCGCCTTACACGTTCCACGGCGGATTAAACAAAGTCATAAAAAGGCTTTGCGAAATTTACGGCAAGGACAAAATCGCGTTTATTTTGCCGACGAGGAGATTCGACGAGAACGATTTGTTCGGCGAAGGGCATAGAACGGAGCCGACCTTGAATCTTAAAGGCTACGTGGACATAATCAGAGCGAAATGCGAAAAATTCGGCATAGATTATATTGATTTGTATAACGACGGGCTTCCGAAGCCCGCAACAAATACCGTCGACGAGTTTTACGCGGACGGATTGCATCCGAACGACAAAGGGCATTTGCTGATTGCCGAAAAAATTAAAAAATATCTCGGACTTTGATTTTCGGATTGTATATTGCGAAAGCCGCCGCGACGGAAAAATTTTTTTCCGTCGCGGCGGCTTTTCAATCGGAATCCGATATTTACTTATTATATTTAAAATAATAAAATTCTTCGTCCTCGAAGGTTTTGGCAAATCCGCAGTCGATGATCGTCTTTCTCGATTTTTCGTTTTTCTTGTAACACTTCGCCTTGAGTTTAACGCCGAGAACGTTTGCCGCCCAGTCGCAAACGAGTTTATAAGCCGCCTTCCCGTAGCCCTTGCCCTGAAATCCTTTCGCCACTCTCACGCCCGCTTCCGCCGCGCCGTTATAAGTGAAATTATAAACGATAACCTCGCCTATAAGTTGATTATCGACGGTTTTTTTGCGAATCGCAAAACTTATTCCTTCGCCTATGGAGCGGTCGAAATTAACGACGTCGAAAAATGTGTCGTCCGTTATTTCGCCTGTTATCGAGGCGTCCGTTTCGTAGTCGTAACCCCAAAGCGCGTTGTTTTCTTTGTCGGTGCAGAGCGCCCGGTAATCGGCCTTATCCTTTTCCGTTATCTCGCTCAAAACGACGGTTCCGTCGGTAAGAACGGGCGTTGCGGCGAGATTCTGCAGGGGAGAATTAACCTTGACGAGATATTTGTTCACAAGTTTTATCGGGTTGTATTGCTGTTTGGAAGTTCTTAAACCCGCGTCGTCGGCATCGTCCTCGCGGTTCACGGTTTCAAGTTCGGGGTTAAGGCTCAGGCAATAATTCACGAACCTGTTAAAAGTGGTCGGATATGCGCCGACGTAACTTTTCAAGGCTTTTTCAACGTGGATTATCAGGTTTTTATCCTGAATCTCGCCTATCGTAACCGAAACCGGTTTGTCGCCGACGAAAAGCGCGCCGCCGACGAGATCGAATTCGAAAAATTCGGCGAGCAGTTCCTTGGTGTGGATAAATTCCTCGTTTTCCTCATAGGCGTCGGACGGATGTTCCTTTGCGTAAAGGTCGAGCATTTCGTTTATCTGCGGCAGAAATTCGGGCTTCATCGGGCGGAAATCCGGTTCGCCGTACAAAGTCTTGAATTTGTTAATGTGGTTGCGTTGCCCGCTGAATTTCTTGCCTTTAAAGGTTGAAATCTCTTCGGCGGAGTAAACGTAATCGCTCCATTTCCGCTCGTAGTTGAACATTATATTTGAAAAAAGCGGATTTTTCCTGATTTTTTCGAGTGTTTCTTCGGTAACTCCGTAAAACTTCAGCGGCAGGTCGTTCGCCTTTACGTAATCGACGATTTCATTTAAAGCCTCGCTTTCGTTGCTACCGTTGCCGTTATTACCGTCGTTACCGTTGTTGCCGTTATTGCCGTTATTACCGCCGTTGCCGTTATTGCCGCCGAACGGGTAAGAAAACGACGGTTCGCCGCAGATGTCCTGAACGGAGATAAACGCGCCGTTATGTACGGCGAATTTCAGGTTTACGCCCCCGTTCCACATGAAAAAACTTCCCACGCTCACGTCGTTGACGTTATAGGGGCAGTTTTTTATGTAGGGAGCGTATTTTTTAAGGTTTTCGGGTGTATAATTTTCAAATTTCAGCATTTCTCTTATGTGTAAAAGGTTATCGCAAGATAAAAAATCGGGATTCCTATAAACAAGATAAAAATCGGGATTCCTATAAATTTGTTTTCAAGATTAAAAATCGGGATATCCCTCGATTTTGTTCACGATTTCGCAGAATCTTTCAAGGTCGTCGCGCGAGTAGTATTCGATGGTGATTTTGCCTTTGTCGTCAGTACCGGTTAAGGTAACTTTCGTGCCGAAATCGCGTTGCATTCTTCTTATGAGATCGCGCAGTTCGGGGCTTTGCCTCGACGAAGCGGCAGACGAACCCTTGTTTTTGACAAGTTTTTCCGTTTCGCGCACGCTGAGATGCTTCCTTACGACCTGCATCGCGACTGCTTCCTGTTCTCTTTGGGAGAGTGTGACGAGCGCGCGCGCATGTCCTGCGGACAGGCGGTTTTGCGAAACAAGCCTGATTATTTCCGGCGAAAGAGTTAAAAGCCGCAACGTGTTAGCCACGGCTGAACGGCTTTTTCCGATTCTCGCCGCAAACTCTTCCTGCGTAAGCCCGAATTCGTCCATCGCTTTTTTCATATCCTTCGCGGTGTCGATCGGGTTCGGTTTTTCGGTTCTGAATCTTTCGGCGAGTTTTCTGTCGGCTTCGTCGAAAAGACCTATCTGTTTATCGTCTGTTTTCATATTTTTGTTTCGATATTGAAAATCCGGAGTTTGCCTGCTGTAAGTCCGGAATACGCCGGTTAGCCACAGGCGATTGCGTTCGAACTCGGTCTTGCCTTGTGTTTTTGACTAATACGTTGTTGCGTTCGCGTGTTATACGTACAGTATTAACGCGCTCACGCGCCTTGTCTTAGCCTAAAAACGCAAGGCAAGACTTGTTAACACCCAAAACGCCGATATTTCCGATGATTTTTGGTAAAGGCAAACGCAGACGTACTATACGTACTTCAAGCGAGAATTTGACAAAAAGCGCGGAAATTGCGGCGTTTTGGCGGGTTCTAACGCAATCACCTGTGGCTACGAATTCGGGGGCTTGCCGCCCCCGAAATATTGTTTAATTAAATAGTCAACGAGCGATTAATCGCCTTATAGACCGATTTATTCCTGTTTGTCGCCTCTGTCTTCCTTGTCGCCGACCGTAGGCATTGCCGGAGCGTCGCCGGTTGTTTCGTTGCCGGCAGAAGTCGCGTCGGGAGCAGCGGGAGCAGCGGGAGTGTCGGGAGTGTCGGGAGTGTCGGGAGTGTCGTGAGCAGCGGGAGTGTTTGGGGCAGCGGGAGCGGCGGGCTTTATGGATTCTTTCGCCTTTGCGTTGGCAAATTCCTCGGCGCGTTTGAACGGGTTTTCCGCGCGTTCTTTGTCGCGTTGATCCATATACGCCATAATCTCCTTAACGTCCTTGCCCTCCATGATGAGGTCAACTTCGTCCTGATAAATGGTTTCTCTTTCTATCAAAAGTCGGGCCATGTTGTCGAGAAGGTTCTTGTTCGCAATCAGAAGGTCGACGGCTTTCTGATGCGCTTCTTTTATGATGCGTTGAATTTCCTCATCGATCGTAGCGGCGGTCTGATCGCTGTAACCGGCTCTCGTTTCGTAATCTCTGCCGATGAACACCTGTTCGTTGTCGCCGTAGTTCACGGGGCCCACTCTGTCGCTCATACCCCATTCGGTAACCATTTTTCTCGCGCGTTCGGTCGCGACTTTGATGTCGCTCGAAGCGCCCGAAGAAATGTCTTTGATGATAAGTTCTTCCGCAACTCTTCCGCCGTAAGTCATAACGATGTCGTCAAGGAGTTTCGCTTTGCTTAAATACTGGTTATCGTCATCCGGGCGGGTTAACGTGTAGCCGCCGGCAGAACCTCTCGGAATAATCGATACTTCCTGAACGGGATCGCAGTGGGGAAGAAGTCTTGCGAGAATAGCATGGCCGGATTCGTGATAAGCGGTTATGCGCTTGTCGGTTTCGGTTACGAGCCTGCTCTTTTTCTGCGGGCCCATTATAACTTTGTTTATCGCTTCGTAAAGGTCTACGTTAGTTATCGCTTTTTCGCTCTTTCTCGCCGCGAGGATAGCCGCTTCGTTTAAAAGGTTTGCGATATCCGCGCCCGAGAAGCCTGCGGTCATTCTCGCCAAAGTTTTGAAGTTTACGTCGGGAGCGAGCGGTTTGTTTCTCGCGTGAACTTTAAGAATAGACTCTCTTCCGCGCACGTCCGGCATATTGACGTAAATCTGACGATCGAATCTGCCGGGACGCATAAGAGCCGGATCGAGAATATCCGCGCGGTTCGTCGCCGCGATTATGATTATGCCGTCGTTCGCCTCGAAACCGTCCATCTGAACGAGAAGTTGGTTAAGGGTTTGTTCTCTTTCGTCGTTGCCTCCGCCGAGTCCTGCGCCTCTCTGGCGACCTACCGCGTCGATTTCGTCGATGAACACTATGCACGGCATACTCTTTTTAGCCATTGCGAAAAGATCTCTCACCCTGCTTGCGCCCACGCCGACGAACATTTCAACGAAGTCCGAACCGCTTATGGAGAAGAACGGAACGTTAGCCTCTCCCGCAACCGCCTTTGCGAACAGCGTTTTACCTGTTCCCGGAGGGCCTACGAGAAGCACGCCCTTAGGAATTCTCGCGCCGAGAAGGGCGAACTTTTTGGGGTTTTTCAGGAATTCTACAATTTCCTGCAACTCTTCCTTTTCTTCTTCCGCGCCGGCGACGTCGGCGAATCTAACCTTAACGTTCTGGTTTACGCGGGCTTTTGTTTTGCCGAAATCCATCGCGCCTTTGTTCGCGCCGTTGACCGAACGCATAAGAAACATAATCGCGAGAAGCCCCACGCAAAGCATAAGGGCGGGCATGATAAGGCTCGACCAGAACGATCCCGCGTTGGGATCCGCGCAGTCGATAACCACGCCGTTTTTCTTCAGAAGTTCGATTTCTTCGGTGAAGAACGTCTGCGGATAAAGGCTCGTTTCATAAACGGCTTTTCCGTTTTGCGTCGCATCGTAACCGGTAAGGTTGTAAACGTTGACGACGATTTTCTTAATCGTCGCTTTCTGCGGGTTATAGACGATGATTTTCTGATCGCCTTTCACGACGCTGCCGTCGGTTATGGTTTCGCCGTCGGCGGTTTTATATTCTATTCCGGCAAGTTCAAAGAACTTCGTCGTCGAAACGCTTTCCGTTCTTCTTGTGAACAAGCCGCCGAGGGCAAGAAGCCCGAATGTGACGGCGATTATAACGATAACGATTATCGCCGTTCTTGCTGATTTTTTCATTTAACCTCCTGAAATGTCGGGAACGATCTCCTTTTTTCCGATTGTTCCGATTCTGGTTTCTTTTGCGGGTTTCACGGTCGGCTAGCCTGATTAATCGCGCAGAACCGCCGAAAACTACAATTATAATATCATATCTGTCTCTTATACACATCTCCG
>ERZ1026780.694-NODE-694-length-25231-cov-5.501629_pt1 | contig 25231 bp, 16 predicted proteins | sample MGYA00380126_ERZ1026780 | MGnify/ENA primary metagenome ERZ1026780 (study PRJEB33269, sample SAMEA4719762) | human gut metagenome | biome: human-associated habitat; feature: organic feature; material: feces | place: Cameroon | collected 2013-10 ... | reverse complement strand
GCTACCTGTATGATGAAGATACGGATGAGATATTGAATATGTATGGAAATCCAATTGGCACAGATGAATGATAAAGAACGATAAGAAATAATTATGATAGCATGAAGATATAATGGTGATTGAAAGAACAGTAGGAAACTATGTTTTTTTAAGACGACAATAGAGACAACAGGCTTCGCCTTGAAGCAAGAAGCTTATTGTAACAAAATTGTCTCTATTGTCTCTATTGTCGTTAAAAATTTCACAGTCGTTTAAAAACAATTGTAGTAAGAATAATGAAATTAAAATTCAAGATACAACAATATCAGACCGATGCCGTAGAAAGCACCGTCGACATCTTTAACGGGCAGCCCAACCAAGGACTCTTGGAGTACAAGATGGACCAAGGAAAGGTGTACGTGATAAGCAACGGCAGGCGCATAGAGCAAAAAGGCATCAGGTACAGCGAGTTTGACACAGGCTACAGGAACGGCGAGATAGTGCTTTCGGAGGATGAACTGCTGAAGAACATCCATCAGATACAGTCACAGAACAACATCCACCTGAGCAATGAGGTGATAAAGCGCCTTGGAGCCTGCCAGCTCGACATAGAAATGGAAACCGGTACCGGTAAGACATACGTTTATATCAAGACGATGTTTGAGCTGAACAAGCGCTACGGATGGACAAAGTTTATCGTCGTTGTGCCAAGCATCGCCATACGCGAAGGTGTGAAGAAGAGCTTCGACATCACCCAGGACCACTTCATGGAGCAGTATGGCAAGAAGGCGCGCTACTTCGTTTATAATTCGGACAACCTCAGTCAGTTGGATATCTTTTCGCAGAGCGCCGACATCTCCGTGATGATCATCAACACCCAGGCGTTCAACACCTCCATGAAGGAGGGAGCTAAAAACAAGGCGGCGCGTATCATCTACGACAAGCGCGATGCGTTTGGCTCTCGCCGGCCCATCGACGTGATAGCCGCCAACCGGCCCATCATCATCCTGGACGAACCGCAGAAGATGGGCGGCGCGGCCACGCAGACAGCGCTGGCTCGCTTCAACCCCTTGTTCACGCTCAACTATTCGGCCACACACCAAGAGACCCACAACCCCGTGTATGTGCTCGATGCGCTGGATGCCTACAACCAGAAGTTGGTGAAGAAGATTGAGGTGGTGGGCTTCGAGCTCCGCAACCTCAAAGGAACGGAAAGCTACATCTACTTCGACAGCGTCGTCCTATCAAAGAACGAACCGCCGATTGTGCGCCTCGAGATAGACGTGCAGAGCAAGAGCGGCAACATCAAGCGAGCCTACAAGAATGCAGGCGAGGGCGACGACCTCTTTTATCTCTCAGGAGAGATGGAGCAGTATCGTGGCTATAGGTTGACAGAGATCGACCCTTTGCGTGGCAAGGCCATATTCGGCAATGGCGTGACGCTCAACGTGAAGGACATCCAAGGTAACATCACCGCCGACCACAAGGCACGCATACAGATACGTGAAACCATCAAGGCCCACTTCCGTAAGGAGTCAGCCCTGTTTAAGCGTGGCATAAAGTGCCTTTCGCTGTTTTTCGTGGATGAAGTGGCCAACTACCGCAAGTATGACGCCGATGGCAACCAGCAGTTGGGGCGCTATGGCGAGATATTCGAGCAGGAGTATATGGCGGAGCTGGCCAACAATCAGAATGTGTTCGACCCCGACTATATGGCTTATCTTGGCAGCATATCAGCCCACGCCACCCATGCCGGATATTTCTCGATAGACAAGAAGGGGCGTTCGGTAAACAGCGAGGTGAAGCGTGGCAGCGACCAGAGCGACGACATCTCCGCCTACGACCTTATCTTGAAGAACAAGGAACGGCTGCTCAGCCTCGACGAGCCTGTGCGCTTCATCTTCTCCCACTCAGCGCTCCGTGAGGGTTGGGACAATCCCAACGTGTTCCAGATATGTTCGCTGCGCCAGTCGAACAGCGTTTCGCAGAAACGCCAGGAGGTGGGCCGTGGCTTGCGCCTGTGCGTAGACCGCCATGGTGTGCGCCAAGATAATGATGCACTTCCGGAAGAGGTACATAAGGTAAACCGACTTACCGTCATAGCCAGTGAAGGCTATGCAACATTCGTGGCTGATTTGCAGCGCGACATCAAGCAAGACCTCTACGACCGTCCGAAAAAGGCGGATGTTGATTTCTTCATAGGCAAGGTTGTTGCCTGCGACGATGGGGCGAAGTACACCATCACGAAGAACGACGCGCAGGAAATTTATTTCCAGTTGCGCACGGAAGGCTATATCACCAAAGACGGGGAGGTGACAGAAACCTTCCGCAAGGCTTGTGCCGAAGAAACCTTGTTGCCACTGAAAGATGAGTTGCAGCCAATGAGCAAATCGGTAATGAAGCTTGTTCAGAGCATCTATGATCCAAGCGTATTGGAGAGCATGATCGACGATGGCAGCAAGGCCACAACGCCCGACAACAAGCTCAACGACAACTTCATGAAGAAGGAGTTTCAGGAGCTTTGGCGACGAATCAATCACAAGTATGCCTACACGGTCAGCTTCGACAGCGAGGAACTTATCGAAAAAGCGGTAGGCGCAATAAACAAAGAGTTGGAGGTGACCCAGCTGAGCTATGTCGTGACGCGAGGCGAGCAAAAGGACAATGCGACACTCGACGACATGAAGCATGGCGATATGATGCGACAGCAGGAAAGTGCAACAGAGAAACTGAAAACGGATATTGTAAGCAATGTGCGTTACGACTTGTTGGGCAAGATAAGCGGCGCAACACGTCTGACCCGTAAGACAGTTGCAACAATACTTTCAAAGATTCGTCCGCCGAAGTTTGACATGTATAAGGCAAACCCCGAAGAGTTTATTCGCAAGGTAACACGCCTGATCCTGGAGCAGAAAGCCACAATCATCGTGGAGCATATCAGCTATAACAGAATAGACGGGCAGTTTGACAGCGACATCTTCACGCAAGAAAAACACGGAACAATAGACCGTGCCTTCGAGGGCAAGAAAAGCATTGTTGACTATGTGTTTACGGATAGCGAGGGAGAACGCAAGTTTGTTGGTCAGATTGATACGGCAAAGGAAGTGGCGGTATATGCCAAGTTGCCCAAAGGATTCCATATCCCAACACCAGTAGGCAACTATTCTCCCGACTGGGCAATTGCGTTCCAAGAAGGCGAGGTGAAGCACATCTATTTTGTAGCAGAGACAAAAGGCTCTATGTCGAGCATGGACCTGCGCGAAATAGAGAAGGGCAAGATAGCTTGTGCGGAGAAACTCTTTGCGCAGATATCTACATCCAATGTGAAATATGGCAAAGTGGATAGCTTTGAGACACTGATGGATATCGTGAAATAACAATTAATCCCAAATCGATCATTAGATTTCAATCCCATTCACCACAAATATGCACACATTGCGGAGCTGCCGGATTTCGTTGGAGTCCAGCAGCTTCATTCGTCTTGCGCCTTCGCTCCCACGGTCCTACAGGCGCACGCCGACCCTTCCGTCCCACCGCCTTGCACACCTTTTCCCACTTGTTTATAAAAAAATACTGCAAAGCGATGAGTTCTCTGCAAAAAATAGTTTATCTTTGCAGAAGATAGGCTGCATCTCAGCATAATGTTCAAGCAAGCTTGATATTCTGCCTTCGATTTGCACTATCCTTGCAGAAGATAGGCTGCTCTATCTTTGCAACATGCAAGCCGCATCGCATCATCAGGGCGGCAACTTAAACTCTTAACTAAACACTTACGTACTATCATGAACGAACAGAACGCAATGAAACCATACGTCATTGGTCTCGACCTCGGCGGCACCAACTCGGTGTTCGGCATCGTCGACGCGCGTGGTGAAATCAAGGCTACGACAGCCATCAAGACAAAGGCCTACGACACCGAAGAGGATTATGTGAACGCATCGATCGACGCGCTCCACATCATCATCGACCAGGTGGGCGGCATCGAGAAGATCAAGGCGATGGGTATCGGCGCACCCAACGGCAACTTCTATACGGGCAGCATCGACTTCGCCCCCAACCTTCCTTGGGCACACGACCACTCTGTGCCATTGGCCAAGATGTTCTCTGAGCGTCTGGGCGGCATCCCTGTGGGCCTCACCAACGACGCCAACGCGGCAGCCATCGGCGAGATGATCTACGGTGTGGCTCGCGGCATGAAAAACTTCATCATGATCACCCTCGGCACAGGTGTGGGATCGGGCATCATCTGCAACGGCCAGATGGTGTACGGCAGCGACGGTCTGGCCGGTGAGCTGGGCCACGTCATCGTGCGCCCGGAGAACGGTCGTCTCTGTGGTTGCGGACGTAGAGGATGCCTGGAGACCTACTGCTCGGCAACGGGTGTGGCTCGCACGGCACGCGAGTTCCTGGAAAAGAGCGACACGCCGTCGCTGTTGCGCGACATGAATCCGGAGGACATCACATCGCTCGATGTGTCGATCGCCGCCCAGAAGGGCGACAAGCTGGCCCTGGAGATCTACGAGTTCACTGGCGAATTGCTGGGTGAGGCTTGCGCCAATTTCGCCACTTTCTCATCGCCCGAGGCCTTCGTGTTCTTCGGCGGTCTGACCAAGGCTGGCGACCTGCTCATGAAGCCCCTGGTGAGAAGCTACAACGAGCACGTGCTGAAGATCTACAAGGGCAAGGCCCAGTTCCTGCTGAGCGCGCTCGACGGCAGCTCGGCCGCTGTGCTCGGAGCCAGCGCCGTGGGATGGGAGCTGTAACCCGCCACACACCAGGAGCGTAGGCGCACCCCAAGAATCCACGGGCGAGAATGTGCCAGAGCGCTCCACCTTTCATACACCAATAGCATCGGCAACGCCTGCAAAAGGAGGCGTTGCAGGTGCTATTTTGCGTTTTGGCGGATATTCATGGGGCGAAAAGGCCGATGCGCTGAGGATTTTGCGTACCTTTGCCGCGCAAAACAAACAAAGCAAACAGCAAATAAAAGATTATCAGATGCAGAAGAAAGAACTCTGTTACATTGCGATCGTCGCCGTGTTGGGCCTGTCGTTGTTGATGGGCTTTGTGGTCGAAGTGTTTCATGTCGACTTAGGTCCCTGGGCATGGGTGGCCCAATGGGTGTCGTCGCCCATCGCCCTGGCCATTGGTTTCGCCTTCGCCCTGCTCTTTGGCAAGGCGTTCCCCACGTTCAACAAGACCATGTCGAAGAAACTCCTACAATACTCGGTCATCGGCCTGGGCTTCGGCATGAACGTCAACCAAGCGCTTGCCTCGGGCTCCGAGGGCATGCTGTTCACCATCGTCAGCGTGTTTGGCACGTTGGGATTGGGTTGGCTGTTTGGCCGCAAGCTGCTGGGGGTCGACTCGCAAACCAGCTACCTACTGTCGTCGGGCACCGCCATCTGCGGCGGATCGGCCATTGCCGCCGTCGGCTCGGTGCTGAAAGCCAAGGCCGAGAGCATGTCGGTGGCGTTGGGTGTGGTGTTTGTGCTCAACGCCGTGGCCCTCTTCATCTTCCCCACCATTGGCGATGCCTTGGGCATGACGATGAAGCAGTTTGGCATGTGGGCGGCCATCGCCATCCACGACACGTCGTCGGTGGTGGGCGCAGGTGCCGCCTACGACCAGATGCACCCGGAGCTGATAGCCCAGCAGGGGGTGAGCGCCTTGGAGGTGGCCACCACCATCAAGCTGACGCGCGCCCTGTGGATCGTGGTGCTGGCCTTGGTGACGCCGTTCTTCTTCCGCCAGACGCTGGCCGCCTCGACCGACGGCCCCACGAAGCGTTGGTACCAGTGTGTGCCGCCCTTCATCGTGTGGTTTGTGGTGGCCATCGTCTTCAACACCTACGTGCTGAGCAACGCCTCGCTCCTGGGCGACACCGCCGCCACGATGGGTGGGCAGATGAGTGGCGCGGTGAACAAGTTGGCCAAGCACCTCATCACTCTCTCGCTGTTCTTCATCGGCGCGTCGCTCACGCGCGAAACGCTCCGCAGCGTGGGTCTGCGCCCACTCATCCAGGGTGTGCTGCTGTGGCTCAGCATCAGCCTCATCACCCTCGGCTACATCTACTGGATGGCCTAACCGGCACAGGAGAATAGCATCATCCACTTCGCACAAGCATACCTACAAAAAGGGAGGCAAGCACATCCATCTGTGCTTGCCTCCCTTTTATTTTAGAATCACCCATGCGGATCACTTCGTCCGCACACGGCGGGCCAATGGAATCCGCACACGGCGGAATGGGCTATTTCACAATGCGGAGCGACTGCGAAGCCTTGACGCGCACCTTGCCGTTGGCCACCTTCATGCCCTTGGCGGGCGTGGCAGCGGCAGCCTTGGCAGCCGAAGCCACGGGGTAAGTGTGGCTCAGGGTGGTAGGCTCGGCGTTCTCGATCTGCGAATGGAACGCCGTGCGAGTGATCGACGTGCCATTGGCGTCGGTCACGGCAAACACCAACACATACCAATCGCGCTCAGCGCTGGTGAAGGTCTTGGTGTAAGTGAACGTGCCGTCCTGCAACTGCGACGTCACATCGGTGGCCTTGTCGGAAGCCATCAGCACCGGCCAGGCGTCCGACGGATTCTCATAGCCCTGGGTGCCCTGCAGGTCGTTGAGCGCATTGTCCCAATCGTTCTCGCTCATCAAAAGCAGGGTGGCCTTGGTGATGGGAGCCGAGGTCTTCGAGGCGAAACTGTAATGGGCATAGAGCGCGCGATTCTCGATGCTGAAGCTGTCGGTGTTGAGCTTCGGACAGTTGTCGTTGCTCACCGGCTTGATGTAGATGTCGTCTATTTGTCGCTTCACCTGGTCGCCATTGGCATCCACGCCAAGCACGAGGAACGAGTAGTGGTTCTCTGCCGACACATTCCACTTGTTCTCGCCTTGGGCCTGGAACTCGTTCCAACTGCTGGCGGTGAAATCGGTGGCCTCGGTGGCCATGATGTAGTCGTAACCCTTCACGTTGAGCAACTCATCGATGCTCTTCTTCGTTCCGAGCACCATGTGGAGCGTCTTGATGCCGTCGCCCGGTATGACGCTGAACGTCACCTTGCCCGCATCGTCGAGACCGTCGTAGGTCACCTCGAGCGACTCGTCGCTCTCATCAGGTTCGGCTGTGGAAACAACCTTATACGACATGTCGGTGCCCAGCGCATAGCCTTCGCCATCCTGAACGAGGTCGCAGGTAACAATGTAATAGTCCTGGCCGCCCAGGATATACTGCGTGGAGCCCGCCACATCTTTCTCGCCATTGGTCAGGTTGTAGGTCTGTTCGCCAATCATGCCGCTGCCATAACCCGCCATGAGCAAGGTGGAGAAGGCGTTGAAGAGTTCCTCCTCGGTGCAGTTGTAGAGATCGGAGTTCATGTATTCGCGCATGAAAGCCTCGAGATACCACTTGTTCACCACCATGTGGGCGGCCATTTGACCGTTGCCCTTGGTGAGGATGGTGTAGGTCACGCTGTTCTTGGTGGCGCTGGCGTCGAGGATTTCGGCCAGGCGCTGGTTGCCCACTCCCGCGGGGCGTCCGAAGGCGATGTAGTCGCCCTCTCCCAACTTCACGCTCTCCACGTTCTGGTCGCCCTTGTTGAGATTCACCCGCTGCTGGGCCTCAGCCGGGACGGCGATGGCCGCCGCGGCAATGATCATTGCTGAATAGATGTATTTTTTCATGGTGTAGTGTCCTCCTTGATGATTAGTTGAGACGTGTGATGCTGCCCTCATAATGTCCTTGCAGACTGTGGCTATCGAACTTCTTCATGCCAAACACGGCGAAATCGATGTTGGCCTTGTCGGCATTGACGGTGGCCTTGGCGTTGCCGCCGAGCGCGATGGGTGTCTCGGCCGTGCTTGTGGTGGCCTGGCAATACTTGTCGCCGCCGTAGCTCACCGACATGAGCGCATTGGTCTCGTCGCCCGAGAAGCCGTGGGTCTTGTCGTCGTTGACGAAATCGTTGGGAACGGTAATCACCACATCGGCGTCGGCCATGCCCTCAAGCGTGGTGACATTGGCCTTCGACGAGAGGTAAATGGTGTAGAGGCCCGTGGCGTCGTCGACAGTGTAAGCGGCCGACTTCAGGTCGATGGGTGCGCCCTCGCCTACGGCATACTGGCTCGGGATGGTGAGGTCGTACTCCATCGGCGTGCCCTTATAGTAGAACTGCAGGCTGCGCTTCTCGCTCTGCTGGCCAAGGTTTTCCACATCAGCGACGAGCGTGTAGCTGCCATCGCCACGGTCGAGCACCGACACGTAGCCTGTGGCATCGGCGGCCTTGCCGTTGGCGGCGAAGAAGGTCTGCGGATTGTTGACGTCGGTCACTTGGTCGTGCAGCTCAAGCTCATACTGCGTGTTGCCCTGGAGGTCGATGTCGTTGCCGTCCATGGCGCTGCTGGGCACAAAGAGGCGAGCGTAGTAATGGCAGTTCGCAAGGTCGCTGGCCTTGTCGATGTTGCCCGACGTGATGTAGAATGTGACACCGTCGGCCTCCTTCTGGGCAAACACGGCGCGCGTCTTGCTCTGCGTGTCGTCGACGTTGAAGTAGTAGGGATCGCTAACCGGCGAGGTGAAGGTGCCGTTGTAGTTCACGGCGATGTTGGACACGCCGTCGTTAGGCGTGACGGCGAGGTTCAGCGTCAGGTTCTTGTCGGCGATGTCCATGGCGAGCGAACCGTTGGCGTAATAGTCGGCCCAATCGTCGGAGGTGATTTCCACGGGTTCGTAGCTGTCGTCCTCTTCCATCTTCTTCGCGTCGACATACGTAACCTGGAAGTAGCTATCAGGATGCTGGTCGGCAAACGATTCGAAATCGAGGTCCTCGCCCAGCAGGTCGGGCGTCATCACCACCATCAGGTAAGCCGAGGAGGCAAAGATCTCGTCCATCGTGGTCAGGCCCTCGTCGGCCGACAAGATGGCGTACATCATACCATCTTGCTGCATGACGAGCGACGACTTCATCTCGATTGTCTCGCCATCGACCACCACACTGTTATCGGGGGCCACTTGTTTCTTGGCGAAGGTGATGTTGTCCACATCCTTACCCACCTCGTAGGCGGAGAAGATGCGTCCGTTTCTCACGACGAACACACTGTCGGGCGTTGCCGTCTGGGCCACAGCGGGCACAAGGGCGCCAACCAGCAGGACCAGAAGGAATAATATTTTTCTCATGTTGTTTTTCTTTTGTGTTGCGATGACCGTCGGTGCGGCCACCTTATATAATAAATGGGATACCTAAGCTTTTGTGGGATAAATCCAAATGGGCGCGCACTTAGCGCTTCACCATCTTGAGCGACTGGCCTTGCGCCTTCACCACATACACACCGGAGGCCAGGGAGGCTGCGTTGAGCGTGGCCTTGCCACCGCGCGCCACCGTCTTGCCCACCAACTTGCCCGAGGCGCTGTAGAGCTCCAGGGCCTTGCCGTCGGTCATGCCTTCGGCCGTGAGCGTGTAACCATTGGAACGAAGGGTGATGGCAGTGCCTTCCTTCACCTTTCCGATGCCCGCGGCGGTGCCGCTCAGATCGATCTTGTCGATGTCGGCTATCTTATGCGTGGCCACGACGGTGCCATCCTGGCCCACGAGCTTCACATCAGGACCCGACACTTCGAGTTTGGCTACCTGCGACATGGCCACCACATGACTCTGGCCGTCGAGGTAAAGCACGTTGACTTTGGTGTCGCCCGCCACGGCGGTCAGGCTCGTGGCGAAAAACAACAACGTTGATAAGAGGTACGTTTTCTTCATATCTGCTTCTCGTTAAGTGATAATTAATGTTTTCGTTACACAAAATTAACAAAAACTATCATGTAAAACAAACATTTGGTTACTTATCTTTGTTTTTTCGTTCGGTTTTTCTTCATTTCGTAACAGAAAGCGCCTTTTGCACCCTTAACATCTTATATTATTTGCAAAAGATATGCATTTAATCCATAATTTATTTGCATAAACCCTAAATATTCCTTAATTTTGGCCTTTGAAGTAAGACGCATGGCATTATAAACGACAAAAGGACAGCGCAACACCCATGACGTCTGACATAATGTTACCGCGCACAGCACACCCTCTGCAAGCGTTATAAATCAATAAAAACATACAATATGCAATTAAAAAACTACCTGACCAAGTTTATGGCGACACTCGCACTGTGTCTGCTAACCACCAGCGCTATGGCACAAGACCGGCTTATTTTTAGCCACGACACGGGCCAAGGCATAACAGGCAACCTCGGCAACGTGGGCAATGCCATCATGCAAAACTACGATGTGGCCATGCGCATCAAAGACCCCAACTTCGTGGGAATGAAGATTGCGGCCATCCGCGTGCCCATGGAAAACGCCGACCACCTCTCCAACCTGCGAGTGTGGCTCTCGAAGGAGCTCACCCTGAAGACCATCAACGGCAAGAAGACCAACGTGCCCGACATCCTATCGGTCAACGCCGACATCACGGGCGAATGGGTCACCGTGAACCTTGCCGAGCCTTACACCATCACCGAGGAGGGTGTGTATGTGGGCTATTCGTTCGACATGGACTCGCTCACCTCCACCAACAAGCGACCGGTGAACATCACCACCGAGCTGCACGAGGGCGGACTCTTTGTGCACACCACACGCAGCTACCGCAACTGGAAGGACATGAGCGACCAGTGTAGCTCTACCATGCAGGTGGAGCTCGACGGCGCTCCGCTCTACGCCGCCACGCCCTTGGCTGGCAACACCACCTACTTCGGTGCCACGGGCGTGAGCAACACGCTTACGTTCTACGCCGAAAACCATGGCGCAACAGGTCTGAAGAACCTCGAATACTCGTTCTACTACGACGGAATGGTATGCACCGGAACCTACAAGTTCCCGACCGCCGTGGAGCCGGTGTATGGCAAGATGGCCTCGTTCGAGGTGAAGCTGCCGGTGGTAGACCGAAAGGACTATTATCCCATCAACCTCACCATCACCAAGGTGAACGGCCAAGAGAACAGCGAGGCCGATGTGGATGTGGAGACCCAGGTGAGCATCTTCGACAAACTGCCTAAGCACCGCTCGGTGTTTGAGGAGTACACAGGCACCTGGTGCGGCTTCTGCCCCCGTGGTTACGTGGCGCTGGCTGCCATGAACCGCCTCTACCCCGACGATTTCATCGCCTTGTCGTACCACAACTCGGAGAACGCCTCCAAACTCGATCCCATGGAGGTGATGGCGGGCCAAGACTATCCCAGCAACATCACGGGATTCCCTGCTGCATGGCTCGACCGCACCTACCAGATGGACCCCTACGGCGGTTTCCAGTCGGCCTCCCACAAGATGCTCATCGATAATGTGTGGAAAGCCGCTTGCGCCATGCCCGCTGAGGCCGACATCGAGGTGAGCGCTTTGCTCAACGAGGCCAAGAACGCCGTGACTGCAACCGCCAAGGTGGTGTTCCCCTTGGAGATCAAGAACTCGCGCTACGGCGTGGAGTATGTGCTCGTGGCCGACGGCTTGACCGGAACCACCGACGATTGGCGCCAGCACAACTACTTCTACAACGGTCGCCAGGGACGCGACTACCCCGAGCCCGAGTTCCAGCAGTTCATCGAAGGCCAAGAGTATGTTAGCGGACTGACGTTCGACGACGTGGTGGTGGCCACCTCACGCCTGCTCAACAACAACCAGTATCTGCCCACCGACGTAGAGGAGGGACACGAGTATGTGATGCCGGTGACGTTCGACCTCAACCAGGTTCGCAACACGGGCGGCAAGAAGATCATACAGGACGTGAACAAACTGCGCGTCGTGGCGCTGCTCATCGACTACAGCGACGGCACCGTGGTGAACGCCGCCAAGAGCGTGTCGACCGGACAGGCCACAGCCATCCAGGGCGTGAACGCCGACAAGAACTTGCAGGCGGAGGCCGTGTACGATATCAGCGGCCGCCAGCTCAGCGCTCCACAGAAGGGCCTCAACATCGTGAAGGCCGCCGACGGAAGCACGCGCAAGGTCATCATCAAGTGAACAAGAAACACAGAAAACAAACAACATAACAACTGAGCATTATGAAAAAAACAACACTCATGCTCGCTGCCGCCCTCTCGTTCTCGGCAGCTACGTTCGCACAAACACCCGCACAGACACCCACCCAGCAAAAGACGACGCTGAAACTCGCCAAGGTGGCCGCGCCCGCCAAGATGGCCAAGGTCATCGAGAACGTGCCCGAGATGATCACAAAGCAGCCCGCAGGCAAGCTCTATAAGGACATGTACGGCTACGCCAAGGGATTCATCTCCATGTGGGGAATGATCTACGAGGACAAGATGGATGGCCGTGCCCGCGACTTCGTGGTGGGCGACGACGGCTGCTACTACATGAACAGCCCCATCACCTTCCAGTACACCGACTCGTGGATCAAGGGCGAGAAGGGTGAAGGCGACACCATCGTGTTCAAACTGCCGCAGCAGATCATGGTGCACGAGGTGGGCGACGACCAAACCGTGAACTATTATGCCGCACGCCTGAAGTTCCAAAAGGTGAACGGCGAGAACCAATACGTCTACGACGAGAGCTCGCAGGACATGAAGTTCGTGTGGCGCAACGACTCGCTCATCAAGGCCGACACCAACGCGTTGCTCGGCATGGTCAGCGAGAAGGGCGACTGGAACGGCCTGGGCGACCTCATCAGCGAGACGGCTCCCAACCCGTTTGTCAACGACGGTCCCGCCGATCCGTCGAAGGCCGAGAAGTTTATCTTCACCTTCCATCCCTCGGAGCGCACCACCACTCAGCGCATCTCGAAGGTGGTGATCGATGGCAACGACTTCTATGCCAACAACATCGACCCGCAGGTGCCGGAGGCTTGGATCCATGGCGTCATCGACGGCAACAAGCTGTCGTTCACCGGCGCCCAGTACATGGGTCTCGACAAGAACAAGCACCAGTATCGTTTCAACATCCCGTTCAACGTTTACTACGACGAGAGCACCTACGAGACCGTTTACCAACAGCTCAAAAAGGTGACCTTCAAATACGACGCCAAGACCAAGAAAGTAAACAATTGCCCCTATGGATTCCTGAGCAACTATGGCTACCGCAACATCGCCATGGAGATGCAGGTTGTGATGCAGCCGGAGTTTGAGGCCTGGGACGGTGTCATCGCCGCGCCCAGCAACCCCACCATCCTGCAGTACCAGGAGGCGTCGAGCGGTGAGGGATGTATTATCTTCGACCTGCCGCGCAACAACGTGAAGAACAGTTTCATGGACCAGAGCCATGTGTATTTCAACCTCTTCTTCGACGATGAGCTCGTGACGTTCTATCCCGACCAGTACACTGGAATCTCGGAGGAGATGACCGATGTGCCCGTCGACTTCGCCGATGCCAACTATGCCTTCCAGACCTACGGATCGCAGCACCGCGTGGCCATCTACGACTCGGGCTTCGAGCGTGTAGGCGTGATGGGTGTCTATCAGGATGGCGACGTGCGCCTTTGCAGCGACATCGTGTGGACCGACGGCTCGGTAACGTCTGACATTCGCAACGCCCACGTCTCGGGCGAGGTCCAGGCTCCCACCTATTACGACCTCAGCGGTCGCGCCGTGGCAGCTCCCGCCCACGGCGTGTTCATCAAGAAGAGCGTAGGTAGCGACGGCACCGTTCGCACCAGCAAGGTGGTGGTGAAGTAACGCATCACGGTCCATGTTGGCCACAACGTGCCAACGTGCCCCAATAGCAGGCGCGCCAAGGGTCGGTCCACGACTCTTGGCGCGCCTTTTGCGTTACGTCCCTACCGACGCTGCGGTCACGAAACATCACCACCACGCACAAGCATTAGCGGCATGTCGGCTATGGAAGACATATTTTCTGCAAAAGATGTCGGCTATGGAAGACATATTTAGGCCAAAACATGTCGGTTATAGAAGAATATTTGTTATTTTTGCATCGGACACGATTCAACATCAATAAAAAAAGCCATGGATAAGAACGTCATCAAACACATCATTCTCAGCCAACAAGAGTTTGTCAGCAAGATACAACTGCAAACACGCCCCATCGTGTTGGAGCCCAACATCAACTATGTGTTGGTGGGCATGCGCCGTGCCGGTAAGTCGTACATGCTTTACCAATACATCCAACAACGGCTGCGTGAAGGCCATTTGGCAGAAGAAATCTTGTTTGTGAACTTTGAGGACGAGCGCATCGCCGACATGCAGAAGGAGGATCTCCATCTCATCCTTGAGGCTTACCGGGAACTTTACGATCACAAGCCCATCATCTTCTTGGATGAGATACAGAACGTGAGTGGATGGGAACATTTTGCACGTCGCTTGGCCGACGAGAAATACCGCGTGCTCATCACCGGAAGCAACGCCCACATGTTGAGCCGCGAAATCAGTTCTACACTGGGTGGCAGGTATCTCGCCAAGGAGATTCATCCGTTCTCGTTCGGCGAATACCTTGAATACCACAACGTTCACCTCACCGACCATTGGGAATTGTCGCCCATGCGCGCCGATGTGATCCGGCTGTTCACCAACTATTTTTATTATGGTGGCCTGTCGGAGGTGTTCGATATTCAAGACAAGAAATCGTGGCTCCAATCGTTATACCAAAAGATTCTGTATTCCGACATCGTCGTGAGGAACGGCATTCGCAACGAGAAAAGCCTGCGCTTGCTCATCAGGAAACTCGCCGATAGCGTGATGCAACCCACAGCCGTCAAGCGCTTGCAAAACATCCTTCAAGGCGATGGCACCAAGATTACGCGCGAAACCATCAACACCTACCTCGACTATCTGCACGACTCTTATCTGATGTTTGGCGTCAGTTGTTTCACCGACACCGTGGCACAACGCGAAACCATCAAGAAGCATTATTTCTACGACAACGGCATTCTCAACCTGTTCTTGTTTCAGCCTGAGACAAAACTGCTTGAGAACATCGTGGCCATAGCGTTATATAAGAGGTACGGACAAGACCTCTATTATTACAACAAGAATGTGGAGGTCGACTTCTGTGTGCCCACCGAGGGACTTCTGGTTCAGGCATCCTATCGGTTGACCGACGAGGCTACCAAGGAGCGGGAGATAGGCGCCCTGCTTAAGGTGGCACCCTTCCTGAAAGCCCGAAGGTGCGTCATCGTGACTTACGACCAAGAGGAAACCATCCACTCGGCCGAACTGGGCATGGATATAGAGATCATTCCCGCCTATAAGTTCTTGCTGAAGGGCTCATCCTGGCTACCTCACCCCTCAGACGGTTCCTCCTCGCTACGCTCGGTGAGGGGATGATGGCGCTCGTGGAGGCGCACGGCCTCCACCACGGTGTGCCACGACAGTTCGAAAGGCCAGCCTTGCAGGCGATAGGAGGTCAGGTCGCCATTGTGCTCCGAGAGGAAATAGCGCTCGGGGCCCACGGCGTAGAAGTCGTAGAAGAACGAATAGCAACGCACGGGCAGCGTGTTGTCGGCGCTATAGGTTATCACCGTATACTCGTTGCCGCTCACGTCCTCGCGGGTGCGGTAGTCGAGCACCAGCGCCTTGCGCCCACCCACCCTCGTGCGACGCAAGCGCAGACGGCTCCAATCGATCTCCTCCACATCGCAATCGTAGTCGTTGTAACTACGAAAGGCGCGGCAGAAGTCGGTGGAGGTCAACTTGTCGAGTTGCTCACTGCTGCTGTCCATAACCATGGATGGCAGGAAAATCTTACTGAATCGGGTGTTCATACGCACTTCGTTTAACCCCAATCGGTCATGAGACCGAAATAGGAAGATTGTTAAGAGATTATTGTTTGACCGATGGGGAGGTTGGCGCCCAGACTTACTGGGCCACTTTCATCATCTTACCATTCACCTTACGGATCAAGATGCCTTTGGCCGACCGACTGTTTACCTGTCGGCCCATGAGGTCGTACACGCGGTTGTCGGCCGTGCCATCACGGTGGCTCTCTACCATGGAGCCAAAGGGCTGGGCGATGCCCGTCTCCACGCTGGCCACACAAAACGTCACCACACTGTCGGCCACGGCAATGCTGTCGATGTCGAGCAACGGGGCGCCGTCCCACGATACAAACGCATGCGACGTTACATGATTGGCGCCGGGGAAGGGCACGCCCTTATAATAAAAGGTGTTGCCCGACTGCTTGCCGTTGGCTTCCACGATGTCCACATGCTGATGCGCCGGCGTGTTGTTCACCTCGCTCTTGGCCCACACCTCCGGGTCGTCGTCGATGTGCCACACGAGCATGCCCGAGGCGGGCAGGTAGGCGTCCCACCCTTTCTGCTGTCGGTTCTCCAGCAGGAAATACTCGTTGTCGACGCCCGGCACCCGAATGCGGTAGGCCTTGTTGGAGTCGCCGAGGTTGGGCAGGCGGTTCACGGTGTCGGCCTCAGCGGTGAGGTCTTCGGGCTCCAGCCATCCCAGCTCGCAACGCTCAAACGAGGAGTAGAGGGGTGGCGTGTTGCCATCGTTGTTGTAAGAGCCGCTGGCCATCGTGTCCCAACAGTCGGGGGTGTATTTGGCCCACGAGTTGCTGGTGTCGTAGTGGTCGGCGAGCCCCAGGCAATGGCCAAACTCGTGCACAAACGTGCCGATGCCAGCCGTGAGGTTGCCCGACCGATAGCCGTCCACCTCGTTGCTGCAGGTGTAACTGCCTATCTTCACGCCGTCGTTGGTGGTGACGTCGATGCCCCATCCCTGCATGTCGTAGGCGTGGGGCCAAATGGTCTCCGCATCGCGCGAATCGGCCGACCCCACTCCGGCATAATAGATGTAAACATTATCCACGTAGCCGTCGCCGTCGTGGTCGTATTGCGAGAAGTCTATCTGGTCGTCGAGCCCCTCGATGGCGGCCTTCACAAAGGTGCCCATGTTCACCTCCGTGTCGTAGGTGCCCTGTCCGGCGTCGTGCTGCCCGTAGTTGATCTGCACGGGACCATACACGTCGAACGTGGGGCGGAACCGTCCGGCGCTGCTCGCCACGAAGAAGTCGCGAACGCTGCCGTTGGCGCCATTGGCGACGGTGAAGCCGGGTTGGTTCATGGCGTCGGCGTAATACTGTTGCGGGTGGGCCATCGAGGTGAAGCGCTTGTCGTTAAACTCCATGAGGATGACGAGCGAGCGCTGCTCGCCCATGTGCGGAAAGTTGTTGACGAGCGTGCGGCGTGGATTGCGCCCCGTCTTCCGCAGGTCGACCTTCTCGTTGAGCGCGCTCAGCCCCAACCGCCGTTTCCTAAGGGCCGATACCATGGTGGTCTTGTCGACGGTGCTGAGAAACCTCCTGTCACGGTCGGATCGCAGCGAGGCGTCGGCAGCCGTTATGCCACTGGCGCAGGGCCTACCTTGTCGCAGCGTGGCATATTCGTAGTTGCCGCTCGTCGGGTTGAGGAGGATGGGAAACCCATCGTCGGTGGTGGTGTAGTTGGTGTGCTCATCGCCATGGATGCAAAGGATGAGCGTCGTTCCGTCGGCTTGCCTCACCCGGATCTTGCCGGGATAAGCGGGCACGGCCCACGCGCCCTCCGCCAAGCCGAGGAGCGTCAGGGAGGCAACCAGCAGTTTACGTAAGTTCAATGTTGTTTGTGTTTATGGTGAATGTATGCAAAGGTATAACGTAATTCTCTATTCCCCAACGATTTGCCAAGCATTTATCATCCAACGGCCCTGATTTCCGAAAAAAACGTCCACATTGCTTGCAAGCCGCCTGAGGCAAAAAGGCAACCGCCTGGGCCATGCAGCCCACACGCAACCACCCTGCAATGACAAAAATGCGCTTTTTATGCATAATTGTGGCCTAAATACTTGGAAGTTTCACAAATAATACCTATCTTTACGGCGTTAAACCAATGTCCGCCGAAACGATGACGTTTAACGCGGGCAGACCTGAAATCTACCCATACTACTCGCGCGAGCGTAAGTATTGAGAACATCTTGGAGCGCCCCTCGGCGTATCCGTCTCTTCAGCATTGTGGAAGGGAGTGTTGTCGTATTTACGTGGCTTGTTTTCCTCGACCGATTACCGCCATCACCCACTCCCCCTGATGTTGCAAGCGTTTTCTCTATTTCAGGAGTTATATAGTAGTTATCAACCTAAAAAGACCGACTATGATTACGCTTGACGAACTTCTGGCCAGTCGCGATGCGCGCCACGCCCTTCAACAGCAATTGTTGGCCGAGCACCCAGGACACACCCTGGTGTGCACCACCGTCGTGGTGCCAGGAAGCGTGAAGCGTAATCAGCAGTCGCTCATCGTGGCGCATGCCGCCGTGGAGGCCCTGCGCAATGCGTTCGGCGTAGACCAATGGACCGAAAGCGATCGCCAGCAGCGGTTCATCGAGCGCGACCTGCCCACGGGCTACGAGGTGTATCTCGTAACCCCCACCCCACTTCTTGAAGCCAAGCTCATGGCGGTGCAGATTGAGGACAGCCATCCCCTCGGACGACTGTTCGACATCGATGTCATCGACCAGCAAGGCGCCCCCGCGCCGCGAACCGCCGTGGGGGGCGAGGCGCGCCGTTGCCTGGTGTGCAACCGCGAGGCACGCTACTGCATGCGCATGCGATGGCACTCGCAAGACGATATCTGGGATGCCATCAACCAACGCATCGACGCATACGTGAAATCAACCCCTACGCATTAAAACACCGCCTGTTCTTTAAATCACCCTACTCATTAAAACGCCATACACATTGGAAATCCTTCAGCTCCACACCAGCATCCCACGCCAACGCACCCGCATTGAGCAGTTTCTTGCGGCGAGCGGTCTGAGGCTCGACGAGGTCGACTACTATGCCGCCCTGGTCGACGAGGCGAGCGGCGACATCATCGCCGGCGGTGGCCTGTGGCGCGACATCATCAAGTGTGTGGCGGTGGCCGACGGCCATCAGGGCGAAGCCTTGGCCAACACCATCGTGTCGCATCTCATAGCGCACGCCAACGCCGAGGGCAACCATTGTGTGAAGCTCTATACCAAACCGCAGAACCGGCAGCTCTTCGAGAGTCTGTCGTTCCGCCTGCTGGCCGAGGCGCCCCAAGCCATCCTCATGGAAACGGGCATCGGTGGCATCGGCAAGTACAGTCAGGCGCTCCGCCTCATCAGCGCCGAGCGCCAGGCCGCAGCAGCCCCATCAGTCCCATCAGCCGCATCGCCCACCCTGCCGCAGGCTGGCGTCATCGTGATGAACGCCAACCCCTTCACCCTGGGCCACCGACGCCTCGTGGAGCAGGCTGCCGCCCAGGTGGGCACGCTCTATGTGCTCATCGTCAAGGAAGACTGCTCGGTGTTCTCCTACGTTGAGCGCAAGGCCATGGTAACGCAGGGCGTGGCCGACTTGCCCAACGTGTGTGTGGTCGACGGAAGCGACTACGCCGTGAGCAAGGCCACCTTCCCCACCTATTTCCTCAAGCGACTCTCCGACGCCTCCGACACGCAGATGCTGCTCGACCTCGACCTCTTTGGCCGACACATCGCGCCTGCCCTCGGTGCCACCGTGCGCTTTGTGGGCAGCGAGCCCACCGACGCCCTCACCTGCCGTTACAACGAACTGATGCAGGCCACCCTGCCCGACGTGCGGGTGATGCAGCGCTATGAGGTCGATGGCGAGCCGGTGAGCGCCTCACGCGTCCGCATGGCATTGGTGAAAAACAATCTCTCGGCCGCAGCACCCCTTGTGCCGCCCACCACCTTACCTTATTTAATAGCGCACCTCGCCACGCGCGCCCTCCGCACCGAGCTCAACACCACCCCGAAGCCCGGACTGGTCGACAGTCGCGACAATGGCTCCCACACCGATATGGACCACGCCATCATGATGCGTGGCATACGCGCCCTGCACCCCTTCTTCGTGAGGCTCGCCCTGCTGGGCTACGCTCCACAACTGCCGCCCCACAGCGAGGTGGTGAGCATCGGCCTCGAAGCCGAGCGCGCCATGCTCGCAGCCACGGGGGGCGTCAACACCCACAAGGGCGCCCTCTTCGCCTTGGGCTTGGCCGTCATCGCAGCGGCCCACGCGGCAACCCACACGGCGGCCATGAGCGCCAATCCGCCCGCCTTCCTGTCCGCCACCATCGCCGCCCTGGCCGCCGCCTTCCCCGACACGCTGGGCACCCATGGCAGTAGGGCCAAGGTGGAAGCGTCGCCGGTGGTGACCCTCAAGAGCGCGCTCGACAACGCACGCGAGGGCTACGCCCGACTCTTCGACGACTGGCTGCCCTTCTACGCCGCACGCCGACGCGCCAACGACACCTATGCGCCCCACCGCACCCTGCTGCGCATCATGGCCGAGCTCGACGACACCAACATCGTGCACCGCTCATCGGTCGACACGATGATACAGGTGAAGATGCAGGCAAGGCAACTGCTCAACGATTTCTCGGAACCGGGACTGGAGGCCATGAACCGCAGTTTCATCATGCGAAACCTGTCGCCGGGAGGAAGCGCCGACATGTTGTCGATGGTTGTCTTTTTGTACGGTATAACCCGGCAATAGTTAACTTCTTGCAGGAAATATACCAAAACAACAACAAAATAACACTAAACCGAAAGAAAACATAACAGTCTATACGCCTAAACAATAAAAAAGTAGTAACTTTATTTCTTGAAATCTAAAACACATTGACATTATGGTTGAACTCATTAAGCATGGAGTCTATCTCCTCAACGGAAAAGAGATTCGTGACGAGTACACGGGAATGACCCCCGATGAGGCTCGCGAAAACACCATCACATACGGCATTCTCCGCGCTCACGACGTGGACGGTGCGAAGGGTAAGAAGATGCGCATCCGCTTCGACGCAATGATGTCGCACGACATTACCTACGTGGGAATCATCCAGACGGCACGCGCCAGCGGCCTCGAGGAGTTCCCCCTGCCTTACGCCATGACCAACTGCCACAACTCGCTGTGTGCAGTGGGCGGCACCATCAATGAGGACGACCACGTCTTCGGTCTCTCGGCTGCCAAGAAATACGGTGGCATCTACGTGCCGGCCAACCAGGCGGTCATCCACCAGTATGCGCGCGAGATGATGGTGAAGTGTGGCAACATGATCCTCGGATCCGACTCACACACTCGCTACGGATCGCTCGGCAACATGGGCGTGGGCGAAGGCGGCGGCGAACTGGTGAAGCAGTTGCTGCGCAACACCTGGGACATCAACGCACCTGAGGTGGTGCTCGTATGGCTCGAGGGCAAGCCCAAGAAGGGTATCGGCCCGCACGACGTGGCCATCTCGCTCGTGAAGGCCACCTTCGAGAGCGGCGTGGTGAAGAACAAGGTGCTCGAGTTTGCCGGCCCCGGCGTCAAGGAGCTGCCCATCGACTTCCGTAACGGCATCGACATCATGACCACCGAGACCACCTGCCTCAGCAGTATCTGGGTGACCGACGATGAGGTGAAGCACCACTACGAGATACACGAGCGCCCCAACGACTACCGCACATTGCAGCCGGGCGACGTGGCCTACTACGACATGATGATCCGCATCGACCTGTCGCAGCAGGAGGCTATGATCGCGCTGCCGTTCCACCCGTCGAACGCCGTAACCATCCATGAGCTGCAGGCCGATCCCGTGGGCATCCTCACACGCATCGAGGAAGACGCCAAGAAGCGCTTCGGAACGAAGGTCGACGTGCATCTCGTCGACAAGGTGGTCGATGGCAAGGTGCATGCCGACCAGGGCATCATCGCCGGTTGCTCGGGCGGCACCTACGACAACCTCGCCGAGGCGGGCGCCATCCTGAAGGGCAAGAGCATCGGCAACGACTACTTCACGGCGTCGGCCTACCCGCAGTCCACACCGGTGTCGATGGCTGTCACGCGCGAGGGCATCACCGCCGACCTCATGGAGGCTGGCGTGGTGATGAAGCCGGCGTTCTGCGGACCGTGCTTCGGCGCAGGCGACGTGCCGTCGAACAACGGTCTGAGCATACGCCACACCACCCGCAACTTCCCCAACCGTGAGGGATCGAAGCCCGGACAGGGACAGCTCGCGCTCGTGGCGCTCATGGACGCACGCTCCATCGCCGCCACGGCGGCCAACGGTGGCGTCATCACCGCCGCTACCGATGTGGCGTACGAGAACACGCACAAGCCCTACCAGTACGACGACAAGATCTACAAGTGCCGCGTCTACAACGGCTTCGGCAAGGCCCGTCCCGAGACGGAGCTGCGCTATGGCCCGAACATCAAGGATTGGCCCACCATGTACCCCATGGCAGAGAACATGCTGGTGGAGCTGGCTGCCGTCATCCACGACCCCGTGACCACCACCGACGAGCTCATTCCTTCGGGCGAGACGTCGAGCTACCGCTCCAACCCGCTGAAGCTCTCCGAGTTTGCCCTGTCGCGCCGCGTGCCCGAGTATGTGGGCCTGAGCAAGGCCATCCAGCAGCAAGACCTCGACCGCCGCGCCGGCAACGTGTCGGCCAATGTGGCTGAGGCCCTCAAGGCAGTGGGCGCCAACGCCGAGAACACCAGCTTCGGATCGTGTGTGTTCGCCAACCGTCCGGGCGACGGCTCGGCGCGCGAGCAGGCCGCCTCGTGCCAAAAGGTGCTGGGAGGCGACGCCAACATCTGCTACGAGTATGCCACGAAGCGCTACCGCTCCAACTGCATCAACTGGGGCATCGTGCCCTTCACCATCGCTCCCGAGACGGCCTTCAACTTCCAGCCGGGCGACAAGGTGTTCATCCCGGGCATACGCGAGGCCATCCTCGCTGGCAAGGAGGAGATCGACGCGCAGGTCATCACCGCCAACGGTGTGCAGCCCATCCACCTCTTCTTCCAGAACCTCACGGCCAATGAGCGCCAGATCCTGGCCGACGGCTGCCTCATGAACTACTACAAGAACCTGAAGTAGACCGTAGCCTCGCCCCATCGGCCAGCGGGCAACCCCTAAGCGCCCGGGGCACGTCCCCGGGCATTCACACCCCCCAAACCCCATTCACATTCACCATTTAACCTTATAAACTATGGTACAGAAAATTCAGATGGCCACTCCCATCGTTGAGATGGATGGCGACGAGATGACCCGAATCTTATGGAAGATGATCAAGGACGAACTGATCCTCCCGTTCATCGACCTGAAGACCGAATACTACGATCTTGGCCTCGTGAAGCGCGACGAGACGGCCGACCAGATCACACGCGACGCCGCCGAGGCCACCAAGCGCCTGGGCGTGGCCGTGAAATGCGCCACCATCACGCCCAACCACCAGCGTATGGACGAGTATAAGCTCCACCAGATGTGGAAGAGCCCCAACGGCACCATCCGCTCAATCCTCGACGGCACGGTGTTCCGCACGCCCATCACCATCCCGAGCATCCATCCCGCCGTGCGCAACTGGGAGAAGCCCATCACCATAGCCCGTCATGCCTATGGCGACGTTTACAAGAGCGTGGAGATCCGCGCTGAGGAGCCGGGAGTAGCCAAGCTCGTCTTCGAGGGCGAGAGCGGCAAGCGCGAGGAAGTGGTGGTCCACACCTTCAAGGGAGCCGGCGTGCTGCAGGCCATGCACAACACCGACAAGTCGATCCGTTCGTTTGCACACTCTTGCTTCAAGTTTGCGCTCGACACCAACCAGAGCCTGTGGTTCTCCACCAAGGACACCATCTCCAAGAAGTACGACGCGCAGTTCAAGATCATCTTCTACGAGGTGTTCGAGGAGTACAAGGACGAGTTTGAGAAGCGCGGACTGGAGTTCTTCTATACGCTCATCGACGACGCCGTGGCGCGCGTCATCCGCTCGAAGGGCGGCTTCATCTGGGCCTGCAAGAACTACGACGGCGACGTGATGAGCGACATGGTGTCGACGGCCTTCGGCTCACTGGCCATGATGACCTCCGTGCTCGTGTCGCCCGACGGCAAGTATGAGTATGAGGCTGCCCACGGCACCGTGACACGCCACTACTACAAGTACCTGAAGGGCGAGGAGACGAGCACCAACCCGATGGCCACCATCTTCGCTTGGAGCGGCGCCCTGCGCAAGCGCGGTGAGATGGATAACCTGCCTGAGCTCATCCGCTTCGCCAACGAGCTTGAGGCTTCTTGCTTCGACACGCTGAACGCTGGCATCGTCACCAAGGACCTCGCCGGTCTGATGGAGGGGGTCACGCCGCAGCCCAAGACCTCAGCGGGCTTCATCGCCGCCATCCGCGAGCGCCTGGAGCAGCGCCTGGCATAAAGGCCGAAGGGCAAAGAGTCATGGACCCATAGCCCCAAACCAACGCAAAATCGCCGTGGGCGCGGCGCAAGCCATAGCCGCTGCGCCCACAGCACCTCATAGGCCCCACCGGCATCATGCTGGCGGGGCCTTTCGTTTGCCTTCCACCGCATCCGCAAAGAGCAAGCAAGATGAATTAATTTTCCCACAGATATCACCGATATGCACAGATGCCATGCGGGGTGATGGGCTCCCACAGATCGCACCATTGGCGCAGCGAACGAATTTTTCGCATGCGGAGTGAGGTGGAATGCCAAGTGATGTATTATTCATGACCTGCGAAAAATCCGTCTAAAATCCAAAGGCCCAGAGGGCTATCAAAAAGAATAAATAATCCGTGATGATGGATCAGTGCGCATCAGTGATATCCGTGTTCCTTAGACCCAAAAGCCCATCGCCGTAGGCGGTGGGCTCTCGAGAATTGCGTTCTGGCCACATGAATTAGTTCTCTAAACGCACATTGTCACTCATTAAAAGAGCATTCAATTTGCGATACGTACGATACTGTGCATAATATCGGTTGTATTAAAATTAACGAGCAACCCCAAACGTTTATCTGATATTTTCATATACGTGAGAAGCTGAGACTTATGTATCGACTTCAGCTCATCAACTGCTTTAAGTTCAATGATAATAGAGTCCTCAACCAATAGGTCGAGTATATATACACAATCAAGAGCTACACCTTTATATAATACGGGAATGCGTTTCTGCCGTTCTACCTTTACTCCCATTGAGTTAAGTTCCACAACAAGAGACTTCTCGTAAACTTCTTCGAACATTCCTGGCCCCCAGAAATTGTAAACGTTAAATATCGCCTTTCTTATTTTGTAGGTAAGTTCTTCGTATAATAGCATCTTTTATAGGTTTTAGATTATCATATACAAAGATAGCGTTAAAAAATGAACTTCAAATAAAACCCAACCAAATATTCGATTTATTATCGCAAAAAAGCAGTTTACACATAGGCTACTTTGTCTGAGGAAATCAATTATAATAAAGTGCAATGGCCATCCGGGGTGCTTTTATCAAAAACACGGATATCACCGATGCGCACGG
>ERZ1026780.690-NODE-690-length-25272-cov-6.917595_pt1 | contig 25272 bp, 10 predicted proteins | sample MGYA00380126_ERZ1026780 | MGnify/ENA primary metagenome ERZ1026780 (study PRJEB33269, sample SAMEA4719762) | human gut metagenome | biome: human-associated habitat; feature: organic feature; material: feces | place: Cameroon | collected 2013-10 ... | reverse complement strand
GTCCACCGATCCGTCGGCGGCGAGGACGCCCGCGCCGAAGCGGGCGACGATGGCGGGAACGGCTGCACCGCCGGGGGCCTCCAGCTCATGCACGACGTCGTCGGCGTCGAGAAGACGAATGCCAAGTTCCCGGAGGAACTTGGCAAGCGTGGACTTCCCGCAGGCGATGCCGCCTGTGAGGGCGATTCTCATGACCGCTACTTCGCTTCCGGCGCGGGCGTGGCCTTCACGTCCTTGTCGGAGGCGGCGGCCGTCGTGTCGGAATCCTGGTTCTGGATGATCTGGCGTCCGTTCGGGTCGACGAGGCGCGCCGAGACGAAGATCAGGAGGTTGCGCTTGTTGGACCACTCGCTGCGGCTGCGGAAGAGGCGACCGATGAAGGGAATGTCCCCGAGGAAGGGAATCTTGTCCTCCATCGACTTGCGCTCCTCGGTGATGAGGCCGCCCATCACGATCGTCGAGCCGTTGTAGAGCGTGACGTGGGTGTTGATCGAGCGCTCCTTGAAGAAAGGCTGCTCCATCGGCACGGAGAACCAGTTCATGTCCGCGTCGCCGCTCGCGAGCGCGAGGGTCTGCGCCGCCGAGGACATCACGGCGGACATCGGCACCTTCATGCCGTAGTCCTTCCACGTCGGCTCGGAGATGACCTTCGGCTCCAGCGCGAGGTTGATGAGGCCTTCCGGCGAGAGTTCGGGCGTCACCGTGAGGATCACGCCGACTTCCTGCGTCTCGAAGTTCTGCGGCTCGACCATCGGGAGGATCTTGCCGTCGCTGCCGCCCGTTGTGCCGCCGCTCACCGACGTCCCCGAACCCGAGGAGGTGGACTGGATCGTCACGTCGTAGTCCTGCGGGTAGCGGTAGATCGTGACGACCTTGATGACGGCCTCGTTGCCGCTCTTCGTGACGACCTTCGGCGCGGAGAGGAGGTCCGTGTCGCTGCGCTGCGAGAGCATGTGCAGGATCATCGAGAGGTCGGCGTTCCCGAGGAAGGCGTTGATCTTCATGAACTTGTCGTTCACGCTCGCGCCCTGCCCGGAGATGTGGTTGCCCTCCGTGCTGAGGTAGCGCATGCCCGTCTGGTAGGTGGAGCCGTCAATCGCGTTGATGCCGACGTTCTTGCCTGTCTTCGCGAGCTGGAAGATGTTGTTGTTCGCATCGACCCTCCCGGGGCCCGTGTACGTGGGATTTTCGGCCGTCGGCGTGAAGACGCCCGTCTTGACCCAGTTACCGTGCGTGATGTCGTTCCAGCGCGACCAGCCGCCGCCCTTGCCCGTGGTGGTCGTGGTCGTCGTGCCCGGCCGAACGCCGACCAGGTTCCCGTTGGCATCGTAGTCAAGCGTGTTGCCGCCGGTCGTCGTGGTGGTCGACGTCACATCGTAGTTGTTGATGTCCTTGAGGTTGAGCGCCTTCGCGAGCTTGCCGCCGACGTTGAAGGAGTAGTCGCTGTTGAGCAGCCACTCGAAGCCGAGGGAGTTGAGGTCTTCCTGGGCGACCTCGACGAAGCGCGTCTCGATCTCGATCATCGACGGGGTGACGTTCAGTTCGTTGAGGGCGTCCTCCAGGATGGCGAGCTGGTCTTCCGTGTTCGTGACGCGCAGCTTGCCGACGGCCTTGATGTACTTGATGCGGGAGTTCTGCGGCCAGGTGACGCCGAGATCCTCGAAGTAGGCCTTCCACTGGTTCTCGGGGCTCTCGCCGCCGTCGTCGTCGCCGCCGCCGCTGAAGTCGCCCGCCTTGCTGTCCTTGAGCGAGTTGGAGGCGTCGTTCATGCGGTCGACGAAGGACTCGACGACGGAGTAGGTGCGCGTGACGAGTTCGTCCGTCGTCATCGTCTTCGGCATCACCATCACGACCGAACCCTGCACCTTGAACTTGAAGGCGGGGTTGCACACCTGGCAGACGAGCTTCAGGGCCTCGTAGAGGGAGATGTTCGACGCCGTCACGTTCGGGATGACGGGGACGTCGCCCGCTGCGGCATTGCCCTCGTCGCCCGCATCGGACGAGAACGCATTGTCGTTGCCGCCCTTCGCCGCACCGGCATCCGCCGCGCCGCTGTTCTTCAGCGCCGTGCCGAGCTGGAGGACGAAGTTGAAGCCGCGCTGGTCGACGGGGATCTCGGGACGGTCGTAGTCCTTCGACGCCTGGCGGAAGTAGTCCACCGCGTCGATGATCGTCGCCGGCGGACGGAAGGAAATCGCCGGGAGCATCATCTCCTTCATGCGCTTCTCGATCGACTGCTCGACCGAACGCTCGCCGTCGCCGCCGAGCGGAGACTTCGCCGTACCGCCCGAAACCGTCTTCAAGTCGGCGGAGTTCACCGCGTACACCGGACGCCACGCGGCGCCCACGTCGGCGATCATGCCCTTGCGCGTCGCCTCGCGCTCCTTGTCGATGATCAGGTCGCGCTTGCGCTGGATGCGGTCGCGGAGCGCAATCGCCTCCTCGTTGTAGGGATCGCCACGCAACACGAGGTCGACCTGGTCGAGGGCGTTCGCGAGGTCCGCCACGGCGAGGTACTGGGCGGAGAGGCGGATGCGCTTGCGGATCAGGTCGCGGTCCTTCTTGTAGTCCGCGTCGTTCCGACGGTGCTTGATTTCGGAAACGTCCGTCTCGGCCTCCTGCACGGATTCGGCCTTGAGCGAATCCAGGAACGCGGCGGCGTGCGGGTGGCGCTCGGCCAGCGCCTCCTTCGCGTAGATCTCGGCATGCTCGCGGTCACCGTCCTTGAGCGCCTGCTTCGCCGCACGGTACTTCGCCTCGGCCATGCCCTCGCGGCACTCCCTGCGCCACTGCGCCGCATCCTCGCGGTCGCTCAGGTGCGCAAGGGCGAAGCGGTACTGCTTGAACGCCGTCTCCCAGTCGCGCGCCTCCATCGCGGCCCGCGCCACGCCGAGTTCCTTGTTGGCCTGGGCGTCGAGCGCCTGACGGCGCAGCGTCTCCGTCGCGACGAGATCGCTGATGAGCGCGGCATCCGGATTGACGGGGCCGGCCACCGGCTCGATCTTGTTCTGGACGGGCTTCACCTCGGCGACCGGCTTGGCCTCGGCGACGGCGGGCTTCTCCTCCACCGGCTTCGCTTCTTCGGCGGGCTTGGCCTCTTCCGCAGGTTTCTCGGCCTCGGCAGGCTTCGCCTCTTCCTTCTTCTCCGCTTCCGGCTTCGGAGCCTCTTCCGCAGGCTTCGCCTCTTCGGCGGGCTTCGCGGCCTCCTTCTTCTCCTCCACCGCAGGCTTCGGGGCCTCGGCAGCGGGCTTCGCGGCCTCCTTCTTCGTTGGCGCGGTGTCGAGGTCACTGAGAAGATCGTCCAGATCGTTCTGCGCGACAGCGCTCGTTGCAAGGACAAGCGAAACACAGGCGGCGCCCAAAGCGGCAAACGTATTTTTGGCTCTCATCGAGGATGCTCCTTAAAGGTCTCTAAATGATACCCCATTCTGGGGGGGAGAATCAAGTCTCAACGCACGGTTTTTTCTTTTTTTGTCTGGAGGTCGCGAATCGTCACTTCGCAGCCGCCGTTCACGCCCTTGAGCTTCGTCACGCGGTAGGCGCGCTCGTTCACCTTGAACTCGGTACCTTCCGAGACGACGATGTCGCGCCCTTCGCCGCGGTTGTAGCGCAGCTGCACCTGGGATTCCACCGCAATCGTGCGTTCGTTGATGCGGATTTTGAGCGTCTTCCCGTCGCTCTTGCGCCGCACATCGACCGTGGAGACGTCGGTGGGGACCTTCATCTTGGTGCCGGGGCGCAGACGAAGCTCCTGCTTCGGCTCGTAGGCCTCGACGGTCCAGCCGGACGCCCAGGCGTTCTTGCCCTCGCCGCGAATCTCCTCGTGCAGCTTCACGAAGACCTTGGCGTCGTAGCCCGTCACGCCGTGGCGCTGGAAGGTGAAGCGGTGGCCGCCCGGAATCGGCGTGACGGCGTTGAAGTAGAACGGCAGCGTCGTCTGGCGGATGCCGCCGGAGACCGTGACCGAATCGAGGTAGTCGGGGTGGGACTTCGGGTCGCGCGGATCCGTCCCCGCCTGGTACTCCTCCAGGTTCGTGAAGCCGTCCCCGTCGGCGTCCTTCGCCGCGTCCGAGGGATCGTTCGGGTTGAAGCCGTACTTCTTCTCCCAGTCGTTCGGCATGCCGTCGTGGTCGGTATCGACCTCGACCTTCACGATGGCCTGGTGGGCGCCGCAGAAGGGGCACACCTCGCAATCGGCGGGAATCGGCTTCCCGCACGCCTTCTTCTTCGAGGACGAATCGCCCTGGCGGCACAGCACGCGCCGCTCGCTCGCGAGGAAGTTCGCCTTCCTGGGATCGACCGCCGCGAGCTGGGGCGGCTTCTCCGCGCCGCGGAGGGCCTTCCGCAGCACGTCGAGGTCGACCGGCGCCACGCCCTCGTGCGCGGGCCGCATGGCGTTCAGCGACTGGGCGTAGGCGTCGGCGCTCTCCGTGTCGCCCATCTTCAGCGCGAACAGCGCACCCGCCGCGACAAGCGCCAGCACGCCGAGAAGCGTGACGAGCCAGTCCCAATGCGCCGCAAGGAAACTCTGCCTGGAGACGCTCATTTTCCATCCCCCTTCTTCTCCGCCGTCGGCTTCGCGGCCTCGGGCTCGGGCTTTGCCTCGGTCGCCGCGTCCTCGGCGGACGGCGCCGCCGCCCCCCGGCCGAAGTCGCGGACCTCAAGCGTGAAATTCACCTGGATCGGCGCGTCCAGTTCCGGATCGACCACCAGCGGGTTGACCGCCGCCTCCGCGTCGCCCTGCGCGGCGCTCTCCGCCGCCGCAGCCGCGCTCCGGCGGCCGCGCCGGCCGGCGGCACCCCGTCTGGACGCCTTCTGGTTCTTTGCGTTCTCCACGGCGTTCAGGTGTTCCACGATCACGTCGGCCGTCTCGCGGAAGGAGAGGTTCTTCACCGTCATGAAACGCGGGCACGACGTGAGCCGGTTCAGCACGGCCACGAGCGCCGCCGGACGGGCCGTGAACTCGAACGCATAGGCGAGGCAGGTCTCCTGCGGGGCGTCGGCCTCCTTGCCGGCGCCCTTCTTCGCCTTGGCCGGACGGCGCGCCCCGTCGTCCTCCTCCTCGGAGGCGGCCTTCTTCTCGATGCGCCGGATGGCCTTGACCTCCAGCACGCCCACCTCCGCGAACATGTCGACGACCTGGGTGATCGTGTCGAGCTGCACCGTGAGGCGCGGCACGTCCTGCTCCTGGGGCAGCACGCCCCCCTCGCCCAGATACTGCTCGAAGCCGAAGAGGAAGGCCGGGGCCGCGATCTTCCCCTCCACGCCGCCCGCGAGCGCGGCCATGCGGCGCACCTCCCGCTGGAGGCGCTGCTTGAAGATCGGCGGCAGCTCGACGGGGAATTTCCTGTCGCCCCGCGCGGCGAGCGCAAGCGCCGACTCATGCCAGTCCGTGTAGCTCACCTTGTTCGACACGACGGAGTCGAGCGAGCGCTTCGACGGGAACACCGCCGCCTCGTAGTGGCTCCGGAAACCGCCTACGGCGGCCTCCAGCTCCTCCTCGGCCTCGCACCGGCCGCTCCAGGCCAGGTACGCGCCAAAGCCCAGGCCGCCCGCGCACAGCACGAACACGCCCGCGCCGATCACGCCCAGCTTCTGCTGCTTCGAAAGACTCATTTCCCCTTACCCGCCTTTCCCTTGCGTCCGGCGGCCTTCCCCGCAGGCGCAGCCGACGGAGCCGACGCCAGGTCCATCTGGATCGAGAACTCCGAAAGGCATTCCTTGACTTCCTTCTGCGCGACGATCTTCACGGAATCCGGCACGAACGCCGCGCTCTTCTTCAATGCGTCCTCCACGATCTTCGACGCGGTCGTCGCCTCGCCGCCGTGTTTGGCAGACCAGTCCTTCTCGACCTTGCCCATCGCGTCGCGCCAGCCGCGCACGGTCACGCGCACGCCCTCGCGTCCCTCCGGGTTGTCCTTCGGGGCGGGGATGGCCGTCCATTCCGTGATCCACATGCCGGGCACCAGGCTCCCGCGCACGGCGCGCACGCGCTGGAGCGCGGCCGAGCGCTCCCACAGGAGGCGCTGGAACGCCTCGCACGTCCCGCGTTCGTCGGCGACGGCTTGCTGCTCCTTCGCGATCCGCTGCTTGAACTCGTTCAGCCTCTTGCCGGACATGAGCTGGTTGACGCGCTCCACCTTCTCCTGCACGACGGCCTCGCCGTGGCGTTCCGCCAGCCACAGGCAGCCGAGCGCGGCCAGGAACGCGACGCCGCCCGCGGCGAGGAACGGCACGCGCTTCAGCGCGCGCGCCTCCTCCACGAGTTCCGGCGGCATCAGGTTGATCGAGATCCACGCGGCGTCCGTGCCGCGCAGCGCAAGGCCCACGCTCTCGGTGAGCGAGAACGCATCGCCCTCCAGCGCGGCGCGGTTGACCTTCGGCCCGAAGCCGACCTTCCCGAACGGATTCAGGAACGCGACCTCGACCTGCAGGGACTCCATGAAGAACTGGTCCAGCTGCGGCAGGCGCGCGCAGCCGCCCGTGAGGAAGAGGCGGCTCGGGGCGCTGCCGCCCTGCTGCGAGCGGTAGAAGTTGATCGAGCGCGAAATCTCGGCGTGGAGGCGCGTGAGGACCGTGCGGATCACCTTCGAGACGCGGTCGGAGACCTCGTCCTCGTCCTCCGTCACGCCGCCGAGCGAGACGTAGCCGCGCTCGAGCTTGAGCTGTTCGGCCTCCTCGAAGGAACAGCCGAACGTCTGCGCGATGTCCTTCGTGATGAGGTTGCCGGCGACGGGGATCGAGCGGTTGTAGATCTTCTCGTCCTCGAGGATGATCAGGTTCGTCGTCTTCGAGCCGATGTCGAGGATGACCGAGCAGCCCGTCAGGCCGGGGTGGGCGAACTTGAGCGCGTTGCAGATCGCCATCGGCGAAACGTCGACGACCAGGGGCTTGAGGCCCGCGCCGCGCACGGCGTCCGTGACGGCGCGCACGGCCTCCAGCTTCGCCGCGACGATGATCGCCGCCTTCTCGCCGTCCGCCGTCGTGCCGAGGAACTGGTGGTCGCTCACGATCTCGTCGATCGGGAACGGCACGTTCTGCTCGATCTCGTAGCGCACGAGCTGTTCGAGCTTCGCCGCGTCGCCGATGGCCGGGAACTTCGCGAAGCGCGGGAACACCGTCTGCCCGCCCAGCGACACGATGAGCGGAGCGGGGCGGATGCCCGTCTCGCGCATGATCTGGTGGAGGACGGACGGCAGGGCCGCCGCGATCGAGCCGGGGTCGTTGACGTCGACGGCCTGGAGTTCGCCGCTGCCGTAGGCGGTGAGCGTCAGGCTCCGCTTTCCGCCCAGCGTGTACTCGGCGAGCAGCGCCTTGGACGCCCCGATGTTGAGAGTGAGGATCTTTGCCATGTTGGACCTTCCACTAGGCTGCGAGGAGGCGACTTACTGGACGAGTTCGTAGTCCGCGTTGTTCACGAGCCAGAACGGCGTCTTGGAGCGATCGACGAGGCCCTGGCGGCGTTCGAGCATGGGCTTCATCTCGCCCTTGATCTTCTTCTGCCAGTTCATGAACTTGTCGTTCTCCCACCACTTCTCGCCGGCCTGGTTGACGTCGCCGCTCATGTTCTCGGTGTGGAACGCGAGCTCGTCGCCCTCCTTGTTCGTGATGATGAGGCTGATCGTGCAGGGTTCGCCGAAGCGCTCCAGGACGGACGGCGGCAGGCACACGCTCGCCATGTGGCTGCCCTTCTTGATGTCCACGTAGCGCACCTGCGTGTTGTAGTAGGAGTACTGCGCGGGGAGGTTCTTGGGATCCTTCTCCTTCGCCTTGGAGGCGTCGAGGAGGACGTGCCAGTTGAACGTGAGTTCGTCCTGCCACTTCGCCATCGTCGTGTACTTCGTCTCAAGGACGATCCACTGGCGCGGGCGCCCGCCGAGCGGCGGCATGAGCTTGCCGTTCGCGTTGAGGTTCGGCGCGCTCGCGAGGCACGTGCCGCCCGGGCGGGCGGGCGCGTCGATGGTGACGTAGGCGTCACGGCCCTTCGCGACGGCGGCGCCGCCGTCGGCACCGACCGGTCCGCGCCGACGCGACTGGGCGGAAAGGGAACACGCGCACGCAACCGCGAGGGTGAAGCAAATCATTGTCTTGAACTGCATGTCTGGCCTCCTTGCTTTTATCGTTCGTCAACAGTGTATCACAAAACCTTCATCTTGGGCAAATCCTGAATGTCCACGACGCCCAGCAGCCGTCCGTCCGCCGCGCAGACGGGCAGATCGTCGATCTGCCGCGACTCGAAGACGCGCAGCAGGTCGACGGCGTAGGCGTCGCCGCCGATCGTCAGCGGGTGGCGCGTCATGTGCCGCGAGACCGCGTCGCCCAGCACCTCGCGGCCTTCGCTCACGTGGCGGCGGAAGTCGCCGTCCGTGAATATCCCCTCCAGCTTCCCCTCCGCATCGACGACGACCGCGCTGCCGGCCTGGGCCTTCGTCATCGCGAGCAGCGTGTCGAGCACCGTCGTCGCGGGCGCGACGGCCGCGACGCGCGCGCCCGTGCGCATGACGTCCGTCACCTTGAGGACGAGCGCGCGGCCGATCGCGCCGGCCGGATGGTTGAGCGCGTAGCTCGCCTTGTCGAAGCGCCGCGCGTCGAGCATCACCATCGCGAGCGCGTCGCCCATCGCCATCGTCGCCGTGGTGGAGGTGGTGGGCGCCATGCCGAAGGGGCACGCCTCGGCGCCGCAGGGGATCTCCAGCACCACGTCCGAAAGCCGCGCGAGCGTGGAGTCCGTCCGCCCCGTGAGCGCGACGACCTTCAGCCCGTGGCGGCGGATGGCGGGCACGAGGCGCACAAGCTCCTCGCTTTCGCCCGAAAAGCTCAGCGCGAGCAGCAGGTCCTTCGGGCCCGTCATGCCGAGGTCGCCGTGCATCGCCTGCACGGGGTTGAGGACGACCGAGCAGGTGCCGGTGGAGGCGAGGATCGCGCTCGTCTTCTCCGCAACGTGGAGGCTCTTCCCCACGCCCGTCACGACGACCTTGCCGCCCGCCTCCACGCACGCGAGCATGAGCGCGACCGTGCGCGTGAAGGCGTCGCCCAGCGCGGCGCGCGTGCGCCGCAGGCCCTCGATCTCGACGTCGAAGACCTCCTGCGCCCGGCGGATCTGTTCAGTCGGTGTCACGGGAGCCTACTTCTTCGCGGCGCTCTGGAGGAGCGTGACGCAGATCGTGCCGACGATGTCCTCGGCGCTGCAGCCGCGGCTCAGGTCGTTCATGGCCTTCGCGAGGCCCTGGAGGTTGGGTCCGATCGCCGCCGCGCCGCCGAGGCGCTGCGCGATCTTGTAGCCGATGTTGCCGGCCTGGAGATCCGGGAAGATGAAGACGTTCGCGTTGCCCTGGATCGCGCCGCCGGGGTTCTTGAGCCGGCCGACCGCCGGGGCGATGGCCGCGTCGAACTGCAGCTCGCCGTCCATCGCGATGCCCTTCGCGGCGAAGACCGGCTTCGCGAGCGCAACGGCCTTCTGCACCTTCTCGACGAGGTCGCCGGCGGCGGACCCCTTGGTGGAGAAGCTGAGATACGCGACGCGCGGCTCGTTGCCCGTGAGGTCGCGGTAGGTCTGGGCCGTCGCAAGCCCGATGTCGACGAGCTGTTCCGCCGTGGGGTTGGGGATGACGGCGCAGTCGCCGAACGCAAGCACCGCGTCGCCGCTCGGCGTCGGCTCGCGCAGATCGAGGATGAAGCAGCTGGACGCCGTCTTGACGCCCTTCTCGGTGCCGAGCGTGTGGAACGCCGCGCGCAGCATGTCGCCCGTCGAGGCGATCGAGCCGGCGACAAGGCCGTCCACCCGCCCGAGCTTCACCATCATGCCGCCGAAGTAGATGCGCTTCGTGCGGAGCGTCTTCTGCGCCCCGGCGAGGTCGATGATCTTCTGCTTCTCGGCCGGCTTGCGGCTTTCCTTCGCGTTCCACGCCTCCAGGTAGGCGGCCTCCAGCTCGGCGTCGCCCTGCGTGTAGTCGATCGTCCTGATGCCGCGCTCGGCGAGCGACAGCCCGGCCTTCGCCTCGGCGTCGGCGATCTCCTGCGGCGTGCCGAGCACGATGGGGGTGCAGATCTTGCGGTCCACGCAGCTGCACGCCGCCGTGATCACGCGCGCGTCCATGCCCTCCGGCAACACAATCGTCCCGTTGAGGGTGGAGGCTTTCTCGATGATTTTCTTGATGGCGTTCATGGGAAATTATTGGAAATTAAGTGGTTAAGTAGTTAAGTAGTTAAGTTCAAGCAGTTAAGTTTAAGTGGTTAAGTAGTTAAGTTCAAGTGGGTAGGCGGTTAAGTTTATCAGGGAATCCATCTTAAGAGAACAGACCTCTTGGAAGCGCGAAGCACAACTTAACTACTTAACTACTTAACCACTTAAACTTAACCACTTCATCACTTCTTCAGCACGGCGACGGTTTCGCGGGCGATCATCAGTTCCTCGTTCGTGGGGATGACGACGACGGGGATCTTGGAGTCCTTCGTGGAGATGACGCCCGACGCGCCGAAGCGCACCTTCCGGTTGGCCTTTTTGTCGAGCTTGACGCCGAGGGCGCCGAGGCGCTTGACGATCTGCTCGCGCAGTTCGGAGGCGTTCTCGCCGATGCCGCCGGCCATGACGATCGCGTCCGCGCCGCCCACGAGCGTGTTGTAGCCGCCCACGTAGAGCGCCGTGCGGTGGCCGAACGCCTCAAGGGCCTCCAGCGCGTCGAGGTCGCCCGCCTCGGCCTTCGCGACGACATCGCGCGAGTCGCCGCCCTTCACGCCGGCAAGGCCCTGGAAGCCCGACTCCTTGTTGAGGAGCGTGTCGATCTCGTCGATCGTGTAGCCGTGCTTCGCGAGGAAGAAGATGACGCCCGGGTCGACGCGCCCGCAGCGCGTGCCCATGATGAGACCGTCGAGCGGCGTGAGCCCCATCGTCGTGTCGAGGCATTCGCCGTTCTTCACGGCCGCGAGCGAGGAGCCGTTGCCGAGGTGGCAGGTGACGAGGTTGACCTTCTTCAGAGGCTTCTTCAGCCACGCGGCGGCGGCCTGGGTGAGGAACTTGTGCGACGTGCCGTGGAAGCCGTACTTCCGCAGACCGTACTTCTTCGTGAGCGGACGCGGCAGCGCGTACTCGTAGGCGCAGCCCGGCATCGTCTGGTGGAAGGCCGTGTCGAAGACGCCGACGTTCGGGACGCCCTTCGCCGCCTTCTCGCACGCCTCGATGCCCTGGAGGTTCGCGGGGTTGTGGAGCGGCGCGAGGGGGATGCACTTCGCGATGAGCTTCTTCGCGGCGGCCGTGAGCTTCGCCGGCGCCGAGAACTTGTCGCCGCCGTGGACGACGCGGTGGCCGATCGCGTCCAGTTCGGAGAGGGAGGCGATGACGCCGACCTCCGCGTCGGTCAGGACGGCCATGACCTGGCCGATGGCCGCCACATGGTCCTTCATCGGCACCTCGCGCACGACCTTGTCGCACCCGGTCTTCGTGTAGACGAGACGCGAGCCGTCCAGGCCGATGCGCTCCACGAGCCCCTTGCAGAGCATCTTCTCGCCCTTCATGTCGAAGAGCTGGAACTTAAGCGACGACGAGCCGCAGTTGACGACGAGAACTTTCTGGATCTGTTTCATAAATGAACCTTCATTCTTCAGAAGTAAAGGACGCAAAGACAATCGAAGTGCTTGACCCCCGGCCGCGACACGCGCGGCCCTCCCGCTTTCCGATGTTTCTTGGTCGCAAAGAACGCAAAGCACGCAAAGCGCGTTGTCAACGCCGTTTACGCCTTTGTGTCCCTTTGCGTTCTTTGCGTCTTTATTCCTTTGCGCTCTTTGCGTTCCTTGCGGCTTTCCTTACCGAGCCTCCTTGACCAGGCGCACCTTGAAGAAGGCCTTGCCCTCCAGGCCGTTCGTCTTGATCGCCCGGGCCAGCTCGTCTGCGGTAATCGTCGCCTTGGTCGCCGCGTTCGCGTGGATGGTGAGCGACTTCACCGGCACGGTCTTCGCGTTCGCGAAGTCGGCCGCATCCGCCGCGACGAGATGCACGGCCACCGTCGCCGCGTCGCCCACGGTGATGAACGAGGAGCCGCCGGTCGTCACCTTGGAGGAGATGCCGAGCGTGATGCCGTCCGTCAGGGAGAAGCCGTCGATCGAGACGTAGATCTCCTCCTTCGCCGCCGGGGCGTCGCCGTTCGAGCCGCTCAGCAGGTTCGCCGCCGCGAGCGTCGCCTCCGTCGCCTCGCCCGAGGCGAACGAGAGCATCGTCACCATCGGGGCGGACGCCAGGTTGGCGCGCAGCAGGTTCGCGTACTCGTTGAGGCTCGTCTGGAGCTTCGGGTTGACGCGCGTGAAGTACGTCGCGCCAGAGGCCGGGCCGAGCGCCGTGAGGTTCTTCTTCGTGTCGTACTCGTAGGCGTCCGGGAAGCCGTCGTTGTCGGTGTCCATGTCCTCGATGTAGACCGTGACGAACGGACGCTCCGTGCTGCCGCGCACCACGGCGACGCCCTTCGGCGTGTAGGGCGTCTTCGACCCCGTGCCGACGCCGTTCGCGTAGCCCCAGCTCTCCCACGGGTCGAACGCGCCGTTCGCGTTCGAGTCGATGTAGGCGCGCACGTAGTACGTGCCGGTCGGCAGGCCCTTGAGGACGCAGTTCGCGCCCTCGTCCGTCGTGGACGTCAGCACCGTGCCGTCCGCCAGGAACGCCTCGGCGGCGGGCATGCCGCTGAAGTCGGGCGTCGCGAACGCCTGCACGCGGACGAGGCCCGCGAGCGCGGACGCCTTGAACGAGCATGCGGCCGGGCCGAAGTACTTGACGCACGCCTTGACGGAACCGTAGTCGCCCACCGCGCCGCCCGCACCCGCGCATTCGAGGCGGAAGTCGCTCTGCGTCTCGGACGTATTGGGCGTCGTGAACTTCGCGTCGAGCATCGAGACGGCCCACTTGTAGTTGTTCGTCGTCGCGAACACGACGCCCTCGGCGGTCGCCATGTCGGCGTAGAGCGGCGGCGTCCAGCTGTACACGCCGTTCTCGTCGCGCGCCGGGGCCTTCTGCACGCCGGAGTCGTAGACGAGCGTCGTGCCGTTCGCCTTCCACACGCGGAGGCGGAACGCCGGGTAGTCCTTGCCGATCGTGTTCGGATGCGTCCAGGAGAACGTCGGCTGCGCCGCGTAGACGACCGACTCCACGTTCGCGGGCACGCACCGCGACTGGCCACCCAGCCCACCGAATTCGTAGCGGTTCACGAACATCGTCGCGAGGCTGTTGATGTTCGACGGGGCGGAGGTATCTACCGTGCCGTCACCCAGCACCACGCGGTAGGTGGCGCTCGTCACATTCGCGATGTTGTAGCCAAGCCCGGTCGCCTGGGACGGGAGGAGCGTCGCCCCAAGATCCGGCACACCCGTCTGGAGCAGATCACGCTCGGACAGGAGCGGATTCGCCACCAGATCCTTCGTGACGTCCAGCGCCACGCCGCCGACGACATAGGAGAACGACCCGACCGGAACGGATGCCGCCGTGCCGTTCACCTCGCTCAGCACAAGGCGGACGCGCGTGGACTTCTCCTTTTCACCTGGCATTTGCGTGCCAACCCGGTCACCGGAGAGTTCCTTGTTCGAGTTGAATGCAATCGAACTCCAAACACCACGGTCGTTGAGTTCCTTCTGCGCCTGGAAGTCGTTCGCCTGCGTCGCCTTCGCGAGGTCAATGCGGAACATCTGCGGCGCCGTGTCGGTCAGCTCGACCGAGAGGACCGCGCGGCTCCAGTTGACGTCCACGCCCGTCGCGACGCCGTAGGGCTCGCCGGCCGTCCAGGCACCGTCGCCGTTGAGGTCGAGGAACGCCTCGAACGTGTTCGCGCCGCTGCGGAGGTGGCCCGTGTCGGCCTTCGCGAGGTTGAAGCTCCAGCACTTGTCGGAGGAGACCACCTGACCGCGCCATTCGATCTTCACGAACGAACGCGCGACCGCCAGGCGCTCGTAGGCCTTGCCGGTCGGCGTCGACCAGCTGTAGAGGTAGGCGCTCTGCTGCCCGGCGGCGGACGACTGGATGATCCTGTAGAGGTAGTCGCCCAGCTTCGTGAAGTCAATCGTGACGTCGCCCGTCTCGTGGTTGACGGAACCGACGACGGTGCTGTCGCTCGACCCCAGCACGAGGTTCGCCGTCTTGGTCTCGACGCCCGTGAAGGCCTCGCGCAGACCCCCGCACCAGCTCGTGCCGTCGGCCGCCAGCCAGACGCCGCTCTTTCCGTCCTCCGCCATCTGGAAGGCGTTGAGATCGCGGAAGGAGACCTGCACCGTGCCCGGCACGACGGCGCCGCTGCCGAGATTGTAGGTCATCTTCGCGCCCGGGTTCATGCCGAGCTGGCGCGAGTAGGCGATGCCCACGGCGTCGTCCGCCGTCGTCGTGGACGACGAAGAGGATCCGCCCTCCGACGCGGTCTGCCCGCCAAGGGCCACCGTCCACGTGGCGTCGGGCGCACCCGCCTCGGCGGTGGACTGGTAGGCCTTCACGACGAGGTTGCCGCCCACCGTCTGGCTGCCGTTGTAGCGGGCGTTCACTTCCACGGTCGGGATCGGATACTCCACGAAGTCACCCGACACGAAGGAGACCGACTTCTCGCGCGTCGGGTCCGTCCCGGCGCGGCATTCCGCGTAGTTGCTCCAGCCGTCGCCGTCGTAGTCGGCCCAGAGGTCGCTCACGAAGCGCGAGGCGAAGAGGCGCTCGGTCGCGCTGTTGACGCGCGTCGCGTAGAGGTCTTCCCAGTCGTCCTCGCAGAAGTCGTGGTCGGAGAACATCTCGCCCAGGTAGAGGCTGCCCACCCGGAGGAAGTAGTCCGGCACGATCGTGCCGTCGGCGGCGAACGAGTACGCCGTGAGCGGCGAGATCTTCATGCCCTTGAAGACGTCGCTCTTCGCGGCGAAGACCTCGGAAATGAGGTACTCGGCCATGTTGGAGAGGCCGTCGTGGTCGCTGTCCGCGCGGCCGTCCGCGCCGAGGATGCCGTAGAGGGTTTCCCACCAGTCGGGCAGGCCGTCGCCGTCGCGGTCGACGAGCGCCTTGAAGGCGTCGTCCACCGTGCCGTTGGGCAGCATGCCCGCCGCGAGGTCGCGGATGTAGGCTTCGCGGGCCGTCATCCACTGGCCGTTGTAGTTGACGAGCGTGTCCCAGCCGAGCGTGTTCCAGTCGAACGTCTCGTCGCTCGCCGGGTAGTTGGCCTTCGCGACCTTCTCCCACCAGTCGGGGATGCCGTTGCTGTTGAGGTCGTCGCCCGCGTAGGTCCAGGCGTCGGCGGCGCCGAGGCCGTCCCACATCTCGGTGCAGCGCTTCGCGAACGCACCGCCGAGCGGCACGATGTCCGTCGTGCCGAGCGACGCGCGGATCCGCTGGAACCTGTTCATGCTCGCCACCGCCGTGAACTGGCTGTCGAGATCGGCGAGCGCCACGAGGCGGTTTCCGTAGTAGATCACGTCGTTGCCGCCGTTGTCGTGGTAGAACGAGTAGGGGTTCATCGCGTTCGGGAAGACGAACGTCTCGGTGTTCACCGACTCCTGCGGCGCGCAGACGCCCGCCACGCGCTCGGCCCAGTACTTGGAATCGACCGTCGAGCCGTCCAGCGCCGGGAGGTGCGCCACCATGTTCTGCACCCACGGCACCCAGCGGTAGTTGGCGTAGACCGTGCTGTGGACCGGCAGGGCCTTCCACCAGCCGCAGTAGAGGTCTCCGGGCACGTCCTTGCCGCCCACGCGCACGTTGTCGAGCACGTTCTTCGTGAAGCCCGAGGGCTCCCACATCACGTCCGCCGCGTCAACCGCGCCCGGCAGGGTCTGGAAGTTGTAGTGGAACACGAGCTCGACCGGCAGCGTCAGCTTCCCGTCGTTGTCGTTCCGCGTCGCCCCGTCGGCCCAGGCCGTGTAGACGGCCGCGCGCAGGGTCTTCACGTCCTCCGCCGAGAGGCGCAGCTTGTAGCCGTCGAGGATCTCCTCGGCGGACTTCGCGCCGTCCCACACGCGGACCTCGTCGATGTAGCCCGCGTAGAAGGAGTCGTAGCTCGCCCACGTCGTCGCCGCCGAGAGCGCCACGCCGGCCGCGTCGCGCGCACGGGCGCCGAGCACCATCGCGCTCTTCGACAGCACGGCGTAGCCGGTCCCCTCCATCGGGAAGAGGTTGGCGTCGGGGACAGGCTGCTGCGTCACGCCGATCGCGCCGTTCGCCGGCACGAGGGCCGTCGGCTGGGTGTTGACCTGCTTGCCGTTCGCGTAGAGCGTGAGGCTCCGCCCGTCGAAGGTGAGGGCCACGTGCGTCCAGGCGCCCTGGGCGATCTCCGCGCCCACCACCGTCACGCTGCTGCCCGGCGTGCCCGTCTCAACGGCGTCCGAACTGTCGAAGAGGCCGTAGAGGCGACCGTCGGCCATGATGCCGATGCGGAAGTTCGCGCGCAGCTTGCTCACGTTGTTCGAGAGCGTGTTCGCGTAGTAGTTGACCGCACGCTCCAGCACGACCTGGTCGCGCGCGACGTCCTCGGGATTGATCCACGCCTCAACCGTGAACTGGCGGAAGGCGTCGAAGTTGATCTTCGAGAGGTTGCCCGGCGCGCAGGCGTACGAGACGGCGGCGGCGTCCGCGCCCGGCAGCCACAGCGCCTGGCGGCGGTCCGGATCCGTGAAGTCGAGCGGATCGGTGATCGCCGTCGCGGTCATCTTCTTCTCCTCCGCGTCGTTGAGGCCGTCGTGGTCCGTGTCGTAGCCCTCGTTCTCCTCGAAGGCGAACATGAAGCCGTCGGCGTCGGCAGCCGTCCACGGGTAGAACGCGATGTCGGGAATCAGCGCACCGCCGTCCGTCTTGTAGTACTGCGCGGTGAAGCTCTTCTCGGACGAGGAGTCCGTCATCCAGAGCGGCGTCGGGTCCGTATGCGTCGGCTGCGGGCTCGTGATGTTCGCGTAGAGCGTCTCCTCGTAGTTGTTGAGGCCGTCGCCGTCCGCATCGCAGCCCGGCGCGCCGATCATCCACGGGAAGCGCATCGCGTCGTAGACGGGATCCTCCGGGGCCGCCATGGGCCAGCCCGTCCAGGCGTTGTACCAGCTGCACACCCGGCCGCCGTAGGCCTGCGCAATCACGTCGTTCGCGAGCGAACCGTCCGAAACGTCGCCGAGGAGCGGGTTGAGGCCGTGGAAGAGCTCGTAGTAGTCGTCCATGCCGTCACCGTCCGTATCCCACTTGCGCGGATCGGTCGTGCAGTAGCCGCCGGCCTGCGCGCCGCCGGAAACGGCCTGCGGACGCAGCATCACGCGGTAGCCCTTCTCGTCGTAGTTGACGCGGCCCGTCGTCGCCGTGTTGAGCGCGGCCTTGTCCCACGCCTTCGGCGGCGCGGCGAAGTAGCCGAGCTTGCGGAAGTCCCAGGCGCCCGTGGCGGGATAGCCCGCCTCCTTCACGCTCGCGTAGTACGTCTCGCCGTCCATGACGTTCATCGGCAGGAAGCCGAAGAACTGGAGCGACGACGGCGCGCCGGACGGCATCCACTGGCCCATGAGCGGCGTGGAGCTATCGTCGTAGCGGAGGTGGCGGAGCGCCTGCACGAGGTACTCCTGGTAGTTCTGGAGGCCGTCGTGGTCGAAGTCGAAGTCGCGGCTCGTGCCCGTGGCGGGGTCGGTGAAGCGCGGGTTCGTCCAGGCGTCGCCCGTGAACGTCGCGTCGCCCGGGCGGTAGCCGAAGGTGCCGTCCATGCCGGCCGTGATGTAGTAGTTGCTCGCCACCGCGCCGTCGGCGAGGCCGTCGCCGCGGCGGATGAGCTTGAGGGCCCCCTCGCCCAGCTTCAGCGCGCCGTCCGGCTTCCCGGCGGGCGTGAAGACCACGCCGGCGAACTCGCGTTCCCACGGGTCGGGCAGGCAGTCGCCGTCCGTATCGACCGTGCAGGGGTTGAGGCCGCCGCCGCGGATGCAGGTGGAACCGTCGTCCTCGGGCGTGCCGTAGATGAAGGTGTAGGTGTGGAGGACGCTGCCGACTTCCGACTCGTCGCTGCTGACGGTCTTGCCCCAGACGAACGCCGCCTCCCAGGTGCCGCCTTCCTCGCCGTCGCGGAGGCCGTCGCCGTCGGTGTCCGCATCCCACGGGTCGGTCGGGAAGAACTTGTTGTACCAGCCCGAGACGACGCCGGGGTGGTTCGTGACGATGGTCGGACAGGACGCATAGGCGTTGCAGGAATCCGTACCCGCATACTCAAGGGGGTACGCGAGCTTGTCGGCGTCCTCGTCGAGTTCCGCGTCGTCCTTGGCGTTCGGGTTGTGCTTGACGTAGAGTTCCCAGCCGTCCGGCACGCCGTCGCCGTCCGTGTCGGCGCCGTGGATCTCGCTCGCGAACGTCATGCCGTCCAACTGGGCGGACGCCACCCACTCCGGATTGGAGAACGGGAGGTTGGGCGCCGTCGTGCCCTCCAGGAAGACATCGGCGCACTGGCGGTCAATTCCATTCCACCGCCCTTCGTCGGTCTCGATCGAGAACTCGCCCTTGTCGCCGTTCACCAGCTTCGGCGTCGTCTCGTAGCGGTACTTGAGGAGCAGGTACTCGTCGAGCGCCGTGTACGCGACCGTGTTGACCGCCAGGCCGGACTCGCCCTCGAAGTGGACGCCCGTCTTCGCCGGCTCCCAGCGCGCGGCGACGTAGCCCGCGTCGTTCTTGTTCCACGCCGTGCGCGGATCGAAGCCGAACTGCGCGTATACCTCGTCGTGGAGGAGCGTGACGGCCTGGTCGCGCACCACGGCAATCGTCGCGTTCGTCGCCTCCCCGAGATCCCACACGCGCGCGTCGAGCGGCAGCGCGTCGACCTCCTCGCCCACGTGGTCGACCGCGTTCTTCACCTTGCCGCCCCGGAAGGACGAGACCCAGACGCCCGTCTCGTCCGTCGCGCGGTTGTAGCGGAAGACCTTGATGGCGACGAAGTTCGTCAGGACGGATTCCGCCAGCGTGTACGCGCCGTCGGTGCCCTCCACGAGGGTCCGCTCGCCGTTGGCCGGGAGGGCGAAGACGCCCGCCCCCGGAATCGTGACGATCGCGTAGGTCTTCTCGGAATCCCAGCGGGCCATGAAGTCGCCGTCCGCGTTCATCTCGCCGTTCTCGCCCTTCTTGGCGCTGACCGGGTTCATGCCGTTCATGATTTCCCAGTAGTCGCTCAGGCCGTCGCCGTCCGTATCCCAGTTGATGGGGTTCGTGCCCATGGCGAGCTCTTCGAGGTCCGTGAGGCCGTCGTTGTCCGTGTCGCGCGTCTCGAACGCATCGGCGGACGCGACGGTGGGGTTGAACGCGGCCGCAACCGCTTCGGGCGAGAGGCGCTCGCCGGTCGCGATGTCCTTGAGCGTGAAGCGCGAACCTTCCAGGCGCTCCCACTCGCCCTTCTCGTTGATCCGGCCGACCGTGGCGCTATACCAGTAGAAATACTCGTAGCCGTCCGGGAAGCCGTCCTTGTCCGTGTCGTCGACGGTCGGGTCGGTGCGGTTCTCGGGAATCCAGCTGTTGGCGTTGGCCTTGAGGTAGTCGGTCAGCGTCGCGATGTCGGCGTCCCACGCCGCGCGGTCCTCCGCCCGCTTCGCCAGCAGATCCGCCGCCGTGACGCCGGCCCCCGGGTTGTGTTCGGCGATCGCCAGCCACTCGGCGTCCGAGAACGCGGGGTCGGACACCCACGTGCCGCGCACGTTGCGGTTGAGGCCGTTGTGCGACACGCGGTAGTTGAGGTGTTCGTCGAAACCGCGCAGTTCCGTGAACGCCGTGAAAGCCCCGCCCGCCGTCGCCCAGTTGACGACGTTCGGGATGAGGGAGGTGCCGGCCGCAGAGGTCGAGGGCAGGAAGTCGCCCGCGTCCTTGCCGCTCTTGGTGCTGACCGCATCGCCGTTCCAGTCCCTGAGGCTCTGGACGGCGCCCGGCTTCGACTCGTCGTCCAGCTCGAAGCCGGCGGCCTCGTAGAGCTTCTGGCCGCTTCCCCACGTCGTCTGCACTGCGTAGACGTCGGGGATGCCGTCCTGGTTCAGGTCGCCCACGTTGTCCGCCGTGAGGTATTCGAGGGAGAAGATCGCTTCCAGCAGCGTCGTCTCGTAGGTCGTGGCGGAGTCGTCGAACTCGGGCAGCGTGACCACCTGCCCGCCCATCGACAGCGGGCCGAGTTCCGGCAGCACCGTGCCGTTCAGGTGCTGGCCCGTGTAGCCCGACTCGCCGCCCGAGGTGTTGAGGATCCAGCAGAAGAAGAAGCTGTCCTTCCCGTCGAGGTCCACATAGTTGTAGTACGGTCCGGTCGTCGTGGCCGCGCCCGTCGCGTCGATCGCGAAGTCCTTGCCCGGCGTCAGCGAGCCATCGTCCACGTCGCCGATCTTGTAGCCGCGTGCGTAGACCGTGGTATTGAGGTCTTCGGGGGAATAGGTCCACTTGTGGACGAAGCCCGAGATCTCGGTCGGCGCCGTCGCGCCGTCCGCCCACACGCGGCCGTCGCCGAGGCCCACGGCGGTGGTGTAGTGCTGGGAGAGCTTCGAGATGCCGCCGCCCATGCCGTCCAGGCGGCCCGGCTGGCGGGGATAGATCTGGACGAGCTTGGACGGCGCCACGTAGAAGTACCATTCGCGCGTGGCGGTCGCACCGTCCTTGTCCTCGACCAGGAGGCTCACGGTCTTCGAACCCGCGCTCGTGAAGGAGACGTCCTTCGTCATCGTTCCCACGCTCACGTCCATCGTCTGCTTTTCGGACCCCCCGTTGTAGGTCCACGTCACCTTCATCGTCTTCTGGTCGATGTTGATGTCGGTCACGTTCCAGGTAATCGTGTAGGGCACGTTGATCGCGACGGGAATCTCGTTCGTCATGGCGATGCCGGGACCGATCTTCGGCGCCTCGTTGATGACGTAGACCCCCAGCTCACCCTCCTGGTAGTACTCGTCCCAGGTCTTGGACGCATCGGGCGACGGCGTGTCCGTCACGACGCGCGCCGTGATCTTGAAGCCCTGCCTTTCGCTCTGCGGCGTACCGTCGAGTTCGGTGAAGAAGACGCTCTGCCGCGTAACGCCGTTCCGGAACTGTAGATCGTAGGTGTTCAGGACGGGCAGCGCGTAGTTGCCGTCGTCCGCACCGTTGCGCTCCACGTCGAGGTGGACGACGATGTGGCCCGTCCCCAGTCCCGACGGCGCCACGGTGAGGTCCACGTGGATGAGCCCCAGCGTGCTGCCCGTCTCGGATTCCTTGAAGACCGTGCTGCCGTTGTAGGGCGAGAGGGAGATGGCCGGCGCATCCAGCGTCTCGATGAAGACCGTGAAGGGGTTCTTCTCCGCCGCGCGCCGCTCGTTGGCCGACATGTCCTTGTCGTACACATAGACGGTCACCTTGTTCTTGCCGGGCTGGGAGAACGTGTAGAAGATGTCCTCCGCCTCATAGGGGTCGCCCTCCAGTACCTTCTCATACGCAACCGACTTTCCGCCGCCGTCCCAGATCTGGACGACCGTGCGAAAACGGGGATCCGCAAGGTCGATCTCGCTTAGGTCCGAAGCCTCGAACCGGAAGGTGTTCTGCACGCCCACGGCGGTCTGCACGGACATCGTCCCGCCGCTCGTATATTCGGGCGTTCCGTTCATCTTCACGTAGGCGACCTGCGGAATCGCGTTGGTGGGCAGGAGGGTGATGCCGTCCGACCCCCAGACGTTGATGACGGAGGCTTCGTCGTTGGTGCTGTTCTCGCTCCGCACCAGGATCTTGTAGTTGAGGGCGCAGCTCTGGTAGCCGTCCTTGAACGTGAGGTAGATGGGATCCGCCGCCACCGAAGAGCCGCGGGAGATCAGGACCCCCTGCTCGAACGCGTCGTCTTCGACCAGATTGCGCGCATTCGCGTCCGACGGCACGAGGAACACATAACCGTAGTCGGCCTGGTTGAAGGGCTCGGAGAACGTAAAGGAAAGCTCGGCCGTTTCGCCTTCGCAGTACTTCCGCGTGGCATGGTCGGGCGTAATCGTGACCTTCTTGGGGGCGTTCACATGCGCCTTGAACGTGCGCGGCTCCGATTTCCAGCCGTCCTGGTTCTCGACGTAGATGGATGTATCGAATTTCCCGCCCGCCCCGTCATAACGGCAGGAGAACGTGATCTCGCCGCTCGCATTCGCGGTCAGGTTCTCGATCTTCTTGTAGTCGGCCTGGATTCCGGTGCCCTCATAGTTGATGTAGACCGTGTACGTGCCGCTCAGCTGCCACATTGCATCGGCCACCGTGATCGTGAAGTCGGTCGGCGTGTTGGCCGGGATGTTGGAGTACTCGTGCCCCTCCTCCGGCGACGTGATGACGGGTGCGTTATGGTTGATCTGGAGCGTGGCCGGCGTCATCGTACCCGTGAAGAACGCCTGCGCGGCGGCCGCGTTGGGGGAGGCGGGATCGACGGAGGGCCAGAAGCGGATGCCCTTCGCCGTGTCGTCGTTCGCGCGGTTCGCGAAGAGATGCAGGACCGATCCGGATGCGGATGCCTTGGTCTCGCCCTTCCTGACCGTCAGGCGAACCTCCTTCCCGTCATAGTTCTCGGGGCTGTTCGCCGAGGAGAGCCCGATGTAGGTGAAGGGATCCGTTCCGCTTCCCGAACGCATCTCGGGCCTCAGGAGGACCGTCACGTCGTCGGCGCCCCAGGGCTGGGAAAGCTCCACGTCGATCGTGGCAAGGGACATGTTGTTCGTGGAAGAGGTGATGACGCCGCTCACGGGGTCGAGGACGACGGAAATGGACGGCGGCGGCGGCTCGATCACCGTCAGGGCGCGCACCGTGAAGTTCGTGACGAGCGTCCCCGCACGGTTGTAGATGTTCGTGGGCGTGTCGGACATGTAGACTTCCGTGGACTTGCCCACCTGGCCGGCCTTCGCGCGGATCGCGAAATGCGCGACGTCATCGCCCTGGACCACCGAGACCTTCGCGACCTTGCGCTTCACACCGTCCCGGAACGTATACTCGTCACCGTTCTCGACCTCGGCCACCGCCGGATCCTGCGTCCACACGTAGTACGTATAGGCGCCCGAGGCGCCGCCGGGAATCGAGAGGCGCGGCACGGCCGGGGTCGCCGTGGTGGTGCCGGCGGCGATGTTGCGCCACACGCCACCGGCCTCGTCCGCATAGGTGGAGTCGAAGTCGACGGCCTTGATCTGGATGTTCGCGCCCGCGAGGTTGTAGTCGCGCACTTCCGACGCCTTGAATTCGTTCGCGTTCGGGTAGGGGAGGGTTTCCGGGCCGAAGTAGAACTCAAGCTGGTTGGAGGTCACATTGTCGATCGGATTCTGCGGGAAGAAACCCCAGAGGTGCTTCTCCGTGAGGAAGTAGTTGCTCGCCTCGGGCGTCGTGTACGGATCGGCGGGGTCGGCCTCCATCGCGGCACCCGTACCGCGCGCATTCGCGAGCTTGAGGGGCAGCGCGAAGTCGCCGGCCTGCACCGTATAGCGGCAGATGAGGTCGGTGTGGTAGAGGCCCGCCTCGCCTTCGGGGCGCTCCCACGACACGATGTCCGCATAGCGCAGACCGCCGCTCACGCGCAGGCCGACCTTCGGGAGGCGCTGCTCGATCGTGCCCGAACCGAAGAGCGGACGCAGCACCCACGGGTTCACGTAGGTGGGATCGGCATACGTCTTCATCCACTCGCGGTTCGCGAGACGGATCTTGAACTGCACCTTGTCGCCCGCCACGAGCGGCTTCGAAAGGTCGTTCACCACGCCGACTTCGCCCAGCGGGTTCCCGTAGAATTCGATCGACCGTACGTCACCGGCCGCCGTCGCCATGCGCGGGAGGGCACACGCGAGCGCCGTCAGCGTCGCCGCGAAAAGTCCAAGCGTTCTTCTGTTCTTCATACCGCTTCCTTCCGTTGAATCACGTCGTCTCAAATCGTCATTTCTTCGCTGCGGCGGACGACTTGTCCGTCGCGCGTCCCTCGGCAACGGCCCTGCGGTCCGCCGCCTCCTTCAGAATCCGCGCCCGCACGGTCGCCCGCGCACGCGCCATTTCCTGTTCCAGATTCGCGTTCGCCTTCGCGAGGGCGCCGGAAAGCGCCTTCCAGCCCGGATACCTCTCGGGGTGCGCCTCCAGCTCGGCCCGCACCTGCTCGTCCGTCGCGTCCTTCGGCAGCGCGGCGCGCGCACGCGCGACAAGCTCCTTCAGCTGGGGTTCAATGCGCGCACGCACGGCGGCCTGTTCGTTCTGCCGCGTGCGCGTTTCGTGGAGCGTCTTCCGGTACACGGGATCCTCCCCCCGCACCGTGTAGACCTCCGGCTTCTTCTCGCAGCCGCAAAAGGCCGCGATACCAACTACCACCGCCACCGTCGCGAACGGTGCGAGGCTCTGTACCAACCAATGTTTCATGTTTTCAGGTGGCCACGGGAGGGTGCACGCCTCCGAAAGCCGTTTTCATTTTACCATTCTTTTGCGTTGTGAGGCAAGGGGGAAAATTGCGGGGCCGCAGGGAGCTAGGGCTTGACATCCGTGACGACGAGCTTGTAGAACTTCTTCGCGTCCGTCGGCGAAAGGGTGATCGACGGGCTTGCCGGGGCGTCGTCCACCTTCGCCTGGAGGGACGGCTCGCCCGCGATTCCCGCGCCTGCGGCGACCGGCGACCACGCGCCGCCCAGCTCGTCCGCCGCGTACAGCGTGTACCAGAATCCGCGCACGCCGTTCGCGACGTCGGCCTTCACCGTCAATGTGCCGTCGCCGTTCGAGAGGATCGTGAGCGGCGAACTCACGCCGTCCGCCGCAAGCGGGCGCAGCACGTCCTCATCCAGTTCGAGCGTCGCGACGACATTGCCCGCCGCATCCGCCGCGACCTTCGCCCTGAAGCCCTTCGGCGCCGTCACCGTGAGGTCCGAGAGCGCGAGGCCGTGCGCCTCCAGCGCCGCCACCGTGGTGAGGTTCGTCGTGTAGCCCTGCGCGTTGAGCGTCGAGAGCGCGTCGTCCCACTCGATCGCGAACGTCGTCTCGGGATCGCCGCCGGGATCGCCGCCGACGGGCATCCACAGCCAGTTGACGCATGCGTTGGTGAGCGCCGGATAGAGGCTCCGCAGCGTAAACGCCGGGCCCGGATGGATCTGCCCGAGCAGCGCCGCCGGGCTCTCCGTCCCGTCGAGCGTCCCGTCGACGAAGCCGAGGAGCCGCCACGTGGTCCCCGCCCCGTCGACGAACGTGCGCGCGCCCGCCTGGACGACCGCATCCCCCCCGTTCGTCACCACGACGACCTCCGCCGTGTCGCCCGACGCAAGCGCCAGGGGACCCGTCGCGCTGAGGACCGTCGTCGTGGGCGCCAGTTCGGCGCCGGCGCGGCTGAACTGCCAGTTGCCCACCTCGTACCCCTCGTC
>ERZ1026780.686-NODE-686-length-25440-cov-6.106835_pt1 | contig 25440 bp, 21 predicted proteins | sample MGYA00380126_ERZ1026780 | MGnify/ENA primary metagenome ERZ1026780 (study PRJEB33269, sample SAMEA4719762) | human gut metagenome | biome: human-associated habitat; feature: organic feature; material: feces | place: Cameroon | collected 2013-10 ... | reverse complement strand
AAGTGCGAACATAAAAATAATTTCATCAATATTCTCCTTTATAAATTTCGATTTGCCGATATCCCGTTACCATTTACTTCTTGTAGTCGATGATGAATACTTCTGCATTCCCATCTTCTCTGTCAAGTCTCCGAGGCTCTTATCAAACTGTGCTTTTGAGATTGCTCCCCGTTCAAGAAAGGCTTCCAACATTGCCTTCTGTTTGAGATAAAGTTGTACCCTTTTCTCTTCGGGAGACAAGCTCTCCCATTCGTTCTGTTCCATCATCTGCGCCTCGTTTGCTCTGATATTCTCTGACAATAGTATATCACAGAATATGGATTTTTTCAATCCCTTTGTTCGGAGCAATACACACTTTCAACTTTCACGCTCTCCACTTCCGCCTCATGGAAAAGGACGCGACCGTCAAGTGCCGCGTCCTCTGCCATTGCTTTTGCTTCGGCTTCACAATCCGCTTCGATTTCCACATAACCTGTTTCAATGATGCGGACTGCAATTCCGTATTTCATCGGCATTCCTCCTCTCTGTCGTCATCCTGTTCCCTTTCCTGTCGGTCATTTTCCGGGCGGCTTTCTTTCGATTCGGATGGGGTTTCATCGCCGTCCCTTTCACCGTCAACCAATTCGTTTTCCGGCTTGTCCATGTTGAGTTCTGCGTTGAGTTCGTCAAGGCGTTTCAGCTTTTCCGTGAGTTCTTCCTCACGCGGAAACGGCGTTGCTACCTCCCGCTTGGCATTTTCAATCTGCTGTTTCAGCTCCGCAAGCCGCTCCTTACAGTGGCACTGCTTTGTAAAAAATGAATCGATTGCATTGTCCAAACGGGTAATAATACCGTTAGCGTCCTGTCCGAGCGTGACGCGATGTCCCAATTTCCCTCGGAGCATCATGAAGAACTCCCGCCCGAATATGTCGAACCCGATTTCGGTCTTGAAGCCTCTGTATTCCCCAAACGGTCGGAGATCGGGATTGGTCATCTTCTTGCAGAATGCAAGAATTGCCTTGCCCGCTTCGGCTTTGACCGTGATTTCTTTGCCTTGCACGATCATGGTGGAAAAGCCCTTGTCGTCCTTATGCGTGTTTTCTTTGGCAATTTCAATATCTGCCCCATATCCCGCAATGCGTTCTTCCTCTTCGGAAACTTCTTTCGGGAAATCCTTGAACAGCTGATCCTCCAGCATATACCTCTCGGACAGATGGGCAGACTTTTGCAGTTTCAGTTTTGCCACATCCGCGTCAAGCTGCATCTTCTCCATAATCTTCGGATTTCCGCTTGCAAGGGCTTTGATCTCCGCATAAGACAGCGCCGTATCGTCCACATCCTCGGCGCAGCGCGCGGGAGATTTCGATGTCATAATCTGGCTGATAAATTTCTGCTTACTCTCCAAAAGCTGATACATATATGCGTCAAAGGTTCCCTCGGTCACATAGCGGTATATCTCCACTTCCGGATTGCTGTTGCCCTGACGGACGATTCGACCGAGGCGCTGTTCCAGATCGGACGGTCGCCACGGTACATCCAGATCATGAAGCGCTATCAGGCGCTCCTGCACATTCGTGCCGGCTCCCATTTTGAAAGTAGAACCCATCAATACTCTGACCTGTCCGCTTCGCACCTTGGAGAACAGGTCTTTTTTCTTTGCGTCGGTGTCTGCATCATGGATAAAGGCAATCTCGGATTCGGGTATCCCCTCCTCTATGAGTTTTTTCCTGATGTCATCGTACACATTGAACTTACCGTCATGATGCGGCGTGGAAAGGTCGCAGAATACAAGCTGTGCGGATTTCTGTTCCGCCGTCCGCTTCCAAATATCCACGACATTGCGCACGCAGTGGTTGACCTTGCTTTCTTCAAAGTCCGGCAGGTCGGGATTCAGCAGCCTCTGATCCAACGCGGCTTTTCGTCCATCGTTCGTTATCAAGAGCATATTGTCCTCATCCGACGATACCATGTGCGAATGAACTTTTGCTGCTCTGTCCGCAAAGGACTGCACCATCTCTTTCTGAATCTCGCTGGACGGCTCTTTCTCAACATGAAAATTTGCCATCGGAACGGGGAGATTCAGCATATCCGCCGTTTGTACATCGGCAACTTCTTTGAACATCGCCATGAGTTCGGGAATATTGAAAAACTTTGCAAAGCGTGTTTTGGCTCGGTAGCCGGTTCCGGTAGGGTCAAGCTCAATCGCTGTCACCGTTTCTCCGAAGGTCGAAGCCCATGCGTCAAAATTGGTCAATCCCTTTTCTTTCAGCGCGTCATATTGCAGATACTTCTGCATGGTATAAAGTTCTACCATAGTATTGCTGATCGGTGTTCCCGTGGCAAAGGTTACGCCCTTCCCGCCCGTGATTTCGTCCAGATATCGGCACTTCATATAAAGGTCGGAGGACTTCTGCGCTTCGGTCTGCGAGATACCCGCCACATTCCGCATTTTTGTATACGCGGCGAGGTTTTTGTAAAAGTGTGCCTCATCCACAAAAAGCCGGTCAACGCCGAGCTGTTCAAAGGTCACGACATCATCTTTGCGGCTTCGGTCATTGAGCTTGTCCAGCTTCAACTGTAGCTGCTTCTTGGTTTTCTCAAGCTGCTTGATGGTAAAGCGCTCCCCGCGACTTTCCTTGAGTTCCGAGATGCTGTCCATCAGCTCATCAATCTCGTTTTGCAGCATCATTGCCTGACGCTCTGACGACATGGGTATCTTCTCAAATTGGCTGTGTCCGATGATAATCGCGTCATAGTCTCCTGTTGCAATCCGGGCACAGAACTTTTTGCGGTTCTTGGTTTCAAAATCTTTCTTGGTAGCGACAAGGATATTGGCAGACGGATAAAGTTGCAGATATTCACTCGCCCACTGGTTGATCAGGTGATTGGGGACAACGAACATGGATTTACTGCAAAGCCCCAATCGCTTACTCTCCTGCGCTGCGGCTACCATAGTAAAGGTCTTCCCTGCGCCTACGACATGGGCGAGGAGCGTGTTTCCGCCATAAAGAATACGGGCAACTGCGTCTGCCTGATGGTCACGGAGCTTTATTTCAGGGGACATCCCATAGAAACGAATGTGTTTGCCACTGAACTCACGCGGGCGTATGCTGTTGAACTTCTCGTTATAGAGCTTGCAAAGCCTTTCGCGCCGATTTGGGTCTTTCCATATCCATTCCTCAAATTTACGGCGGATCTCTTCCTGCTTGCCCTGTGCAATCGTGGTTTCCTTCTTGTTCAGTACCGCTTTTTTATTACCGTTTTCATCCTCAATATAGTCAAAGACGCGCACATCCTTGAGGTTGAGGGAATCCTCGATAATGTTGTACGCATTCACTCTGGAAGTGCCGTATACGCTGGTCGCTTTTACATTTCCTTTTCCGTAAGACTTATCTGTAATCCGCCACTGCCCCGTAATCGGTTCAAACTTCACCTGCATACGGTACTTATAGTAGTACGGGATTTCAAGAAGCTCAAATACAAATGCCTGTATATCTTCCGGCGGAATCCATGTGGAACCGAGCCTGACCCCGATTTCCGACGCTGTCAGATCTTTCGGCTGTACTCTTTCCAGCGCTTCCACATTAACGGCGTAATCATCCGGGGACTGTTCCGCACTTCGCCTTGCCGTTGCCAATTTTTCGCGGACATTGCCGGAAAGATACTCATCAGCCGGCAAGTATTTGGGTTGCTTGTCGTTTCCGGACCCGTAAAGAGGATTGAGAAAAATTACGCCTCTGAGATCGGCAAGGATTTCTGCTTCGCTTTTTCCTGTCAGTTTGCTCATATAGTCCATATCCACAAAGGCGTGTTCTCCGAGCGACACCGCCAGCGCCTCGCTTGCCGTATCCACACGGTCAACGGTCAGGCACGGGTTGATGGTACGCTTGGTGAAGATGTCTGCCTTTTCTTTCAGATTACCCTCCTCGTCCAGCTTTTCAAGCGAACATAAGAGGAAGTAGGCGTTATCTTCGTCGAAAGCGGATGCATTACCGCGGCTGCCCAAGAGTCCGTACTTGGCGGTAAAGCGGTCGTACTGTTCATTCAGCTTCTGTTGCAGAGCATGTACCGCGTCGTCCGGATCATTCTCAAGCTGGGCATCGATGAGTTCTCTTACCGTGTCCCGGATTGCAATCATGCCTTTGATTCGGTTCTCCCCTGTCATAGAGGTTTCCACCGGCTTCATAATGCTGTTCTCTCGGTAGTACACTTTACCGTCCACAAGCGCATACGAATAGTTACGCACAGCTGGGTCTGCCGGAAGAATACCGTCCGATTCTTCTCCTGTCAGTTCGTCCTGCTCGACCTCGGATACTTCGGCGTGGATGTTGCTGACCGCTTCCGACAGCAGTTCCGAAAGCTCCATATCCGCAAACGACTTGCATGTAGTCTGCGGGCCGAAAGGACCCGATTCCGTTACCATACTGCCGAGCACCATATCCGGATGCTCGACAAAATATTGGTTCATCTCGATGCCGTTTTCGTCTTTTCCGAGGTGGCACCAATCGGGATCGCACTCTACCATGCGGTCGCGCTTCTGAAGGAAGATAATATCTGCGACTGCTTCCGTCCCTGCTGACGCCTTAAAGGTCGTATCCGGCAGGCGGATTGCTCCGAGGAAGTCCGCGCGGGCGGCGATATACCGTCTGACGGACGGGTTCTGCTTATCCAGTGTTCCTTTGCTCGTGATAAAGGCAATGACACCTCCCGGGCGCACCTGGTCAAGCGCTTTGGCGAAAAAGAAGTCATGAATGAGGAAGCTGTTCCGGTCATACCGCTTATCCTGCACCTTGAACTGCCCGAACGGGACATTTCCGATTGCGACATCAAAGAAGCTGTCGGGGTATGCAGTGTTTTCAAACCCCGTGACCGAAATATTCTGCTTCTGATACAGCTGTTGCGCGATACGACCGGAGAGGCTGTCAAGCTCCACGCCGTAAAAGCGGGATTCGCTCATGCTCTCCGGCACAAGTCCCATAAAGTTTCCGACGCCACAGGACGGCTCCAGAATGTTGCCGCGGGCAAAGCCCATATTTTCAAGTGCTTTGTAAATCGCCTTGATGACGACGGGCGGCGTATAAAAAGCCGTCAGAGTGGATTCTCTGGCGGCGGCATACTCGGCAGGGGTAAGAAGCTCTGAAAGCTCCCGGTATTCCTGCGCCCAGCTATCTTTATTTTCATCAAAGGCATCCGGAAGCCCGCCCCAACCGGTGTACTCCGAAAGGATCTGCTGTTCTTCCGGTGTTGCGATACGGTTTTCATCCTCCAGCGTATGCAAAAGACGGATGGCAGCAATGTTGCGGCGGTATTTTTCTTTCGCACCGCCCACGCCGAGATCGTTGTCCGTAATACGGAAGTCGTGCTTTTCATCAAACGGAATTTCCGGGTGAAGTGTCGTGATTGCCTTTTTCGGCTTTAGCTTTTCCTCCTGTAAGGTAGGCATTGCCGTTTCTTCGCTGTCCGCTTCCGGTGCATTGCCCGGAAACATCCTGTATCCGTCAGCCCCATACTCCGCTTCGTAGGCATCACCTGCTCTCTCGGCTTCCATGTCTACCATGTAGCCCTCAATCTCCCGGTTGATCTCGGAAAGGTTCTCCGCCGTAAAGCCCGTATAGTCCGGCTCCGTATCAAAGGTAGCCATTGCTTCCGCAAAGAACGGTGTTCTCGCATCCGCAAGCTCGCAATCCGCCATTTCACTGATACTGTCGATGAAAGCGTCTCTCTGCACTTTGTCCGTAAAATCTCCGCCGTTGCTTACAAAGTCCTCATAGGCTTCTCTGAATACGGAGAAAGAGAGCGTGTTCGTTACAAGCTGCCCGCCCGCATCCGAATCGGGATTGTAATAAATCCAATAAAGCTCTTCTCTTGTCGAATCAAGGAAGATATGCTCCTCGGTCGGAATATCCTTGTCAGGCTCCGGAGTTGCCTGCCTATCGGCATTGAACTCATTGAAATCCCGGAGCACAACGGTATATCCGGCTTCTTTCAGCTTTTGCTCATAGCGGTCAATGGTGTATTTCGGGACACCGCACATCGGGTGTCTTGTGCCGTCTGCCATCGCGCGGGTGGTCATTGTCAGGTCGCAGATTTCTGCGATTCTCTTCGCGTCATCATCGAAGAACTCATAAAAGTCCCCCAATGCGTATGCCGCAATTTCGTGTTTGTCCGCTTGTTCCGGCTCGTTAGGGGCAACCGGTGCGGGCATTGGCTCATTGACAACCTCCTCGCTCTCTTTGAGTAAAAACGCCTCATTCAACGGATTCTCTTTGACACGCCGGACAAATATCTCAAGCGACATTTCCATCGGGAACAGCGTCCCGTCGTACAACTCAACGCCGTCTGCGGTCGCAGAGGATAACTGTACCTCGCTTTGACCGATGTGCAGCCAATCGCCGAGTTTCAGGTTCAGACCGTACTGCGTAAAGTCAATATCCGAAGGTCTTTCTTCCTGCCCTGTTTCTATCGGCTGAATGACGTGAGGGGCTTCTGTAACCTGCTCTTTCTTACGGTACTTACTGCCCGGGAAAAGGTTATATTTGCCCTCGGCAAACTGTCTGACATCGGCAAGGCTTTCTCTGTCATGATCGTAAGTGCGGCTCCTCGGCATTTCGGAATCAAACACCGTCTGCATCATTCCGATGATCTCATTGACGCGCTCAGCATCGCCAAGCTGTTGGTACACCTCTTTTTCGGCATCGCTTCCGAGATAGTCCCCGTCCTTTTTCTCAAACGGACGGGGCGCTTCAGCGGATTTCCCGTAATAAAAGTTTACGATCCGTCTTGCAATCTGCTCTTTTTCATAAGCGTCAAGATGTTCAACTTCTTTTGCCGTCAGGTATCTGTCACTTCGGATCAGTTCGTCTATACGGTTTGCCACCTGCGCCCAACTCAAAAGCACATTTCTGACTCCGTTCTTGTCAAGCCCGCCAGCAAGAGCCAATCCTTTGCTATCGTGGCTCTCGTCCTGTCTGCCGCCATAAGAACCGCCGATACCGTATTCATCCGAAAGAAACTTTGCTCTTTCCTGCTTGTTCTTATTTCGCAGGAAGAACGAATAGATACGGAATTTCCCCTCCGAAACATGGTTGCCGGAACGGATCAGATGATTGTCTATCTGATCCTGCGACAGGTAGTGTTCAGGCGGGAGAACATATTCCTCCTGCGAGTATTCCACCGGATCACGGCGATAGCTGCTGACAAGCATTTTCACGAACTGCGGCGTGTAACCCTCGCGTCTGCGGGCTTCATCCGTCAGTGCATCCACCGCTTTCTCAAAGACGGGAATAAACGGCTCGGCTTTCCCCGGCTCGTGCAGTATCGCAAAGAAGAAAATGACCTGTTTCTGATAGTCATTTTGGGGAGGCTTTTCCGGAAACTCTGCATCTCTCAGAAAATCCCGGTAGACATTCGTCACTTTCTCCGCCACCGACTTATCATAAACAGCAACCGCGCTTGACGCTTCATCCTTTGAGATATACTGACCGAGTTCGATCAGCTGATGAATGCGGTCATCTATTTCCGACCATGACAGTGTAGATTTTCTCCATGCGTTTGCAACGCTCTCCCCCGTAGCGAAGGTCACGCCGTTTTCATCCCACGAAACGGCACATCTCTGACCGTTGACGATCAAGCCAATGGCGTCGGTTTCATATTCGGCACGGAGAAAACGGATATTTTCTTCCTTATTGTTTGCTCTCCGGTAGAACCCATAGATACGATAATTGCTGCGGCTTGTACACCCGCCGAGGCGGAGAAAGCCGTCAATGACTTCCTGCGATACGGCGAAATTCTGTTTGACAGGTGACGGCGCTTCTGCTTTGACCTCGACTTCCGGTTCCGGCTCCTTTGCCGTAGTTTCCATCGGTGCCGTGGCAAGCGTTTCCGGCATCGGTTCATCCAGATAGTTGTTGTCCTTAATAAGCGCTTCAATCAGTTCCCGCGTCGTTTGCCATGAGAACGACATTTCTGCTTTCGGGTTCAGGAATGTCCCCTCAAACAGATGCAAGCCATCATCAAACAGGCTGCTGTACCCGATATATTCGGTATGAGCTTCATCCTTGTAAATGGATACGGTCATCGGCTTATAGCACTCGCGGATATACTGATTTTTACGCTCCTCATCCTTTTCCTGAGACAGAAAAAGCACGATGTCCTGCTTGCTGTGGGCAAGCTCGTCACCGTGCTTCAATATTTTTATGAGATCGTCGCCGTCAAGATAATTGCGGGGCTGTTTTTCGTTTAAGTGTATATCAGGTCGCTCAGAACCGTCTCCTCCGCCGACGCTTTGATGCTGTTCATCTCCTGCACCCAAAGCATCGGATTCTCCGCTTTCATCTGCTCGTTCACCCCACGGCTCTCCGCCATCTGCTGCATAAGGCGCGAAAGCATCGTCTTCGCCGTCTGCTCGATCTCGTGCAGATGACTGTTCAGCCGGCACTGCGTCAGCAGCGTTGTGTATGTTCCCTTCCTGTGCTCCTTCAGGTATCGAAGCCGCAGGTTGCCGTACTTGCCGATTGGGTAATGCGTCTGCTCCGGCAGTTTCAGATCGGGATACAGCATCCCGTCCTGTGCCTCGTGGTAGGTCAGATTCAATCCGTCCATATTCTTTTTCCTCCTGTCTGTGGTTTTGTTTTTCGGTTTCAGTCTTATTGTACTCGTTTTCTCTCTTTTCGTCAAAGGTGCGATTTTCTTTCTCGCAGTTTTTGACCGTGCGCTCGATCTCCCGCAGACATATTTCAGAAATATCCCGTGTGGCATTGCCGAGCAGATTGATGGTTTCGGCAGTGTTATAGAAGCGGAGGTCATCAAACGCATCGAAATCCAAAAACATATCGCTTTCCTCACCGATGCGCGTCAACACCGTGTATGCTACGCTGGATATGAGAATGGATCGGAGTCTGACTTTCAGATTGTCCTCGTCCATCCCCTGCAAGGCACTGTTTTCTGTCAGGCGGGAAAGGTCGGAGAGGTAGTCGGTCATATTATCCTCAACCGCATTTTGACACGCGGAAATCACCGACGCGACAAAACTGCTGTCATCCTCCAATTCTCCGAACCGATTCTCCAGCGCTTCGGTCACATCATCGTGATACCCGTTCCGCACCTGCCACAGCTTCAGTTCCTCCCCGTGCCGCCCGTGGGTATCCGCCACATCAAAGACATAGCGGATACCGGTATAACTGCCCTTATCCTTGATCAGGGCAATTCCTTTGGCATGGCGGTTGACCCATCGGTCAAACACCTTATTCCAAAGTTCAAGTTCTGCACACGCCCGCGCATGAGGGCGCTGTGACCAGATGAGCACCTGATCGGGAAACGAATACTTGTACTGAAATGCCGCTGTCCGCAGGAAACTGCACCACACCTCCCTCGAATAGGTCAGCGTGGCAAGCTGCGTCTGATAGACTTCCTGCAAAAGATCAATTTTTCTCGGCATACAGTTACCTTCCTTCGTCTCGTTTTTTCTCTTTTTCCGGTGCAAAGCGGTACACCTTTTCCGGCAGTTCCCAACCGTAGACCTTTGCCACTCTGTCTCCGAGCTTTTCGGTCACACGGTCGATGTCCTTCTGCGTGGCAGTACCGTTATAGAGCTTTGCTTCCAGATCGTCAATATCGTCATTTGTCGCGCTGTCCTTGATTTTGCGGTAAACATAGTGGTTTGTTCCGTCATGGTGCGCCTGACTTCCGCAGAATTCACCGTTCCGGTCAACATGCCACTCCGCACTGTCATATCGGTAGTCAAGACAGTCCGAAAGGTCGGCATCGGCTTTTTCCCTGTACCCTTGATGTCGCCCATCCCAAAGACCGAGGTCGGCAATAATAAGCAAACTGCCACCGATGGACTGTTTCAGATTGGCACGCTCGTCATCAAGATAATCCGCATTGAGTTCCAGCATCTTTGCATACAGGCCATCTTCGTCAAGTTCGGGATACTCCTCCTGTAAGTCGTCCCGCCAATCGTCCAAGTCCAGATCCATATCAGACCAGACCTCGTGTTTTTCGGGACTTTCATAATACTTGGCTCCGATGCGCTCCATCGTCTCGGCAAACTCGCAGATATGCCACGAGCGACCATCCGCCGTACAGAAATGGTAAGGATCAAGAAAACGGCACTGATACGCTTTGATCTTGCCATCCCCAAACTTGATCTCTACATACTCACCGTCCGGAATTTTGAAAAGGAGGTCGTAGTTTGAATTGATGAAGCGGATTTCTTTCGGCTGACCGACGGTTCTCTCGTCATTTACGGTCATAACACCGCACTGATTTCCGAAAATATATCCCATCAGCGTTCCTCCCCGTGTTTTTCTCTCGGCTTTGGCTCAGGCATCGGAAGTACATGGAGCTGTCCGTTCACCCGCAGAAACATTTCGGGAGTTCTGAATCTCTCAGAATACTTTTTGATTCTCTCCTCATCAAGCGAGGCAAAGTCCGATTCTCCGAGTCCCGTAATCAAGAGATTCCCGGCAGCGATGTCAATAATCACTCCGTCATCGTTACGAATCGCGCGGTTCAGCGGCAGACCGTTGATTTTTCCTTCTTCATTGACAATGAACGCAACCGCATCTTCCGTAGGATAAAAAGCCTCAATATCACCGTCTACCTCATGTTGAAGCGATTCCAGATCAGAACCAATCTCCTTGACATATGGCTTCTTTTCCGGCTCAATAATTAACACGCGGAGCATATTCTTATTTTCCATATACTTGTCCTCTTTGTTTTTATTTTCATAATTCTTCGGATCAGCCCCCGGTACACGCCAGCCGAACATACTGCCCGCTTCCATTGCCATCCTCTGTGCTTCGCTGACACCGATTGATTCGTTCATACCTTCCACTGTGCTTCCTTCCGGCAAGGTAATCGGATAATACCCTTTTTCCGCATAGCGGATCAGGATCGCTTCACCCGTACTTGCAAGTCTGGAATAGCAGTGCTCCGGCAGCTTCTTTTCCTCAGCAAGAAACTCCATCAGACGGATTTTATCGTAAGCGTAAATATAGCACTCATAGTCGCCTGCCCCCGGCGTACAGCGGATATAATATGCGTACCTGTCCGACAGAACCCGGAAGCCCCAACAGTCCTCCGTATAGGAATGACTGTTCCGGCATTCGTCTTTTCCGTAGCAGAATTTGCGCATTTCGGTTCTGCTTTTCAACACTCCCGCGCGGAGGTCGTCGATAAACATATCGAAGCTCTCTTTGAAATAGCTGTCATTTTTCTCGCTGTTTGCATGGTCGAACCATGTACAGTTGAATTCCTCGCCGCTTCTGCCGAAATCTATGCGGAGATGTCCGATGGTTCCGAGCGCTTCGTCCCGTTCTTTGTCAGAGTAAAACAGAAGCTCCTCCGCTTCCGTTTCTACCGCTTCCGGTTTATTCTTCATTTTCTTTTCTCCTTTGCCCCCTCCGCATCTGTGCGGAAGTATCCGCTTTCATCATAGTTGCGCGGTTCTGCGGCCGGGGTATCCCAGCCGTAGACCACACCTCCCTCCATTGCCGCCTGCTGCGCTTTCGTCACCTTGAGCGTCTTGTTTTGTTCGGCGGCATACTGTTTGTTTCCCTCGCGGTTTTGCCCGTATTGCGGAAAGCCCTCAAAGCAGTTATCTCCGTAACGGATGCGCATCCGCTCTCCGCTGTATGGCGTTACACCATAGCAGGTTTCGGGCAATCCGACTTCCTTTGCAAGCGCTGTCATCAGCTTCGTGCGGTCATAGGCATAGATCGCAAACGGTCTCATTGCGTTCCAGGGAGTACAGGCAATATACCATGCACAGCGCTCCGAAAGCACACGAAAGCCAAAACACTCCCGACCGAAGGCATACGGAATATGGCATTGCAGTCGCTCCGAGCAGACCGCCGTCATTGCCGCTGCGCTTTTCAAGAGGAAAGACGCATCCGCAGAACGCAAAAAGCACAGCAGAGTTTCATACTCATACTGTGCTTCTGCCGGAATATGCAGTTGCCCTGCGTCAATGCTAATCTCATCTCCGGCAAATGCTCCGCGCACAAAACCGAAATACCCGCGACTTCCGTCCGCCTGTTCGGTAAACAGTCCTGTTTCCCGCCAAAGTGCGATCTTCTCAAGCTTCATGTCCGCCCTCCGCCGTTTCGTCGGTGTTGTCCACAAGATAGGAAAGCAGCTTGTTTTCCTTAACTGCCTGCATACATTCCAATACACTTGCAAGCTCAATCCGACAACTGCGGGGGAGCTTTACCGCGTCCCGAATGGTCAGCGACGCGATCTGTTTTTCATCTTTACATCCCGCCTCTACAAGACTTCGCAGAATGGATAAATGTTTTGCGTGTATCGTTGCCATTATCTCTCCTCCCCTCTTTTCTTTTCAAAATCCGTTGTCAGAAATCCGTGATGAATGTCCTCCAGCGTTTGCTTTGCAACATACGGCAGAAGTGTTTCCGGGACAATCCCCATTACCTCGGAGCGCTCGATGCGCTCATACTTTCTGCGGCAGAGATTCCATCCGTAGCAGGCACTCCCGCGGCTGTTTGCTTCCGCACCGAATCCGCCGACGATATAGTAGAGCTGATTGCCGATATTCCGGCACCCCTCGCTCAGCACCTCCGGCTTGACTGCGACCGTACATTCCTTGATACTGTAATGCCAATCAATCGGGATCATGTCTTTTTGGGTAAGGCACGCGGTGTCTTTCAAACCGTCGATCTTTTGTTCATTTCTCAAAATGATGCTTTCAGCACCGATATTCTCTCCGAAGTGCTTCAATGCTTCAAAATAATCGTCGGTGGTGATGCCCTCATACCGTCCGAACAGACCGTTATCCGTGACAATACAGGACATATACCGCGGCTTTTCCGTATTTTCTTCATTGATTCCGAGGACAATGCGCTTTCCGCCAATCCAAACCGAGGACTCAACGCCGTAGTCCTCGATCATTTCTTTTTCTATTCCATACATCACTTGTTCCCCTGATAGTAATCGTCATACACCGTGCCGTTGATGGTCAGCGTGTTAGCGTTGCAGACTGCCGTAATCATTCCGGCAGGAGTCCAGATCTGTGTTGCGGTGACAGACACGGTATAGTTACCGTTGGCTACATACACGGGAATGAAATGCACACGCTCATTTTTGTCCGCATTGGGGTTAGCAATAAACCGATAAGCACCGCCGATTTTTTCAAGAGTACGGTACTTTTCGTTTGCCGTTGAGAAGCCGAATTCAGGGAAAGTCGCATACACACTCTGTGCTTCTGTATAGGCATCTGTACCGGGCATGATATAGCCGGATTTTGCAACAAGGACGGGATTCCAATTCAGCGTGATGCCGTACCCGGATTTCATCTTCCATGTCGATCCGACCTTTTCAGCGGTCAAACACCCCGAACCGGGTGTTACTGTGGGAGTTGTATTGCCGACCGTAATGCCGTAGGATTTTAGGACAAGTCTACCGCCTTCATATACCCACATATTCCAGGTCGCCGAGCCTGCTTTTGCTGTAGGTGATGCCGCATTGGGCGAGTATCCGGCAGGAGCATTTTTCTCAAAACGGGTATTCGGAGTTTGAGAGGACACATAATCCGTTGCCACAACCGCATATTCGGTCGTGTTGTTGTCGCTGTTCTGTTCCTTGCCAGCATTTTCGTGTGTGATCGTTCCTTTGCAGAAATAAGTCGTTCCGGCACTGTCTGACGGGACAACCCATTTGAAATAGACAAGGTTTCTGCCGTTCGCGGGGATTACGACTTTACTCCAGGTCTGTTGGGAAACGACCTTGATCATACCGTTTTCCAATGTGTACACAAGGAAATCGAACGACACATTATCTTCGGGAAGAATATCTGACGAACCCTCATTACCTACGAAGAAGCTCGAAATGACTTGCGATCCCTCTGTGTATTCGCCGTTTACGGATACAACAGACGTGGATGTTTCAACAACCTTTTTCACATTATAGGTTGCCGAAGTGGAATTGTTGCCCGTGCGGGTTTCGCTTTCGTGATCTACCCAATTGATTCTGGCAACCAAAGTTTGCGTGCCGAGGCTCGCGCCGACATTCAAGCCGAACACGATATTCTGAACACCGTATGCGCTGAAATTGACCGTAGTCGAATAGATGACCGTGCCGTTCAATAGCACTTCAACAGGGACATTCGCGTAAGGCAGATTTCTGTCCCAATTGTCCACGCGGAACTTGACCGTGACCTTGCCATACTGTTCGATCTCGTCCGGTGTCACCGTGAGATCACTGACGGAAAAGTCGTAGTTTCTCTCCTGCCAAACTGCGTAAAGCGTTACATCCTCCTCGGCAGTATAAGTTGCACCGGGAGCGTAAGCAACGGACTTTGCTGTGCTGTCGGTCGCCCAACCGAGGAACACATGATTCGGTCTTGTGGGAATCGCAACCGTCAGAATGAGATTTTGTCCGTGTGTCTTTTTCTGCGAATTGGGCGCATTCGTGCCGCCATTGGCATCAAAGGACACGGTATAGGTGTTGATCTTCCAAACCGCATAAAGCGTCACGCTCTCATTGGCAGTGTAACTGCCTCCCGCCTGATAGTCGGCCGATGTCGCAGAACTGCTCATTGCCCACCCCTTGAAAGTGTAGCCATACCTTGTGGGGATTGTAGAAGTCAGAATCAATGTGACATCCTCAGTCTTTGTCTGACTTGCGGGAGTGTTTCCGCCGCCGTTAGCGTCATAACTGACAGTGTAAGTTTTGGGGATATAACGCCAGACGGCGTATAGCGTCACGCCTGCTTCGTCCGTGTACCGTTCACCCGGTGCATATTCCGATACCGTCGCATTTCTTGATGTCGCCCAACCAAGGAATTCATAACCGGCTCTTGTCGGTTTGATCGTTGCAAGCGTCAGCGGTACCCCGTAGGTTTTGGCTTGACTTGCCGGAGCGCCTGTGCCACCATTCGCATCATACCGAACGGTGTAGGTTTCGGGGTCATAGCGCCACACTGCATACAGCGTTACATCGGCGTTATCCGTGTAACTACCACCGGCAGTGTAACTTGCAGAGGTGGCGTTTCTTTCCTTGGACCAACCGACAAAACTGTAATTTCGTCTTGTCGGAATCAAGGTTGTCAGAGTCAGAGTTACACCGTAGGTCTTGGTCTGGCTTCCGGGCGCGCCAGTGCCTCCGTTGGCATCGTAACTGACCGTATAGGTCGCCGGCTTATATCGCCAGACCGCATACAGCGTTACCGACGCATTGCCCGTATAGCTCCCTCCTGCGGTGTAAGTTGCCGTCGTTGCAGAACTGCTTGTAGACCATCCGAGAAATTCGTAATTGAATCTGTACGGAATGGTCGAGGAAAGCGTAAGAGTAACACCGTGAACCTTGGTTTGAGATGCCGGAGTATTGGAACCGCCGTTAGCGTTGTAGCTTACGGTATAGGTCTGTGCCGTAGTCTTGGTGTATCCGCAAAGGCTGCAGGTCGATACGACCTGTCCGTTCGATGTTGAGCTTGTAAAAGTGTGATTTTCATAGCTTACCGAACCGATCGTCGTATCGCAATCCGTGCAATGCGAATATTTTCTGTGCTGACTTGCTGAATACTGCTCATATCGGGTTGTGGCTCTGTGGCTTGCGTACTCGGTCGTGCTGTAATCCCCGCGCCCGCACTCCTTCGTCCGCATGTGCTGAGCGGCATTCACATACGTCCAGTTCCCGCAGGCATACGGACCGTGTGTGGTCCCCGAGGACATGGTTGCCCCGCAGGTTTTGCAGACGATTTTCCACGCGCAGCCGGTCGACCACTGTTTCTCCGTGGTGGTATGCGCACAATCCCAGAGCGCATACAGCGTCACGCTTGCATTTGCGGTATATCTGCCGCCCGGCTGATACTGTGCACCGGGCATGAATTTATTCGTTGCCCAGCCCTTGAAGGTATACCCCGTGCGGCGGGGGGATACAGGAGACAATGTCAGTGTGACATTTTCGGTTTTGGTCTGACTGCCCGGCGCACCACTGCCGCCATTGGCATTATACGAAACGGTGTAGGTTGCCGGTCCGTTTTTCTGCCAAACGGCATAGAGAGTACGACTGATATTGGAGTAATACCACTCGCCGGGCTGATAAGTTGGACTGGTACTGGTTCTACTCACTCCCCACCCGAGAAAGGTATATCCGTTTCTTACCGGTTCTACCGTAGGAATCAGTATTTTTATATCATGAGTTTTTCTCTGCGAGCCGGGCGCACCGCCGCCACCGTTTGCGTCGTATGAAATGGTATAAGTTTTGGAAGCCCAGACTGCATAAAGAGTAACACGACCATTATTGGTGTAGGTATCTCCCGGTGAATACGTGGCGGTCGTTGCGGTTGAACTCGTACTCCATCCGAGAAAGGTGTAACCTGTTCTTCTCGGTTTTTGCGTGGAAAGTTTCAACGGCGTGAAATGTGATTTGACCTGATTTGCGGGAGCACCACTTCCGCCGTTTGCATTATACGCAATAGCATAGGTGTTTTCGTAATAATAGACGGTATCGGAAACATCCCCACTTGGAAAGTATCCGGTAACGGAATACTTATTGGGCGTATAGCCGGTGATTCGCGGAGATGAGATATAATACTGATCTCCCTTTTTACCCGTTGCGGTTTTGTCCCCTGCCGCCGAGCGTCCGCTGTCGCCATACAAAAACCGAACCGTCGCGGTATAGGCGGGTTCGTAGTAAACGGTATAACTTCCCGTGCCGTGACGGACATAGTTGGATGCTGGGAAATTCCACGAGATCATGGAACCGGTTACGACGGAATCACTCAATTTGGAAAGCGCATATCCGGCATAAGACGGAGAGGTGATTCTGAGCGCATTTCTTGTTTCTGCTGCACCATCAACTGTTCCGCTGTATGTGCCAAGCACTTTCCCGCTTTTGGTTTTATAGGTTATCGTGTAGTTCATCGGGTAACTGTACGCCGACGCCGGAAGCGACATCGCCCCGACAAGCGTCATGACCACAAGGAACAGCGACAGAATTCTGATTGCATTTTTCTTCATTCGGTATCCTCCTTAACGCCCGGAATAACCGCGACATCGCCGTCAATGCCGGGCTTGTCGTCACGACTCCCGTCAACAGGCAGTTCCACATCAATACTCACATCTCCCGGCTTCGGGGCAGGATCTGTTTCCTCTCCGTCATCGGTAATGGGCGGAATCTCCGGTGTTGCCTGATCCGGTATTGTATCTGTTGTGTCCGTTGTCTGCTCCGGAGGCTTTACATCCGGATTGTTTCGGTTGCTGTTTCGGATAATCCCCATCACGATGACGCAACCGATCATCAGCAGGGTGATCGCAATCGTAGCGACCATCATAACATTGTTTTTCTTTTTCATGTTGGTTCTCCTTTAATACTTTTCATTGAGCATTGCATTGATCTCCACCGGAATCGGAATCTCCGCCACAACTCTGCCGAATGCGAGGAACGGAACGGTCATGGTGTACCGGACAGTCACACCGATGCTCCCGCTGTCCACCGCCGTAATCTCCGGGCGGCTGACGGTATAGGACGCATCGCCCTTGGAAACGGTCTTTTCGGTGATTCCGGCATCCGCAAAGCCAAGCGTTCCGTAAGCACGGCGGACAAGCTGTGTGCGGTCGATATGACTTGCATACGCTTCTCCCTGTTTGAGTGCGTCATACTGTTCCACCGCATATTTGGTCACAAGGCTGTCCAGCGCCAATCGGCTTGCTTCCTTCTCGCTCCTCACAAGACTGAACACGAGCGAATACTGCACGGACACGGCGATCATCATCACCACCGCAAGCACCAGAACACAGGTCAGGATATACGAAAAGCCCTTTTTGTTTCTGAACATCTTCCTATTCCACCTCACTTCCAATACACACGCGACAACCCCGACTGCGTGACCGTAACCGAGAACGGGAGCGTAAAAGTCCCGAAGCCCTGCAAGGTGATCTCATGCGTCAGCGTACAGGTGATGATCTCTCCGAGCTGCACCTGCTTTTTTGTCGCATTGTAATAGGTCGTATTCCAAGTGACCGTTGGCGTGATGCCCGTTTCCTCGCAGAGTTCCGCAAATCGCTGCTCCACTTCCTCCCCGACCTTTCCCGTAGAGGTCGCTGTGGCAATCAGTTCCTCGCACATATAACGCATATCCTGCTTCAGGGTGATTGCCGACCACAGAGAGATTGCGATGACCAATACAAAAACAAGAACAAGCACCGCAACGGCAAGGTCAATATAGCCCTCGCCACGGGTGCTTTTCATAATCCTTTTCATTTTCATCCGATCACCGCCTTACATAATGCCGCTAAGGGAGTTCATTAGCACCTGCCCGATGACTGCAATATAGATGAGCAAAAAGCACATCATCAGCGCCATCGACAGCTTCTTGACCTTGCGCGGCACAGTGTTCGCCTGTGCTTTGAGGTTCAGCCGCTGAAGCTCCTTGAACTTCATGGAAAGCGATGCCCAGAGTGCCGTTGTATCCGCAGAGTTCTCTACGGTTTCCAATGCTCTTGCGACCTCGCTCAGCCACGCCGAGCCGATGCGCTTGTCAAGGGAATCCAAGGCGTTGCGGATATTACCGCTGCTTCGCATTTCGGCAACCGTAATGAACAGCTCCTCCTTGAGTTCGGGATGAGCTATCGGGATATACGACTCCAGAATATAGATGATGTCACGGCTGTGCATGAGCAGTTTTTCAATGTGACCGACCAGCCTCGGCAGTTCGTACTCGATATTGGCTCGTTTCTGCCTGATTTTCCGCGTCACCTTTTTGGATTCCGAGAAATACACGAAAAGCGCGATACCGAGAATAAGAAAGCCGAAGAATACGGAAATAAAAAATGCCGGAATTGCAAGAATTCCGACCATGAGCGCTTTGACAATGGCATCTGCCATATACTGCTCCGGCGTGATCTCCATATTCGCCGTGCGCAGGTCAATCACAAGATTTGCGCGTTTGAACTCGTTCAGATGCAGCTTTCCTGCCAGCTTGGTAGCAAAGTCCCGTCGATAGAGTTCGATGACACCCGTCTTTTTCTTACCCTTTCGTCCGACGCTGTTTGCCGCTTTGGAGGCTTTCAGTGAGGGAATCTTCATAAAGTCTGCCAAGAGGAACCCGACGCCGACTGCGGCGATCACGCCGATGATAATCTGTAAAACAATCATACGCCCTCCTTATCTCCGGTACTCGACCGGCTTGCAGTATTTCTGCATCCTCAAAAAGGTAAAGAGCATAACCGCGCCGCAGATTGCCAGCGTGACCTTGCCGAAGGTCGTATACATGAGCGCTCCGTACCACTCTTTGTTGAGAAAATACAGAAGCGGAATGTTTGCAACAACCATCAGTGCCATGATATAATATTCTCTTTTGTTCTCCGAGATCATAACCTTCAGTTCGGCGTTGACGATACGCATATCCGTCAGTTTTTCGACTACGGGATAGAGCGTTCCGATCAGTTGGCTATCGTCCTGACACGAGATCAGGGTGTCGCACCATTCCTCCCACACACAGTCCTTTACCCGTTCCCGCAGGTGACAGATTGCCGCTTTGACATCGGGATTGATGACCGAGATTTCCACGAGGAAGCTCTGAAACAGTCCCTTGACAGGCGGTTTGAGGTTGTCGATGTTCTCCTCCACCGCGTTTTTGAGATTCATAGTGCGCTCATAAGAAGAAGTGATCGCGGAAAGCCCGGTTTCCAGCTCTAACTTCACCTGCTCCTCGTACTGCTCCACGGTGCGAAGCAGATAGAGAAACGGGATCATGGCAAGTGCGATTGCCAGAACGGGAGCTAAAAACGGATTTCCGATAACGATGGCGCCGACGCAGCCGAGGATCATCAATAGCAATGCCACGGCACAAGCCACACCGAAGGATTTTTCCTTTCCCGTATCGGAGAGTGCGCGGCGGATCTTATCCAGCCACAGCACCAGCTTGTTGGTTCTTTTCTTGCCTCTCGCGCGCATTGCATTGTCGCGGAGACTCTTTTTCCTGTCCAGGATAGAGGAAACATCTGCGCCGATGCTCTCCGGCGTCAATCCGAGGATGCGGACAATGCCAAAGGCAATCAGCAGAAAACTGATTATATAGACGACTGTCATTCTGTTTGCTCCTTTCCGGTGTACTGTCCCAGCAGTTCCTGCGGTACACCGCCGCGCAGGAGCTTTAAGCGGAGAGAGTCTGAGATCGGGTTGACACGCTCAAATTTTCCCTCCACGCGGAAGCGCCCGTTTTCATACTCGTTGCAGTAAATTCTGTACTGCCACAGCTTGCGGTAATTGAGTTCCCCGTCGTCACCGACCACGCACTCGGTAATGTCCATCACCTTACGGGAGTTATCCTCCAGCTTGTGCGCAAAAACAACGACCGGGAAAGCAAGCGCCGCCTGTTGCAGCGACTGCTTCTCAAAGTTCTGATAGGCAAGCGAAGCGATTCTTCTGTGCGCAAAACGCCCGCCACCGCCGTGCACGGTGGATACCACCGTATGGTCGGTGGAGCTGGCTTCAATGGCACTGTACGCTTCCCGGTCGCGCATCTCTCCGACACAGATAATGTCCGGGTCGAAACGGAGCGCCGCCATAAGCAGTTGTGCCTGCGTGATGTTATATGCCTCGTTATCCGACGGGCGGGAGATGGTATGCACCACATTGTTGATAACCTCCCCTGCTCCGTTCCGCTTGACAAGCGACAGTTCCCTTGCACCCGATTCGATGGTATAGATACGCTTATTGTCCGGAATCCCGGCAAGCAAAGCGTTGAGCAGTGTGGTTTTACCGGAGGAGGTTCTACCCGCAACGACAAAGGACACGCCGTATCGGATACAGGTTTCAAGGAAACCGAGCATTTCCTCTGTCAGTGTGTTTGTGCGGATGAGGTTGTCCCTGTCCACTCTCTGCGGGTACAGTTTACGGATACTGACGGCAATCGCGCGTTCTTCATCGACCACGGGCTTTTTCACCGCCGTAATACGGGTATTGTTCGGCAGATGTCCCTGTGCCAAGGGTGACGCATTGTCGATGATCATACCCGAATGCTGAAGCAGCTTTTTGACCACATCCTCCGCGTGTTGCGGAGAAAAGAAATGCTCTTTGGTCTTTTCAATCCGACCGTCGAGGTGTGTAATGGCGATGTCGTCCCAGCCATTGATGTTGATCTCCTCTACATCGGGATCGTCGAGATAGTGCGTCAATACCGAATACTCCGCCATTTCCGAATACAATCTTTCGGCAAGCGTTTTTTCGGTATAGCCGTCCACCGTAAACCCGGTGTCATAGAGGTACTGCGCGATATACGCTTTGAGTTCCGCCACCTTGGTGCGGTCAATGAGTGCCGCCGCATACTTTCTTGAAATATACTGCTGCACCATACCTGCAAGAGAGGCTAAATCGATTTTCGGCATACGCTCACCTCAATTTCTCGGCAATCATCCCGACCGCCTGCATAAAATGCCTGTCCTTCAACACCTCACTCATACTGCCCTCCAGACTCTGTTCGGCAAGCGCCGCGGAGAACGGGAGCGTGACCGCAATCTTTCCGAGATGGCTTCTTGCGTCCGCAACCGGCATGGCAAAGGTCTGATTCGGGGTGTTCATGACGGTAATCTGTGTCGGCGGCATATATCCGCGTGTCATGAAATGTCCCGACTGCGACAGCACATAGGAAAGGCACTTGAGGTCGGGCGTTACCAATCTGACACTGCTGTCGGCAGTTGCAAGTGCCGTCTGCGTCAGAATACTGTCCTCCGGCTCACTCATGCAATCGACCAACACATAATCCGTATTGGCGGCAAGGATATTGAGAAAGGACAGTGCCTTCTCCCCGGTATATGCCGGGTGGCTGTGGGCATTCTCTTTGTCACGATAGCCGAGAACCCCGAAGTTTTCCCTGCCGCGCAAAAGCGTGGTATAGGAAAAAATATCGTCCGCCGTAATCGTGGTCTTGGCAAGCAGTTCACCGAGCGAGTAAATGTCCTCACTGCGATATAAGGGAAAGACAACAGGCATGGAGGGGGCAATGACATCGGTGAGGACGGCAACGACCTTGGTCTGTCTCCGTCTCCCCGTCTCATACAAATGCCCGGCGAGTTTCATGGTGAAAGCCGTCTTTCCGCTATTCGGTGTCCCCCATACTGCGATAATCTTACCCATTGGTGTCCTCCTGCGAAGTGGTTTCCGACGAGTGGGACGCAAGATAATCTTCCTGCACCTTCAGGTACTGCTCCGCGACTGTCTTATCCCCTCGGCATACAAGAGAGAAATGCAAGGTCGTTGTGGTATTCAGGTAGGCGAGCAGTTTTGCCTGATTGGGAGAGGCAAGCAGTGTGACCGTGATCGCCTGTGTTGCGTCGGTTTTCCGGTCGCTGTCCACCGAATCCCCTGTCGTGGTCGTAATGACCTTTACATACCGGAGTTCGGGCGGCACATGGGACTGATTCGTCTCCTTGTCATAGACAATGACGCTGACAATATCTCCGTTCTGGAGCTTATTGGACAGCCCCTGCGCAAAGGACGCGATATTGACCGAGATGGCGACCTTGGTTCCATCGAGGGCGGACAGCACATCATCTGCGCTGTTGCTTTTCTCCGCAACAAGGTCGGCAATCATGATCTGCCCGGCGTAAAGGTTGGTCGCGGCGTACTTGCCGACAACATATTTTTTGTTTTTCACCGTTCTGTCCGACAGGTTCAAGGCTCCCACCTTGACAAGTTCCACATCGTCCTCGGTAATCAGGTGTCCTCGCTCCACATCCTGTTTTACCTGTACCACTTCCACTTTTCTGTCCGTGAAGCGGTTGACAAGAGGTGCAATCCCGAATGTGATACCGAGAGCGAGGACAATACAGATAATTCCTATCACCGTTCGGTTGCCGGTGATTCTCATTTTACTTTTCATGAGTACCTCCAATTTTTAGATTAGATAGCCGATTATGAAACCGACTGACAAATACGGAAGGAGTGCAAAGGGCTGTGTTCTCTGCTCTTTCTGCCTGTGGGTAATGATAAGCTGTGCAACCACGGCAATCAGGAGTCCGAGCATAAAGCCGATCACCCCCTTGTAGAATCCGAGCAGAAGTGCGGCAGCCGTGGACAGCTTGATGTCCGCACCGCCGATTCCCATGCGTTTCTTACCGCACAGGGCGATGAGCATCTGCGCACCGCCTACAATGGAGGCACCGAGAAGCTGTGAAAGAACGGTCGCTTCCGAGATGTTTGTCACTGCCAGCATCAGCATCATAACGGACAGTATATCGTCCGCTTCGTGAGTAGAGTAATCCTGCACGGACGCATACAGAAGCACAAACAGAAATGTGATCCCGCAGAAAGTCCACGGGGACAGTCCGCCAAGCAGGAACAGCATTGCTGAGCCGCACACGGTCAGCACATACGGAAGCCACGGGACAAAGCGAAAGTCCCGATTCTTCATATTTTTGCAGAGAAAGCGCGTACAGATGAGTGCAAACAGGACGGTTGCAAGCCCCTCGCACAGTATCCGAATCATTTCCGGCATCATATCCTCCTTCCGTTAAGCGGGGAGAGTGAAACACTCACTCTCCCGCAGCTATTTTTTCTTATGCGGTGTAATCCCAGAGATTGCCGATCTCGGTGTCGAGACGGGTCTGAATGTTGCCCTTGATGAACGCATACACGATACCCATGAGCAGAACGCCGACCACAACGGCAATGATGATCCCGACGGTCTTATCGATATAGAACTCGGCTTTGGCATTGGCAACGGCAGTCTGCGCCTTGCAGTAGATTTCGTTGCACTTGTTGTCGATGGCTTTCCCCACGCGGTTGAAGAAATTCTTGATTTTGTTGAACATGATTTTTTACCCTTTCGTTTTTGAAAAAATGATTTTGTTTGGATTACTTACAGGAAACAGGACTTACCGCATCAGCCGGCATAGTCCCAGAGGTTGCCGATCTCGGTGTCGAGGCGGGTCTGAATGTTGTTCTTGACAAACGCATACACGATGCCCATGAGAAGAACGCCGACCACGACGCAGATGATGATCCCGACAGTCTTGTCGATATAGAACTCGGCTTTGGCATTGGCAACGGCGGTCTGCGCCTTGCAGTAGATTTCGTTGCACTTGTTGTCGATGGCTTTCTTAGAGCGGTTGAAGAAGTTTTTGACTTTGTTGAACATGGTTTTTTACCCTTTCGTTTTTGAAATTTGTTTTTGAATTTTTTGGTTTGTGCGGAAAAAGAAAAACGGATTCGCCTCCGCTGATCGAATCCGTTTTAGCTGAACATGGACTGAATCTTATCCGTCAGTCCCGGCAGAACCGTATTGTTGAACAAGGCGTACAGTCCGGCAAGCAGCAAGCCGCCGATCACTACGGCAATAATCATGCCGATCACCTTATCCAAGTAGAATTCACCGCGTTGGTTTTCTGTGACCGCCTTTATCTCGGTCTGTTTTCGGCGTATCCACGCCTTGATTTGTCTGATCATGGTTCCTCCTTGAAGTGAATTTTGAGCGTCCTTTACACAGTCATATCTGTCACCAACTCCTTTTTGGAATATATATTTATAACTTAATCTCTTCAATAAGGGGCTTGCCCCGTCATTCAACATGGCAAGGAGGCAGCAAAGCTGCCAGCCAATCAGTGAGGATTACATCCGATCTGATTGGGCAAATGGAACCCGCCGCATAGAGGCGGGGGACATACTTGCCAAGTTATACTCTCTCTCCTGTCAGTAAACTGATAGTATAAGGGGTTAGAGTGTGAGGAAGGGGAAAAGAAAAAGACCTTACCGTTTGTTTTCGGGTAAGGTCTTAACGGGCATCGTCACGACTGCGGCGTATGATCGTTCTTTCCGTCGCTTTTGACTTCTGCCATTCGTCAAGCAGCTTGAGGATGGTCTGCCGGATCAGTTCGGGCGGGGTGCGCTCCGGGAAGAAACGCGAGAGTTCGTCCGACTTGAATTTCACTGTCTCCGCCTGATTGGGCTTTTCCTCGGTCATGATGGAGAATATCTTGTCCATATCCAGCTTCCCCTCCTGACTGAGCTTCTTCATACGGATTGCCTGCGATAGCGACGGCGTTGCTTCTTCGCTGTCGATGGTTTCCACGAGGTTGCGCTGTTCGTCCTCCGACAGATACGAAAGTTCCACGGCAGGACGGAAAGCAATGCTTTCACGGTCAACCATTTCAAGCAGTTCGGGGACAAGTTCGTTAAGACGGATATATCTGCGGACTTGATCGGGACTCTCCCCTGCTTCTTCTCCGACAATTTCTCTTGTTTTCTTCCCATCAGACTTGTGTGCCAATGGCACACAAGTTAAATCCGTTCGCTTTCCTTGCCTTTTCATTGCATCCATCTTCATTTTATATGCTGCCGCTTTCTCGCTCGGCAGAATATGCTCCCTTTGCAGATTGGCGTCCACCATAGCAATGATGGCTTCATCACGGGAAAGGTCACGCACAATCGCCGGAATGAGCTTCAGCCCCAGCCTGCGGCAGGCATGAACGCGCCTGTGACCGGAAATGATCTCGTATCTCT
>ERZ1026780.681-NODE-681-length-25538-cov-14.916219_pt1 | contig 25538 bp, 22 predicted proteins | sample MGYA00380126_ERZ1026780 | MGnify/ENA primary metagenome ERZ1026780 (study PRJEB33269, sample SAMEA4719762) | human gut metagenome | biome: human-associated habitat; feature: organic feature; material: feces | place: Cameroon | collected 2013-10 ... | reverse complement strand
TATCTAATAAATCTAATATATTTTTTTGTAAAAAACGGCATTTAATTTTATTTTATGTATCATTACGCTTTTGTCGGAAAAGAGCCGTTTTTTGCAATATTTCCATTTTAAGAAAAACAGGTTTTCCTGGCGGAATTCCGGTGCTGTCCATGGGAAAATGTGGCAGGGATTGAAGGAGCCGCCGCAGGCGGTTGCGAAGCAATGGAACTCCGTAAAGCCCGGTTTTTTAATGGCACTTTGCCATTAAAAAAGCCACCCAGAAAAAAAAACAGGAGTTCCGAACACAACGTATCCAGAACTCCTGTCCGCTCGCTTTCACGAGCATCGGAGAGAGTTTATCAGCTTATTTACAAGCTGACTTTAATATAGCACCTTGTTAAAAAAGTGTCAAGTACGTTCAAGATTTTTTAGGGAATTTTCAGTGTTTATTTCAACAAGTTTTCCGAACCGAAGATAATAAAGGTAGCAGCGTATTTTTCCGGCGGGAATCTGCAGCATGTCCGAGATGACTTTTTTGTAGCAGGCGAGCTGCGCCTCGTATATTTCCGGCTGAATCGTCTGGTTTGTCTTGTAGTCAATTATAGTGTATGACCCGTCCGGATTTCTGAACACAAGGTCTATGATTCCCCTTATGATTTTTTTTCCGATTGTTCCGCGGAATTCGTATTCGGTCTTTTTCCATGCGGAATTTTTTGCGGCCTTTCCGATTTCTGATTCAATGAATGTCTGTTTCATTTGCAGGCAGATTTTTTCTATTGTATTCAGGTATTCCGTCTTGTCTTCCAGGGCGGCGATTTCTTTTGCGGGATAGTCAGGTGTCTCCTGGTTTTTAACGGCGGCTTCCATGTATGCGTGCGCAATCGTTCCGAAATTTTCAAACGAGAATTTTGCGGTTTTTCCTACGATTTCGTTTATTTCCTGAAAAGGCGCATCCTTGCGGAATTCTATGTTTTCCTTGTGAATTTCTGTTTCCTCATCAACGGCATGGAGTTTGCTAGGAGAAACGTATTTTTCTTCCGGCTCTTCCGTTGAAATTTCCCGCGCATTCTGTAAATTTTTGGAGTTTTCTAGTAAGTTGAGGAACTCGATTTTTGATTCCGCTGTGTTTTTTGTTTTGCTCATGGCCGCGGATTCTGAGCGCAGAACGGAAGTTATTTCTTCCGTGTCGAAGGGGAGGGGCTCTGCTGTTTCCGCTTCAGAATAAAAGTCGTATACCGGCTCAAGGACATTGAAGATGGAAGACGGATTTTTTTCTCCGCCGGGAAGAAACGCGGAGGAGTCTTTTGCCGGCGTGTATTTTCCGTTCGTTATGAAAATTTCTTTTTTTGCGCGGGTCAAGGCTACGTAGGTAAGCCTGCGAAGCTCTGCGTTCTGCATTTTTTTGTTTTCTTCATCTACAATCTGATAAAAATAGTTTTGATGGGCGGTTTCCGGGTTGTTCACGGAAATTCCGTATTTTTTGCTGCAATATACCGCCTTTGAATTTGTTTCGTTCTTTCCTTTCTTGTGGGTTCCGCATATAAAGACGGTGTCGTATTCAAGTCCTTTGCTTTTATGGATTGTAAGTATGTGAACGCCGGCGGCCTGCTCCAGAGGAATGTCCATTCCCTCAAGTCTTTCAGTTCTTCCATCCGGAGAATTTGTTCCGTCCTTGTATTTTTCAACGCTGTCTACAAATGCCGCAAGGCTGAGATTCTGGATTTCGGCTTTTCTGGCAAGCTCAAACAGCAGGTCATACATTTTTCCGTACATTGAAACAGTCTGGTTCCATAAAGTTTCATAGCGGTATCCAAGATTGTACCATATTTCAGAAATAAGCTCTGTCAGAGGCTTTATGTTTGAATTTTCCTTGAGTTTTTCAAAGGCGTCCTTTAAATGACCGTAACGTTCAATGCTTTGCGCTGAAAGAAAAGATGAGTAGTCTCCCTGAAAAGGTTTATCGGAAAAAGACAGAATTGCGTTGATTTCTTCTATAGCAAGGTTTGCAAGCGGTGAACGCAAAATCTGGGCGTAGGGGCGCGTGTCCTCCGGATAGGCGCAGAGCCTTAGCATGGAGATTATGTCGTTTACAGGTCCGTCGTCAAAAAATCCTGTTACAACTTCCGTGTTGTACGGAATTCCGTGCTTTAAAAATGTCCGCTCGTAAAGGGGCTGAAGGCTGTAGTTCCGGAATAGGACTGCGATTTCGTCCGGTGACCGGCCATTTTTTATAAGGTCTGATATTTTTTTTGCCACCCATTCAGACTCGGCTTCTTCTTCTGTTATGAAATTTGGATTTCCCTTGAATTCTTCATTTTTCTTGGAATCATAAAGCGCAAAATGTATTTTTGGAAAAAAAGCCTGCGGTTCTGTCTCTGCGTCGCTTCTTGCGGATTCGGACATCGTTACTTCTCTGTAAATGGCTTCGTAATTCGGAACGCTGGAGCAGTCTTTTAGTTCTGTAAAGAATACGCACGGCGGACACGCGGAATTTTCCGGCTTTTTATGGCCGGGAGGGTAGGGGAAGCCGCCGAAGATTGTGTTGTAAGCGGCAATCAGCGCCGGCTTTGAGCGGTAGTTTGTTGTCATGTTCAGGTTTCCGTCCTTAAAATCGCTGGAAAGAGCCCTGAAAACGGAAACGTCCGCGCCGCGGAAACGGTAAATGCTCTGCTTCTCGTCGCCTACAAAAAAAAGTTTCTCCGGGCAGAGTTCATTTACAGAAGGAACTCCACGGGCTGTGCGCTCAATTTTTTCAGCAAGCAGAAAAAGCATGTCCCGCTGTTCGCTGTTGTTGTCCTGGAATTCGTCAATCATTATGGCTTTGTACTTTTGTTTTTCAATCTGACGGATTTCAGGGTGGTCGCGCAGCGTGCATAACGCAAGATTTGCGATGTCCTTGAAAGTAAGACAGCCTGAGCGGCGTTTCAGGTTGTTTGCAAGCTCCTGGAATTCTTTTAGAAGCGGAAGCAGCGCCTTCATCAGCTTGTAGCTTGGAATGTAGTCAATTATCGATGCGATTTTTGGCGCGATGTTCTTAATTTCATTCTGAGTTTCCTTCAGTTCCTCTGAGTTTTTTGGCGCGCCTGTCTGGCTTATGCCGCATACAGAGGAAATGTATTCCAGGAACGGAGCGAATTTTTCCTCATTTGAATTTTTTATGTCCTCTTCCGTAAGTTCTGGAAGCTCAGGATATTTTTTTTCTTCTATAATTTCTTTTATGGCAAGAAGATATTTTGAGCCGCGGTTTCCATCGAAATCATAGTACGCCTTTTTAAACATTGAAAGGGATTCTTCCGCCTTTGTTCCTAGTTCTTTCCAAGATTTAAGAATGAACTGAATCTGATATTCTGCGGAACGCTCAAAATCTATTGGCTCTGCGACAGTTGAATTTTCCAGAATCGGTTCAACGAATATCTCTAAGGCTTTTTTTTCAAAGTCGTTGGAGTTTACTAGTAGTTTGATAGCCTCGTTGTCTCTGTTTTTTAAGATGAAGGGCAGGGCGAGCTGCTGAATCTGCGCGGAGATTGTGTCATCCTGCATGAAATCTGGAGTTATTCCGTAAAAATGCGCGCCCAGCTTTGCCACGGAATTGCAGTAGCTGTCTAAAGTCTTTATGTTTGCCTTGTAAAAATCTGCCGCTTTTTCGGGGGCTTTCTGTTTAAGAACCTTGAAAATTCTGGCAGACATTTCTACGGTCGCCTTTTTTGTAAAGGTGAGCGTAAGGATTTCTTCAACTTTGTAGTTTTTCTGCTGAACGAGCTGAAGAAAACGTTCTGAAAGGACTGTTGTTTTTCCAGAGCCTGCGCCCGCGCTTACAACCGCATTTTTTAAAATATTTATCGCGCGCTGCTGATATTCATCAAATTTTCGTTCTTTTTCAGGTGAGTTCTGCATAAAATCCTCGTGAAGGTTGGTGTCTATTTCTGTCTGCTTACGTTGAATGTCCGGCGGCATAACGCCTTGCAGCGGCATTTTCCGCAGGTTTCAAAATTCTGAGTTTCATCCGAAACAGAAAAATCTCCGTCCTGTATGCGCTGAATAAAGAGTTCGGCGGCTTCCTTGAATTTTTCCATCGTCAGGGAAAAATCTTCCGCTGTCCGCACATTCCTTGATTTTCTTGCGTTCGGTTTTAAAAGGGCTACGCGCGATGCGAGCGCTTCCCCAAAAACTTGCGTCGTCTCGGCTTTTGTAACGTTGAAAAAGCAGCAGTTTTCGACATTCGCCGGTTTTTTCTGGTTCTGCAGAAGATGAAGGTACATCGGCATCTGGAAATCCGGAAATTCTTCCGCCGCTCCGCCGGAATTTTCTTCATAAAAAATATTTTCTGGAATCGCGCTGGAGAAACTTTTAAAATCAACAAGAAAAAGTTCTGCTGAAGACGGGTCAAGCAAAAGGCAGTCGATTCTTCCGTTGAATATGCAGTTCTTTTCCTCGTCTGTGAAGGAATACTGTTCTTCTGTGGCAAAAATTGTGCATCCCTGGAAGATTTTTGAGAAGGTTGACACTGCGTTCACCGCAGTTTTTATTACCGAAGGTTTTGTGGTTTTTAAAAGTTCCTTTGTAAGGTAGCTGTTTTTTTCGGAAACCAGGGCGCTTTCAATGTTTGAAAGAAGAATCTCCATATAATTTTCTGAAAGCCTATCGTTTTCAACATGAAGCGGAAGGTTCCTGCCTTTTAATTCTGTGCAGAAAAGTTCAAAAATTTTGTGGTAAAGGTTTCCGAGCGTTCTGTGGTCGGCAATTTCCGCCTCGTTGTTCTGCTCGGAAAGATTTCCTGTTTCTTCTATTGCCCAAAGGCGGGGGCAGGTGAAGAATTTTTTCAACGTTGTGCTTGAGATTTGTATTTTTTTGTCCGGCGAAAAGATTTTCCCCGCGGAAATTTTGTTTTTTTCAATTTTTATGGATTCTGAAATATCCGGCTCCTGAAATTTCTGGCTTTTTTTCCAGAAATCAATGCCGTTTTTTTCTGTAAGCGTTATTTCGTCTGGAAAATTTCCTTCCGGATTCAAGAGGAATTTTTTTTCTTCAATGTAGAAATCGTTTTCAAGGAGATTTTTCAGACTTTCGTCATTTTCCAGCTCCAGCTCGGCAAGATAGCTTGAACTCTGCGCGTAGCCTGTAAAAGTCTTTGAGGCGCAGGTAAAAAAAACCGGAACTTCGGTTGAATTCATTTCGTAAAGTTTTACAAAAAGCTCAGAAACGTCAGGATCGTCTTTTCCGTCAAGAAGAATCTTTCTTTTGTCGTCGCGCAGAAATGAAAGCTGCCTGTAGACTACAGAAATTCCGCTCTGGCTTGCGTCCAGCACAACCTGGGCCTTAAAAGGCGCGCACGAGGCCAGTTTGTAAGGAAGAATCTGAACGCCGCGCTGCGAAGTCTGCGCAAGATATTTTATTCCGGAAAGATATGTTGAATAAAAATCAAACGGCGAAGAAAGTGAAAATCCGTAGGATTTTTCAAGTTCAATAAGAACGCTCAATTCTGTGATGCATCGGCTAAGGATGTTGTCCGAATCTTCTGTGCAGAGCGACATATCAAAAAAACATTCGCGGAAAATAAAATAATTTTTTCTTATTTCGCCGAATGTTTTGGAGTTTACTAGTGAATTTACGTATTTTTTTAAGTTTCCGTAAAAAAGCCGCGCCTGCTCGTCCGGGTGCTCTTTTGGATTTTGAAAAGATTTGTTCCAGACATCAATTTTTTCGTTTTGATATTCAAAACTGCACACGCAGTTGTTTTCTTTTCCGAATTCTATAAGTCCGAAAATCGGGATTTCTTTTTTCCACGGAAGACAGTTATTTAATAGAAGATTTTTTATTGATTCAAAACTGAAGTTTTGCTGCCTGCAATTTAGAAGCTGGGCAAAAAAATTGCCTGTGCCGGTTGAATCCAGGGAAACTGCATTCCGGCTTACGAACGGAATCTGGTAAAGTCTGAAATCCCGTTCAAGGTAAGGGCCGTAGCTTTCAATGTCCGGAACATTCACGGCGATTTCATTCCATTGTATGGCTTTTTCATTGTGAAGTTTTCTAAGGTAAAGGCAGATTGCGCGTATTTCCTGCCGGGAGTTTTTCATAAAATGAACAGCCTGGGGCTTTTGCGCAAGGATTTCCCCGGAAAGGTGGACTACCGTTATGCTTTCAGGTGAATTTTCAAGAATGGACTCATATTCTGCGTAGTCAGAGAGAATTTCCGGAAAAAAAATAAAATAATGATTTCCGTCAGGCACGAACGGCGGAGTTTCCCATGCCGGGTCAAAAAGATTGTTGCTGTCAAGAAATTCCTTGTAGCGCCTGTAAAGCTCCAGAAGATCCAAATCTTCCGGGTCGGGCTGGATATTTGCTTCCTGAAAATGTTTTTTCCATGTAAAAAGCGGCGGAAGCAGGGAAGTGAGCCAATTTGTAAATCCGGATGCTGACTTTGCGTATTCCGGAACTATAAGGTTTTTTAAAAAAGGCTTCTGCGCGTTCAATTCAATCAGGTTTGAAATAAAAATTGAACGCATTGCAGAAGGCACTGATTTTTTTTGCAGCTGTCTGCTACGGATTGAAGAACTCTTGAATTTATCCCAGACAAGAAACCGTTCCATTGCCACCGCTTTTATTTCGCTGGTAAGAACAATTTTATCTGCCCACAAGTCTGCCGAAGTTTGCGTTGGAAACACAAAAAAGGCAGCCTGGTTTTTTATGTTTTCAAGAAGAAGTTTTTCAATCTGATTTTCGGGCATTTTATTTTCCGCTGTTTTCCTTCATGTAGGTAGCCCAAAGTCTGTCTGCTTTTGCAATATGATTAAAAACCCAGGTTGCAATGTAATTGTAAAATCCAAGGACATTGCTTTTGCTTTCCGAATTAAGTTTCTGAATCTGAAGTCTAACTTCTTTTATAAAGTAGTCATGTGAATTTTTGTGAGTTTCCAGACCTGGATAACCGATTCTTTTCTGAAGCTGCTCTTCATTGGTAAAATGGTATTCAGTGTAATCCGTAAGTTTTTTTAAAACCATGGACATTTTCAGCTTGTAATTAGCTTCATCGCCACAAATAACATCGTAAAGCTCGTTTGCAATTAAAATAAGTTTTTTGTGCTGCATGTCTATATCGGGAATTCCCAAAAGATAAGCATCATCCCACTCGATTTTTTTTGCTGTGTCTGCCATATAAATTCCTTTAGTGTGATTTTTAGCAATTATAATTTAAAATATGCAAATTGGCAAAAAAATAATGAGATATTTTATGGAAAATAATGAGATATTTACGAGAAATTTTAAATAGCCTGATTTTTTTTCCGTGAATTATAGAGCAGTGCAAACGGAGCAAATTTTCTTCGTGGTAACTAAATCTTTTTACATTTTTATCTTCCCTATACACAACAAATCTGCTTTTTTTTCAAAAAAATCTCAAAATCGGTGCGTAAAACGCACTTTCCCCCCCCCCGATTTGCCTTGTAGAATACTGTTATATCAACTTTTTAAGGGGTTCATTTTGTGAAAAACAAAAGCGGAATCCGAGATAAAGCGCGTAAACGAAACAGTTTCCAGGCGCGCAAAGTAATTGAATAAATTATTTTTAACGGAGGAAAAAATGAAGAAAACAAGGATTTTTGCCGTGCTTGCGGCAATGGCAATGGGACTTGCAGTTTTTGGCTGCAGCAATGGCGATAGCGACAGTTCAGAAAGTGGCAGTACTGGAGGTTCTTCTTCCGGTAGCATCGATCCGGTTGCGGAAAACTTTGTAAAAATTCCTGGCGCTTCAATTAAAGGAAGCGAAACTTGGACTCCGGAATCAGAGGTATTTGTAAGCGGACGTGCGTTCAAAATCGGCTCGTTCTACATGAGCGACCATGAGGTAACACGCGGAGAATACAAGGCTGTCATGGGAAGCGACCCAAGCACTGCAAAAGCTTACGGCAAGGACGGAAAACTTCTTACAGGCGATGATGCAAAGAACAACCCTGTGAACAATATCAGCTGGTATGACGCGCTTGTGTACTGCAACACTCGTTCTATAAAGGAAAACCTAACTCCTTGCTATGCAATCGGCGGAAAAACAGACCCAAAAGACTGGGGAGAAGTTAGCGACTACACTGAGCGTGAGAAATGGGATGCCGCGACATGCGACTTTACAGCGGACGGCTACCGCCTGCCTACAGCGGCAGAGTGGGAATGGGCTGCGCGTGGCGGCGAAAGCTACAAGTATGCTGGAAGCGATAAGGCAAACGAAGTTGCATGGTCTTCGGGTTGGAGGGAAGAGAAGAAAGGAACAGGGAATGTAAAGGGCAAAAAGGCAAATGGCTACGGACTTTACGACATGAGCGGAAACGTATATGAATGGTGCTGGGACGAAGCTATTACTATATCAGAAGACACGGCAGCTTCAAGATCGTATTATTCGCGCCACTATTGTGAGACGCGCGGCGGCTCTTGGGAGGAAGCCTGGAACTTGGGGGTTGCCGACCGGTCCAGCATGAGCCCGAGAGAAAGCAAAAACGACATTGGCTTCCGCCTTGTTCGCGCCGCATCTGGCACCACTGGAGGCACGGCTTCCGGCAGCATCGAGCCGGTTGTGGAAAACTTTGTGAAAATTCCTGCCGCTTCAATTAAAGGAAGCGAAACTTGGACTCCGGAATCAGAGGTATTTGTAAGCGGACGTGCGTTCAAAATCGGCTCGTTCTACATGAGCGACCATGAGGTAACACGCGGAGAATACAAGGCTGTCATGGGAAGCGACCCAAGCACTGCAAAAGCTTACGGCAAGGACGGAAACCTTCTTACAGGCGATGATGCGAAGAACAACCCTGTGAACAATATCAGCTGGAATGACGCGCTTGTATACTGCAATACTCGTTCTATAAAGGAAGGCTTGACTCCTTGCTATTCAATTAGCGATTCAACAAACCCAAGTGACTGGGGAAGTGTTTCAGATAAGTACAATTGGAAATGGGAGGATGCAACTTGCGACTTTACAGCAAACGGCTACCGCCTGCCTACAGAGGCAGAGTGGGAATGGGCTGCGCGCGGCGACGAAAGCTACAAGTATGCCGGAAGCGATGACGCAGACGAGGTTGCCTGGTATGGGTATGCTAGTAGCTATACGTTCGGAACAAGGGATGTAAAAACCAAAAAGGCAAACGACTACGGACTTTACGACATGAGCGGAAACGTATATGAATGGTGCTGGGACAGGGATTATGATATATCAGAAGACACGCCAGCTACAGGCCCGGATGAAGGCTATGCCTACTCCCGCTGCCTGCGCGGCGGCTCTTGGTACTTCAACGCCTTCAACGCGCAGGTTGCCGTTCGGTTCGACTACGACACAGCGTACGACCGCAGCGAGGCGCAGTACGAACGCTACTACGACTATGGCTTCCGCCTTGTTCGCAACGCCAACTAGCGTTGGCTAGTTCTGTAAGGAAATTATTAAACAGCTTCCGCTTTTGCGGAAGTACGAATCCGCGCAGTAACCCTATATGGGTGCAGAAAGAAGGCGCAGACCTTGCAAGCGGAGCCGCGGCAGCGGGCGAAGCGGCTAGGCTGGAACATTCTTTCTGCGAAAAATGAGAAAAAAATAAATTGAACGAGGTTAAATAACCAAAATGAATCAAATTGAATTTGTGGATATTGTTTCAAAGCCAGTTGCTATAACTTTCAGGCGTATTCAGACTTTAGGAATTTATTGCTGGCAATATGAAAAAACAGAACGCAGGGCAGCCTTTTTTCTTCCGCGTCTTTCTTTTAACAGCAATAAAGAATATCTTGAAAATCTGTATCCCGGAATTTCAAAAAAAGATTTGAAAGGCAAAGGAATTTTCACTTCAATATGGAAAATTGCAAAATTCTATAATAAAGTTTCAATCTTAAATCCAGAAGAAATTCTTTATAATGATTTTGCAACTTTAAGTGCATTTAAATGTTGGGTCGAAAATGATTTAAATTTAAAAAGAAAAAAAGAAAAAGGCGAAGAACTCTTCCTGCAAATATATGTTCTTGAAAATGAGTCGCGTTTTGCAAAGTTTAAGTGTACAGAAGTTAAGAATCCAACCGCTACAATCTATTACGACTGGAGCGAAATTCCTGAAGAATCTGAAGAAATAAAGAGTAAATAAAACGGCATTTTTCAGCAAAAGGGAACAGGTCTGGCTTGTGCTGGAACTATTAGTAAAAAAATCAACAAAAATTATAACAATTTTCGATTATAATCAATAAATATTATAATTTTTGTTGATTAGACTGTTTCCTTGTCGTGTAATCTTTGACATGAAAGAAATCAAGCGTGATTTGCAGAAAATTCTTGAGGGAAAAATAGGGAGCGGCAAGGCAAAAACGGTCTACTCGGCTGACTATTTTGAGATTGTTTACTCTGATATACAATTTTTGATAATTTTTGTTTATTGGACTATACAATTTAATTTTATGATGTATAATATTGATATATGATAGATTATACAACCCTGATTGAAGTATCAGCAAAAAGAATCAGGAATACAAAAGAATCTTTTGTACGGTCAATTGATAATAAAATTAACTGGAATTCCCGGCTGATTGGCATTAAAGGCGCTAGAGGCTGTGGAAAGACAACACTGCTTCTTCAGCATCTAAAAAATAATTATCTGGATTTAGTATCTTCAGGAAAAGCTCTCTTTGTAAGTCTTGATAATATCTGGTTTGCAAAAAACTCGTTGCTTGAGCTTGTTGATTCTTTCTCAAAAAATGGAGGGAAAATTCTTTATTTAGATGAAGTTCATAGATATGAAGACTGGCCTGTGTACATAAAAAATATTTATGATGATTATCCTGAGCTGCAGGTTGTTTTTACAGGCTCATCTCTTCTTCAGATTCTTGATGCACGTGCGGATTTAAGCCGCCGTCCTGTGATGTACAATATGCAGGGACTTTCTTTCAGGGAGTTTTTAAATATAAAGACAGGAAATGACTTTCAGGAATTGTCTTTAGAAGAAATTTTGCTGAATCATTCAAGACATGCTTTTGATATTTGCGGGAAAGTAAAACCGTTTGAATATTTTGATGAATATCTAAAGTCCGGCTATTATCCTTTTTTCATGGAAGGATTGGATTCTTACTACATGAAACTAGAGGAAACTGTAAATATGATTTTGGATGTGGAGCTTCCGCTTTTGAGAAAAATAGAAATATCCTATGTTCCTAAAATTAAGAAGCTTTTAGCGATAATTGCTGAAAGCTCGCCATTTATGCTGAATGTGTCAAAGCTCTCCGGTGCTATGGAGTTGAACCGAGCTACACTGCTTTCATATTTAAAAAGCCTTACGGATGCAAAATTGATTGATTCTTTATTTAAAGACTTAAAAGGGGTAAGTTCGCTTCAAAAACCTGATAAAATTTTTCTTGAAAATACAAACTTGATGTATTTATATCATGGAGAAAATGTGGATAAAGGAAATGCGAGGGAAACTTTTTTGATTAACCAGCTTTCTTATAATCAGACAGTAGAATTTTCAGATACAAGTGATTTCTTTGTAAACGGCAAATATACAATTGAATGTGGTGGAAAAAGCAAAACAGGAGAGCAAATAAAGAGTCTGAAAAATTCCTTTGTCGCAGCGGACGGAATTGAAGCTGGCAGCGGTTCTAAGATTCCATTGTGGCTGTTTGGATTCTTGTATTAAAAAAATCACACGCTCCCATCTATTCCTGGGTCAGCGACAGCATAAGCAGATTCAACACAGACTTTTACTATCAAAGCCGCGACTATATAAAGGAATGTTATAAAACACCGAAATAGATTTTTCTTTGCCTTCGGAATAAATATTCCTCTGCAACTTTGTGCTTGAACCAGATATTTGTTTAAAATAGGGGAAATTTTCCCTTAATTTCTGCTAATTTCCCTTATTTTATCTTCAAAATCTTCTGCCCTTAAATATCCAACAAGACGTTTGTTTAGCGGATATGTTTTTAACAGTCCCATTTGAACAAGCCCCTCCAAGTCAGCTCTGATTGTTTTAACTGAAACTCCCAATTCTGTCTGTAAATCTTTACTTATGAATATTGTACTTGGTTTTTCGGTTGCAATTTTAATGATTTGAGCCTGCCGCTCGTTAATACCTGTTATTGTCTTGAATTCAAACAAAGCAGAGCGCTCTTTGGCTTTTCTTTCAAGATATTTAGTCAAGTCAATAAACGCTTTGTTCAGCACCACAAGATTATAATTTATAAAATATCCTAAATCATAATCATCATGCTCAGTATATAAAAAAACTTTCTCATATTTATCTTTTGAGGCATATATGATTCTTGAAATAGATAGAAATTCTGTAAGCCAATAGCCCTTCTTAAGCATATACCAGTAAAAAAGCGAGCGGGCCGTACGGCCATTTCCATCAGTAAAAGGATGCAGAAATGAAATTACAAAGTGAATAATTATTGCCTTTATAATTGGATGAACGAAAGTTTCATCTTTGTTTGCAAAATCGCATAAATCATTTAAGACAGCTTCAATTTCGTTGTAGTCCGGAGGATTATGAGCTATTTCGCCAGTTATATTATTTGAAACAACTATATCATTGTTATTTCTGAATTTGCCTTCTTCATCTGGGTTTTCCAGTGTTTTTTCTGTTATCTGTCTATGTATTTCCAATAACAACTCTTTGGTCAAGGGGTCTTTTTTCTTTTCAGAAAGAAATCGAATTGTTTTATAATTATTCAATATCATTTGCTGGCTTGAATCTTTAGGCCTTTTTTGCTTGCGAAGCATTTCCTTGGCCACCTTTCGCGTTGTGGACGCACCTTCCATCTGGCTGGATGCAATCGCTTCTTCCATAATTGAGCTAAGCAAATAATACTGCCTGGTTTTTTCAGTTATCAAATTATCAGAAGATAGAGAGCCTCCAAAATTCATATCAAAATCATGAAGATATTTTTGCATATAATCATTTATCTTGTATTTGAAAATATATTTACCAAACGAAACAACATTTGACATGCGGGATAATTTAATTGCCGCCCAAAAATCCTTTGGATTTATTCCTTCCGGTGAATTATATTTTACCTTATCCCAATAATAATAGTTTTCGTCTGCTTTTTTAAAATAGCTTTGATAGTCGGGATTGATTATTAGAGAAACAGATGTTTCGGGGTTAAAATCAGACTTTGGCGGATCTTCAATCATAATTTGAATTTAACATAGATTTGTTGTATTAACAAGGAAATTAGGGGAAATTTTTATATAATTTACCTTATCTTGTTTTGCAAAACCAACTTTTTTATTCTGGGAATTAAGAAAGATTTTACAACATAGCATATTTCGGTGCGTAAAACGCACTTCCCCCCGATTTGCCTTGTAGAATATCGTTATATCTAATTTTTAAGGTTTTTTTTTATAGTTTTGTTACTATTGATAGAATCGCAGAAAGGGTGTATATTACTATTTATAGAAACAACCGCAGGCTGCTGCGTTGAAACTTCATATTTTATAGACGAGGAAATTATGGATACAAAAGAAATTCCCTACAAAATCTACTTGAACGAAGATGAGATGCCACAGTTCTGGTACAATATGCGCGCCGACATGAAGAACAAGCCTGCTCCGCTTTTAAATCCGGAAACGCTAAAGCCTTGCACTGCGGAAGAGCTTGAGCACGTCTTCTGCAAGGAGCTTGTGAAGCAGGAGCTGAACGAAACCGACCGCTACATTCCGATTCCACAGGAAATTCTGAATTTTTACAAGATGTACCGTCCTTCTCCGCTTACAAGGGCTTACTGCCTTGAAAAGAAGCTCGGAACGCCGGCAAAAATCTACTACAAGTTTGAAGGAAACAATACATCCGGAAGCCACAAGCTGAACTCGGCAATCGCCCAGGCATTCTACGCGAAGGAGCAGGGGCTTAAAGGCGTTACTACGGAAACAGGAGCCGGCCAGTGGGGAACCGCTATGTCCATGGCGTGCGCATATCTTGGCCTGGACTGCCGCGTTTATCAGGTTCGGTGTTCCTATGAACAGAAGCCTCATCGCCGCGAGGTAATCAGAACTTACGGAGCGCAGGCGATTCCTTCTCCAAGCATGGAAACTGAAATAGGAAGAAAGATTAACGCTGAATATCCGGGATGCACCGGCTCTTTGGGCTGCGCGATTTCGGAAGCGGTGGAATACGCCACAAAGCATGACGGCTACAGATACGTTCTGGGCTCGGTCTTGAGCCAGGTTCTGCTTCACCAGTCGATAATCGGAATGGAAGCAAAGGCTGCGATGGACAAGTATGGAATCAAGCCGGACGTAATAATAGGATGCGCCGGCGGCGGCTCGAATTTGGGCGGACTTATAAGCCCGTTCATGGGAGAAAAACTGCGCGGTGAAAAGGACTACCAGTTCATTGCGATTGAACCGGCTTCATGCCCAAGCCTTACGCGCGGAGTGTTCGCCTACGACTTCTGCGACACAGGCGAGGTATGCCCTATGCAGAAAATGTACACGCTCGGCTCGCAGTTCATGCCAAGCGCAAACCACGCGGGAGGGCTCCGTTACCACGGAATGAGCGCGATTGTAAGCCAGCTCTACCACGACGGCTACATTGAGGCAAGAAGCGTTGGGCAGACGGAAGTTTTCAAGGCGGCTGAGATTTTCTGCCGTTCAGAAGGAACTTTGCCGGCTCCTGAATCAAGCCACGCAATCAAGGTTGCAATCGACGAGGCGCTCAAATGCAAGGAAACCGGCGAGGAAAAGACAATCCTGTTCGGTCTTACAGGAACCGGCTACTTCGATATGAAAGCCTACGAAGCGTTCAACAACGGAACGATGAGCGACTACATTCCGACTGATGAGGAGATAAAAAAAGCTACAGATTTGATTCCGCGCTTTCCGGGAAACGAATTCTAGTAGCTGTTATATCTTATAGTGATGACCGCCGGACTGCTTAATTCATCCCTGGATGTTTTATGCGCCGGCGGCATTTATTTTTTTTATAATCCTTTTTTCCAGTTTCCGGTTCTGTATTCCGCGAACGAAATTACAAAGTTCATGAACCAGCCCATCGGAACGGAATACCAGACCCATTCAATTCCGAACCGCGGAGCGCATACGACCGAGACAACCACGCGGATTGAAAGATTGATTAAATTTGCAAGCGTAAATACTTTCATGTCGCCCGCTCCGCGCAAAAGTCCGTCGCAGGCCATTTTAAATCCTATCCAGCAGTAAAAAAATCCTTCAAAGCGAAGCGCGGCCTGTCCTGTGCGCAGAGCAGTCTCGCTTCCGCCGTCTCCGATAAAAAGAGAAATCAGCGGACGGTAAAAAATTTCAATGCACAGGCAGAGCGTTACCGCAAAAAACGCGACCATAAGATTCGCCGCACGGTAGCCTTTTACAACGCGCTCCGGTTTTCCTGCCCCTATATTTTGCGCCGTGTAAGACGACATTGAATTGTTCAAAGCAGCCATAGGAACAATCGCAATCGACGCAATGCGGCTGAACACAGAATATCCGGCAAGCGCTTCCGAGCCGAAACTGTTCACCACGGACTGAACCAGCATCATCCCGATAGAAACGGTGGACTGCTGTAATATAGAAGGAATCGCGATTTTCGCCATTGATGAAAGCTCGCGTCCATCAAAAAATCTGAATTTCCTGTAACCGCCGCGGCTCAGCCTGCCGTCACAAAAACTTGCGCCGCCAGACATTAAGACTGCGCCATCGGAAGTTTCTTCGGCCGCCGAAACTCCGTCTTCTGAATCCTTGAATTTCCCAAGCGTGCGCATAAAAACCGCGAACGACAGAACGCACGAAAGTCCCTGGGCAATCAGCGTGGCCCAAGCCGCTCCTGCAACTCCGGTCTTAAACACCGCTACAAACAGAAAGTCCAGCGCGACATTCAGAACTGAAGAAAAAATCAGAAATACAAGCGGAATCCGCGAATTTCCAATCGCATTGAACATCGAGGAAATCACGTTGTACATGAACAAAAACGGCAGGCCCAGAAAATAAATCCACAGATAGACAAGAGCCATGTCCAGCGCATCTGAAGGAGTCTTTAAAAGCACAAGAAGCGGACGGTTTATTACAATTCCCACCGCGCCAAGAAAAACGCTGATACCCAGAAACGTCAAAAACGCAGTGCTGACCGCAGTCTTCATCGCAGAAAAATTGCGCGCGCCAAAATACTTGCTCACAATCACCGAAGAGCCGACACCGCCGCCAATCGCCACGCAGATAAAAACAACCGTAAGCGAATACGACGCGCCGACCGCCGCCAGAGCCTGCTCGCCCACAAACCGCCCCACAACCGCCGAATCGACCATCGTGTAAAGCTGCTGGAACAAATTGCCAATTATAATCGGAAGTGAAAAAACAAAAAGCGCATAAAACGCCGGCTTTGAAGTAAGATAATCGCTTTTCATACGCAAATCATAGCAGAAAAGAAAAAAAGTGTCGAATTTTCAAATTTTTATATTCGGGCGGCTTTTTGTCCGTTCGCTTTCGCAAACTGCCAAAAACCGGGCTTTCCAGGGCTTCGGCTTCCGCCTCCGACCAAACGCTCCGCGTTTGTTTTCACGCATTTTTTCAAAATGCGCTCACCCTTCCAATCCCTGCCGCATTTTAAAATTTACCTGCCTACCGGATGCAATTTTGCCCGGCAATCACGCACAGAATTCCCAAAATCAAACTTGAAAAAGCGTAAAGCGCCGCTATAAAAAAGTTCTTCTCCGAAACAAAATTCGCACTTTCCAACGCAAACGTAGAAAAAGTCGTGAATCCGCCGCAAACGCCAGTCTTAAGAAAAAGCACAACAAGCGGACTGAACCTAAAAGAAACCTTTTGCGCCGCCAAAGAAGCCAGTGTTGTAACAGCACCAATCGCAAAGCAACCAAGCATGTTCACAACAAAAGTCTGAAACGGAAAAACGCTCTTCACAGGAATCAGCGTAAAAAGATAGCGCAAAACGCTTCCCGCCGCTCCGCCCGCCGCAACAGCCAAAATATTCAAAATCATAAGGCAATTCTATAAAGTTTGCGTCCGCAATTCAATCAGCGTAAGAACAGAAATGCGTAGGAATTACCAGGAACTTTTTATGAACATAAAATCCGAAAGTTTTTCTAAAACTCAAGCATTCCCTGCGCGGCGGCCTGCTTTTCTTCCGGGAACGTGTTCAGGTATTCAAACACTTTTTCCAGCCGCCACTCTATTCCATTTTTTTCACATTCGGTTCTGATTATCTGCAGCAGGCGGTCGTTGTCCGGGCTTGTAACTTCGTAAGCGTTTCCATAGGTGCGGACGTATTTTTCTTTTAATCTTGGAAAATGCTGGTCCAGCTTGCTGTAAAAATATTCGCGGTTTCCTTCGCGCAGTGTAAGCCCGATTTTAAAGCAGATTATTCCGCGCACTTTTTCCTGAACGCAGATTTCCATAAGGCGGCGGACATTCTGCTCGGTGTCGTTTATGAACGGAAGGAACGGCGAAAGCCACACGACTGTAGGAATTTTTCGTTTTCTGCATTCGGCAAGAACTTTCGCGCGCCCGTCCGTTGTGCAGACCGCAGGCTCTATGACCCGGCAAAGATTTTTGTCCGCGGTCGTAAGCGTCATCTGGACAACGGCTTTTGATTTTGCGTTGATTTCTTCTATTATATTGATGTCGCGCAGAATCAGGTCGCTTTTTGTGTGCACGGTAACTCCGAATCCGCGCCTTTTGATTATTTCAAGGCAGCGGCGCATAAGGCCAAGCTCCGCCTCGCAGTGCATGTATGGGTCGCACATCGCGCCTGTTCCAATCATGCACTTTTTGCGCTTGGAAGAAAGCTTTTGCTCCAAAAGTTCCGGCGCATTCCTCTTTACCTCGATGTCCTCAAAATCGTGGTTTATCTGGTAGCAGCGGCTTCTTGAATCGCAGTAAATGCAGCCGTGCGTGCAGCCGCGGTAAATGTTCATTCCGCCCCGCGCCGAAAGAATTCCTTTTGCTTCTGAAAAGTGCATGGCTAATTATACCATATTAACATGACAGCGTCGTGTCAGGTTTAGGAAAATAAATTCTGTACGGACACTGATATTTTTGATATAATTTTATAGAGGACTTTATGAAGAATTTAAATGAAATGAAAGCGCGGCAAAAAGATTTTGTTGGACATCTGCGCGGTTTGACTGAAAAATATGTTGCCGGTTTGGAAAAAGAAAAGATTCAGACAATTCTTTTAAGCGGTTCTGTGGCTCGTGGTGATTATTTTCCAGGGAAGCTTGGCGGATATGTGGATTTGATTGTAATGACAAATGAACCGAATTTTGACGCGAATACAGTTTTTGGAAAAGATATAGAACCAGAGATTCCTTATCACTGCGTGGAAACCTTTATTGATGATGAAAAAATTGGTTTTGAAATAGATATTCGCCCGTTTGTTTATGTCCATAAATTTGAAACATTTGATGAACCTGGAAAATGGTCAATTCTGGAATCAAAGATTTTGTATGACGAAAATGATTTGTTTTCAAAAGAACTTAGTAAAATTAAATTTCTTAAAAAGAAAGAACTAAAATCATATTTTGAAAAAACTATTTTTGAAATTGAACGTCTTATCGGAGATTATATTTGCGACAAATGGTTGCGCCGGGCGGCTTATATTCAACTGCATGAAAATCTTGACAAAGCCATAAAGCTTGGAATTTGCTGTCTATATTACATAAATGGAAGCTATGTTGCGCCTGACAACCGTTTAAGTTATTACACTTATTCTTTTGAAAAACTACCCGAAAATTATGAAAGAATGATGAAAATGCTGATGAAACAAAATATTTCAAGCCGACGCGATTTTTTCAGAAGAAAACAACTTTTTGAATCTGGATTTTTAAACTGGCTAAAGTCTGAAAAGATTAAAATTACTGCAATTCAAATTGATTAAAACTGTAGTGCTATTGCAGGTGTAAAAATCTATATCCGTAAAGATTTCTATCTATCTCAATGTTTTGAAAACTCCATTGAAAAAGTGTAGGCTGACTAATGAAAGTCGCTTGAAAAAGTGTATCAAACATCAAGAAACTCCATTAAAAAAGTGCAAGGCTGGAGGCTTATATGTTTAAACGAAAAATAATGGCTGTGCGATTTTGGAATCATCACTCTTTGTCATAAGCTTAATAATATTACAGAACCGCTCGAGGGTAATAAGATTGATAATGTCTTTAAGATTTATATGCAGGATTCCGGTCTTGAAATTGATTTTGTTTCAAAGATTAATAATGACATTTCTCTTATTGAGGTTAAAGCTACGACAGGGAATACAAAATCTGCAAAAACGGTTTTAAGGAATTCCCAATATGATGTAAATATATGTTACAAACTTTCAGAAAATAACATTGGAGTTGCAGAAAATATAATAACGATACCTTATTATATGACATTCCTTTTATAAAAAGAATTTATTTCCTCGACCGGCGCGACTCTAAAAAAAATGGCAGCTGGAAAGTGAATAAATATCCGAAGCAGATTTTCAAAAAGGAACTCGAAGAGTTCAGCTGGAAAGCCGCGAAAGTCTTGATTAAAAAAAAAGCGTTTTTTTTGAGAAAATCAGGATATAAGAATCAAATTTGTTTAGTGATACTAAACACTTATATTTATTGCGATTAAACACTTGTATTTAGTCATACTAAATACTATAATATACTCATGGTTACAAAAGAATTGATTTTGCGGATGGCGGAAAAACAGAAGAATGAAATTTTAAGCTCTTCCCCGAATTTTGAGGTGAACAGGGAGGGGCTGCAAAACATTCACTCTCCTATTCCTCAGTTCGTCAGGATAATCACAGGAATCAGACGCTGCGGAAAAAGCACTTTTGTCTGCCAGGACATGAAAAATCGCTGCGGAAATGCTTTTTATCTGAATTTTGATGAGCCTGCGCTTTCGGAATTTGATTCAAATTCGTTTTTGATACTGGACGAAGCCATCGCCGATTACAGAAAAAAGTATGGAAGTTCAAATGAGCTTTTCTTTGATGAGATTCAGATTATTTCCGGCTGGGAAACTTATATAAGCTCAAAACTGAAGGAAGGAAACCTTGTTACGGTAACTGGCTCAAACGCCTCTTTATTAAGTCAGGAACTGGGAACAAGACTTACCGGCCGCCATTTGGACTATGAGCTTTTTCCGTTCAGTTTCAATGAATTCTGCACTTTTCTGAAGAAACAAAAAAATGCGGAATCCTTTGAAGAATATATTTTTAAAGGCGGTTTTCCCGAATTCTTGAATTACAGGCAAAGCCAGATTCTTACGCAGCTTTTTGATGACATCATTTTCAGGGATATTGTCGTACGCTACGGAATAAAAGACTCAAAGTCGCTGCGGACTCTTGCTGTTTATCTATGCTCAAACTGCGGAAACCTTGTTACGGGAACAAAGCTGTCGGCCCGGCTCGGATTGAAAACAACGGCTACAATACTAGAATATCTTTCTTTTCTTGAGCAAAGCTATCTGTTCTCATTTGTACCGAAATTCAGCTATTCCGCAAAAGCACAGTCGGTGAATCCTAAGAAAGTTTACAGCATAGACTCGGGAATGGCAGCAAACATCTCCGTTTCCTCGCCAAAAGACATAGGCCGGCTTTTTGAGAATGCTGTGTTCTGCAAAATCCGGAGGGAAACAAAGAATATCTGGTATTATTCGGAAAACAGTTTTGAGTGTGATTTTTTATACGGCGCTTCGACTGTTCCGGAAAAGGCGGTCCAGGCTTGCCTTGAGTTGACAAATGAAAACATGGAGCGCGAAGTCCGGGGAATCGTAGAAACCTGCAGAAAATTCAACAATATTGAAGGTTTTATTGTAACTTTAAATCAAAGCGATAGAATTGAATATGACGGAATGACCGTAAACGTCGTAAAGGCAACCGATTTCTTTTGACGAAAAAAATTAACTGAGGGGAAAACATGGCGACAACAAAAGAATACATCGATTTTGTGTGCGGGCAGATTGAACGCTACGGCGAGGTGCACAGCCGCAAGATGTTCGGCGAATATATGGCGTACTTGAACGAAAAGCCGGTTCTTCTTGTGTGCGACAACACGGTTTTTGTAAAAAAGATTCCGGAAACAGAGCCGGTTATGAAGGAATTCAACGCGGAATGCGGATTTCCTTACGACGGCGCAAAGGAGCATTTTATCCTCGACATTGAAGACCGCGGGCTTTTGGACAAAGTGATTCCGCTTCTTGAAAAAATTATGCCAGTTCCGAAAAAGAGGAAGAAATAAATTGATTTTGTGCAAAATTTTATGTATAATTTTATGTAAGTAATTACAGAATGTTTTTTTTATATGGAGGCGAATTATGGTGACTTTTGCAAGAAACGAAATTGTGTCATCCAGCCAGTTTGTAAGGAATTTCGCGACTTTTCTGAAGCAGCTTACGGAATCAAAGCAGGAAAAAATTGCAATCATAAAAAACAACGAGATGCAGGCCGTGATGATTCCTGTTGAGGAATATGAAAAGCTGAAATCAATAGAGGAAATTGCCGAACGAAAAGAGATTTTTGATACGGTTCAAAACCGCAGCCAAACTCCGGAGTCGGAATATGTTTCCTATGACGAGGCGATGAGACAGGCTGGTTTCTGATGGAAAAATGCTATGAAATAAAATTTCACCCTGCCGCGCTGAAAGAATTTTGTGCTCTTGATGGAAGCGTGAAAATTCTTGTGAAAAAATAGCTGGACAAACTCAAGGCGCAGCCTTTTCTTGGGGAAGAACTTGGAAACAAGAATGGCTACAATCTTTCTGGCTACAGAAAAATGTATGCTTGCAAGAAGCAAGTCAGAATTGTCTATTCTATTCATGATGACGTGCTTCTTGTAAAAATAATCGCAATAGGAAGGCGCGAGGAAATGCAAGTTTACGAAATTGCGGCGGAGCGGATATAAGTTCAAAATGGGCAAATACGAAAAACTTTGGAATTATTTTGAACAGATCTCCTGCCGTCATTTCAAGGTAGTTTTTTCCGGCGTAATCCGGGAACGCTTTTTCTGCGGCGCAGATAAATTCCTCGCCTGTCTTGCATTGCGCGGCAAGTCCGCGGAACTTTTTCACGTAGGCAATTTTTTCTGTTACGGCATCCTGCTCCTCAACGTTAGCGTGGCTTGAAAGAATGTACTTGTAGCCGGCTTTCTGGTACGACTCAAGAATTTCAATCATTGCCGCGGCATGCGCGTCAGAACCGATAATCGAATGAACGTGCTTTCCGAGCATGTGGGTATAAATCGCGTTTGCGGCAGGAATTTCAACATCGTATAAATTCGTTGCTCAAAATGTTGCTTTTAGCAAGATTATGACTATGGATGATGTTGCAGTCGATGAAATTGTAAATCTTTGGGCTTCAAATTCCCGAACCAGAAAAAATCTTGAAAATCCAGATGTGAATTGGTTTGCTGTCAGCAGTGTAAAAAATAAGTCTGGAGCAAATAATGTCAGCGACGGTTGGTATTACACTTTGATTCTTGCAAAAAAATGATAGAACACATAATTCAAAGGAATTTTTCTATTCAAAAATAGATGTTTTTTCTACTATATATACTTTTTACTGTGAGTTATTCAGATATTCGGCAAGTGCAATCACAGTTTTTTTGTCTTTTTGGGAAAGCGCTGTAAATGTCCTTAGAAGTTTCTGCGCTTCCATTTGTGAAAAATTTTCATTTGGAACACTATTTTTTCCAGTTATAAGATATTCAACAGAAACACCGAGCACCTGCGCAATGCGGACGGCAATATCTGCGCTTGGCATACATCCGCGCGAACCTACATAACTGTCAATGGCTCTCTTTGAAATTCCAGCACGCGCCGCAACTTCCTTATCCAAAAGTCCAAGAAAATCAATCTGTTCACGTAGACGGTCACGAAAATCCATATTTTTATAATAACACTTTAGTAGTATTATAAAATTGACAGTAATAAAATGGTGATATATATTTATTGTTGGAGTAATACTAAAGTGGTATTACAAGGAGAAATTTATGGACGAACTTTTAAGTTTGCATATTCCACATAGCGTGAAAGACAAACCTTTGATTAAGGCTTGTTCAAAATCGTGGAAGGTTAATCCAGAAAGAGCGAAAAAAGCCAAATATGTATTGGCCGTAGATCATGATACTGTATTACGTGTGTTTGAAATTAAAAGAATTAAAAAATCTAAAGAAGAAGGCAAGACCGATTTTCTATTGAAAGATGCACCTGATTCTGTACAGGAAGAATTTATTGGTAAATCAGTAAAAACAATTCAAAATCCAGTCCATTATATTCCAGAATAAAAATAAAGCCTTGAAGTTATCCATTGATTTTAATTTTTTGTTTTCAATGCATAACTTTAAGTTTTTTTGTAATCATTTTCACAATTTTTTATAGGGTTTATTGATATGAAAAGAAAATCGCTGATAGTTTTTATTACGCATATTTTAGCATTTTTGTGTGTCAGTACAATTTTGGGCTGTTCTGTTGAAAGTAGTTCAGGGGAAGAAAAGCCGGTTGTTGCAACATATACAGTTTCGTATTTGACGGACAAAGGCATTTCTTCTGTGGCTTCATCTTTGCTAAGCCCTATAACAGTTGCAGACGGAACAGTTATTTCAGAAGCTCAGTTACCAAAACTTTCAGCAATGGGATGGAGCTTTGAAGGCTGGTATGACGGCGAAACAAAAGTTGTTGCTGGCACATATAAAGTTACAAAAAATGTTTTATTTATTGCAAAGTGGAGCAAGTCAGGGCAGACAGAAGAAGAACCAGACAAACCTGCTGTAACATACACAGTTTCATATTCATCTGACAAAGGCGTTACAGACGCAGAATTGCTGAATCCAATAACAGTTTCAGAAGGCACAGCTATTACCGCAGAACAACTGCCTGAACTTTCAGCAATGGGATGGAGCTTTGAAGGCTGGTATGACGGCGAAACAAAAGTTGTTGCTGGCACATATAAAGTTACAAAAAATGTTTTATTTATTGCAAAGTGGAGCAAGTCAGGGCAGACAGAAGAAGAACCAGACAAACCTGCTGTAACATACACAGTTTCATATTCATCTGACAAAGGCGTTACAGACGCAGAATTGCTGAATCCAATAACAGTTTCAGAAGGCACAGCTATTACCGCAGAACAACTGCCTGAACTTTCAGCAATGGGATGGAGCTTTGAAGGCTGGTATGACGGTGAAACAAAAGTTGTTGCAGGCTATAAAGTTACAAAAAACATCACGCTTGTTGCAAAGTGGACTTTGAATCCAAAATATACAGTTGAACATTGGCTTCAGAATATAGACGATGATGACTATGTATGCAAGCAATCTGACTCGCAGCAACTTTATGGAAAGACCGGAACTATGACAAATGCAACTGCAAAAAACTATCCAGGTTTTTTGGCACAGGAAATTGAACAGACAGTAATCCAGCCGGACGGAACTACAGTTGTAAAAATAAAATATAATAGAAAGATAATCACTGTTACAGTAAATCTTGACGGTGGGAACATTGATGGTGACGAGAATAATATCACCACAAAAGGAAAATTCGGAAAAACAACAGGTCTTAATGTAAGGAATCCAAATAAAACTGACTGTAAGTTTGGTGGCTGGAGTATGGATATTCCAAAAATATTCCCAGCTGATGATATAGAAATAAAAGCGCTTTGGGGAAATGTCTATACCGTAAGTTATCAGACAGAAAAAGCTATTGACTCTGTGCCAACAACAATTCGTGTTTTGGAAGATACAGTTTTAAGTATCGGACAGCTACCAGAACTTAAAGAAATTGGTTGGATATTTGAAGGTTGGTATGACGGCGAAACAAAAGCTATTCCTGAAGAATATGCAACCACAAAAAATGTTACACTTGTTGCAAAATGGTCGCCAGCCACAGTTACTTACACAGTTGAGCATTGCCAACAAAATATTGAAAATGATGAATATACTTTCTTGGTAATAACAGAACAGTTATGTGGAAAAACTGAAGAACTTACAGTCGCACTCACAAAAGACTATCCAGGATTTACAGCGCAGAACATAACCCAGTCTAAGATTGCGGCGGACGGCAGTACGGTTGTAAAAATCTATTATGACCGAAAAACAATAAACCTTACATTCAACCTTGACGGTGGAAATATAGACGGAAAAACAGAAGATGTTGTTGTTTCTGGGAAATACGGAGCAAATGTTTCTGTTCCAATTTCAGAACCTATAAAAACAGATTGCAAATTTGTTGGATGGGATAAAACCGTTCCGCAGACTTTCCCTGCCGAAAATGATGTTTTTATAGCTAAATATGACGGACGTTTTTCTGTAATAGTCAATTGGGATGATTCCGACTTGAAAATCTCAAAATCAGAAACAGATGATTTTGTTTACAATATTACAGTTCCAGAAACTTATACAAATATTTCATACTATTTGAATGGTGAAAAACAAGAAGAAACCTCAAAAGATTATAAATTTAAAATTCCAAAAAGAAATGGCTGTTTTAATCTTGTTGTAGTTGCTGAAAAAAATGGCATTAAATATTCGTGCTCAATAAATTTTGTTATTGATGGACTTAACTAACAAAAGGAGGCATGATAAAAAAGTAAACGAACAAGCGGTATTGTGATACGCTGAAG
>ERZ1026780.680-NODE-680-length-25564-cov-3.255478_pt1 | contig 25564 bp, 9 predicted proteins | sample MGYA00380126_ERZ1026780 | MGnify/ENA primary metagenome ERZ1026780 (study PRJEB33269, sample SAMEA4719762) | human gut metagenome | biome: human-associated habitat; feature: organic feature; material: feces | place: Cameroon | collected 2013-10 ... | reverse complement strand
TCTGATTATTTTTCAAACGAATAGCAACATTCCGTCCCACGGAACCGATAAAAAAGCGCACCTTACGCCAATCGACGTCTGGTACGCTTGTTAATTTACCTTTGAAATTGTGCCGCACAAGCGCAAAAGTTTACTTGTCACGCCGTGCACGTTACAGACTACTTATCCGATTTTTTTCCGAGATGTAACTTCTTTGCTTCCGCTTCGGCACGTGCCTGCGCTTCCGCTTCTTCCTGCTTTCGAACCAATTCTTCGTAGTAAGATGGGTTGCTCATTACTTCGCTGTCGTACAGGTGGCACGCCACGAAGTGACCGTTACCCACATCCTTAAACTGCGGACAAGCGACCTTGCACGCTGCCATACACTGTTTGCAACGTGTATGGAACTTGCACCCCGCAGGCGGATTAGCCGGCGACGGAATGTCGCCTTCCAGCACAATACGTTTAATCTTCGTATCCGGGTCGGGGATGGGGATAGCCGAAAACAATGCCTTGGTGTAGGGGTGCAAAGGATTGTCGAACATCTCGCGCTTGGAACCGTATTCCACCATGTTACCGAGATACATTACGCCTACGTCGTCAGAGATGTGTTCCACCACGGACAGGTCGTGCGAAATGAAGATGTAAGAGAGGTGTTCGGATTCCTGCAAATCCTTAAACAAGTTGATGATTTGCGCCTGTATCGACACGTCCAGTGCGCTGACAGGCTCGTCGCAAATTACAAGTTTGGGTTTGAGAGCAAGTGCCTTGGCAATGCAGATACGTTGACGTTGTCCGCCGCTGAATTCGTGAGGATAACGGTCAAAGTAATGTGGCTGCAAACCGCACTTTGTCATGATGTCCACAACGTAATCTTTGTATTGTTCCGGCGGTACGATGTTGTGCACCTTTACCGCTTCACCTACAATTTCGCCGACGGTCATACGCGGCGACAGCGAAGAATACGGATCCTGGAATATCATCTGGAAGTTGGGGCGCAACTTACGCAAAGCCTCACCTTTCAACTTTTCGATGTGCACTCCGTCGAAGATAATCTCACCGTCGGTCGGCTCGTACAAACGCAAAATAGTACGTCCGAGCGTGGTTTTGCCACACCCCGACTCACCTACTATGCCGATGGTCTTACCTTCCTTAAGTTTGAATGATACGCCGTCCACCGCCTTGAGGTAGACGGTGTTTTTCTTCAGGAAACTTTTGGAAATAGGAAAGTATTCCTTAAGATTGTTTACTTCCAGTATATATTTTTCACCGTTTTCCGTTTCGGGAGTTGTAATTGTAGTATTATTCATTGTCGCCACGCTCCTTCAACGCGAGATAGCACGACACAAAGTGCGTCGGTGAAACCTGTACCATCGGCGGATAATCGCCCTTACAAATGTTGCACTTCATGTTACATCTATCCTTGAAGTAGCAACACGTCGGCATATTGATGGGGTTAGGCACATTGCCGGGGATACTGTACAATCTGTCGACTTCCTTACCTACGACAGGTTTGCTTTTTTGCAGACCGATTGTATACGGGTGCATCGGGTTTTTGAAAATTTCCTGTACGGTACCCTTTTCCACCACTCTGCCTGCGTACATTACGACAACGTAGTCCACCATTTCGGCAATAACGCCAAGGTCGTGGGTAATCAGCATTATACTGCCACTGATTTTTTTCTTGACGTCACGCAACAGGTCGAATATTTGCGCTTGTATGGTAACGTCCAGAGCCGTCGTCGGCTCGTCTGCGATAATCAACTTGGGATTGCAGCAAAGTGCCATTGCAATCATTACACGTTGACGCATGCCTCCGGAAAGCTCGTGCGGGTAGCAATTGTACACATGTTCGGGCATTGCAATGCCTACAAGGCGCAGCATTTCAAGACTTTTTTCCTTGGCAAGCAACTTGTCTGCGCCGTCCACGTGCAACAAAGTAACTTCGTCCAATTGGTTGCCGATTGTAAACACGGGGTTGAGCGAAGTCATCGGCTCCTGGAAAATCATGCTGATTTCACTGCCTCTGATGTGCGACATCTCGCTGAGCGGCATCTTTGCAATGTCCACTACTTCGTCGTGTTCCTCAAAAATCGTCCTGAAACGAGGTTTGCCCTTGTGGTCAACCGCCTGACGTGTGACCTCGTTGCCGTTTTCGTCGGTAACGTTTTCCATGATCGGTTCCTTGCCGACAGGTGTTTTTACCGTTGAGCAGAATCTGATACTTCCGCTGACGATTTGTCCCATAGGACCTTGCACAAGTTGCATAAGCGACAAACTCGTCACCGACTTGCCGCAGCCGGACTCACCTACCACACCTACGGTAGCACCGCGAGGAATGCTGAACGAAACGCCGTTTACCGCCTTGACAACGCCATTGTCGGTGTAAAAATATGTATGCAAATCATCAAACTCGACAATATTGTTCGGGTCCTTCATTGTTGTGACGTAATCGTCGCGAGTAAATGCCTCTCTGCGCTTTTGAAGAGCTTTTATCTCTCGTGCGTTTGAACGCGCAATCTCACGCGATTCGTCGACGGTAATATAGTGTCCGTTTTGTTTTTTCTCTGCCATACCGTCACCTCATTGCCTTGGGGTCGTAAGCGTCACGAAGTCCGTCACCCACAAAGTTGAACGCCAGCACTGCCAGAATGATGCAGATACCGGGGGCAATCCACAAGTTGGGATACAGACGCAACGCAGTATTGTTTGCCGCGGCATTGATCATGTTACCCCACGTAGCATATTGCATAGGAAGACCGATACCAAGATATCCGAGGGTAGCTTCGGTAAGAATGATTCCGCCAAGTCCCAAAGTCATGGATACGATAAGTTGCGGCATTACGTTGGGAATAAGGTGTTTGAATATCTTGCGCGACACCGGCAAACCGCTTGCTTCCGCGCTTAGCATGAAGTCCTGTTCACGCAATGTAAGTATTTGTCCGCGAACCAATCTTGCGGTACCTGCCCAACCGAACAACGTCAGCATTGCCATCATTACGTACAACTTGGCAGGGCCCGTTACGTTACGCGCGTCCAGTGCCACACCGATAATCATCATCATAGGCAACGTAGGTACACAGTTGAAGATATCCACGATACGCATTATTATCTGATCGACCCAACCACCGAAGTAGCCTGCCAGACCGCCCAGAAATACGCCCAATATCGTTTCGAGAATGATTACCACGAAACCTACCGTCAGCGAAACTCTGCCGCCGTACATCAGACGAGAGAATACGTCGTAACCCTTGTCGTCCGTACCGAGAAGGTGCGAAGCCGAGGGTTTAAGATAGTTGGTCGGCTCGGAGAACTTGACAATATACACGGGTTCTTCGCCGTAGGTCGGTGCTTCCACAATGGTTGTGTACTCTTCCGTAACTTTTTGCGAATTGTCAGCCTCGTCTTCGCCCCAGATGAAACTGAACGGCAAAAACGGTCCCAGAAAAGAGAACACGAACAACGCAATCAACATGATAAGTCCCGTCATGGACAATTTGCTGCGGAAAAACCTTTTGAGCACTATTCGTCCGGGGCTAAGAGTACGACTGGTTATTTCTTCGGTAGATTGTTCACCCGCATCTTCTTTGTAAGGCGCAAAAGCGTCCTCGGCGTTCAACGCCTGCTTCAGTGCTTCGTTACTTTCTTCAACAAGTCCCGCAACGTTTTGTTCGTCGGACAGCAAGGTGTCGGTAGGATTGTTGACTAAATTTTCTTTGTTGTATTCCATACCTGTACTCCTTACTTACCGAGTTTAACACGTGGGTCAACCACTGCATACATAAGATCGCTGAACAAAGTACCCACAACCGTAAGTACGGCAATAAACATGTTGTAACCCATGATAAACGGAATGTCACCCACTACCAATGCGTCGTAGGCAAGTTTACCGATACCCGGGATACTGAACACCGTTTCGGTGATCATCGCGCCGCCGAAAAGGCTGGGCAAAATACCTGCCATCATGGTGACGAGAGGAATCATTGTGTTTCGGAAAACGTGTTTGTAGATAACTTTGTTTTCACTAAGTCCCTTAGCGCGGGCAGTACGTACGTAGTCGGCTTTTAACGCTTCCAACGTGTTTGTACGAGTGTAACGCATAAGAGAACCGATACTGAGAATTACCAACACTGCCATAGGCAACACCATGTGCCACAACATGTCGCACAGACGCCGGAACCAGTTTGCGTTCATCGGAAGCGACGCCGAAACAAGACCGCCTACTTCAAACCAGCCGAGCTGCACGGCAAATACACGAATAAACAGTGCGCCGAGGAAGAAGGTGGGCAAACTGATACCGATCATCGCAAGTATCGTGACGGTGTAGTCCAACACGCCGTATTGGTGCGTTGCCGCCTTGATACCCAGAGGAATGGCAATGGCAAATTGCAGTATGGTAGCAATAAAGGCTATTGCAAAGGAAATACCCATATTCTGGAATATTACCGTCTGAACAGGCTTTTTGTACTTGAAGGACATACCGAGGTTGCCTTGAAGCATGTTTCCGAGCCAGCCGAAGTAGCCGCCGAGAATAGCGACAAACTTGTCCCAGCCCGTTGCCACGCTGTAGTTAACCGCAACGTCGATTTTTGCACCGTTGCTGTCGGTAAACACAATCTGACGTATTACGGACAAGTCTTCGGAAGTTTCGACAAGCGCAAATGTTCCGCTTTCCTTAAGTTCCAGTACTTCGTCAAGCGTAATTATCATATTGTCGTTTTTATTGTTGTCGTCTTCCGTGGCGTCGTCCTTTTTGTCGCCGCTTTCGGTTGTGTTTGTACCGCGAAGAGTAACCTTGTATAATTTGTACGTACAAACTCCGCCGCCTGAGGGCACTTCCAGCACTACGCGCATGTTGTGTGCGCCGTCGTAACTGCCTGCGTACCACTCGAGGTAAGACTCACCGCCGGGCACCACGTGATTTTCGTAAGTGTCCGCTTTGGTGTTTTTGGTAAACGTTATATCCTTGTATTCGCTACCTTCGCCGAGTTTCAACTTAAGGTATGCGTCCGGCATGGCAAGCCCGTACAATTCCTTGATACGGTCCACGTCATCCTGCGTCATAGTACCTTGCGATACTGCCGACGAATATTGATTGTCTACGTAGTCCGTAGGCATCATGCGAGCAAGAGCATAAATTATTACCGACACTCCGAAAAGAATGAGCACGGACAACAATAATCTCTTGACTATATACTTTATCATGTCCATAGTAAAAGCGTCCTGTGTTGTTAGGCTGTGTTAATGGGCTGCCACCGCATTGACGAGAGAACGTTTTGTCCTCTCGTCGCGGCGCGAGTTTGCACGCTCGACTTAGCCGTTTTGCGCATTATACGCGGTCGGCGACAATGCCGCCAAGTGTTTGTCTTAGTTGTACTCTACTTCCCAGATACGCGACAACAGTCCGTTGTACGGAGTAAGGTCGTTGTCCTTGGTCATAGAAGCTCTCTTGAGAATTTCGCCCCTGAATGCGGCAAGGTCGTTTCTTTGGTATGTGGGGAATTCCACTGCCAATTCCATAATCTTGTCCAGCGCTTCGGCGTAGATTTCCATACGTTCGTCCTGCTTGGTGGTTTCTCTGCCTGCGTCGATGAGGTCGCTCAATTCTTGTACGAGTTGCCACTCGGTCTTGTAAACGCTGTCCTTCAAAGTACCCTTGATGTAGGAATAACCCCAGTTGCTTGTGGAGCTTGCCTTGCTGTCCTTGTGGTAAACCTGGTACATGTCGGGGTCAACCGTGGAAGACCATGCTGCAGCCCACACTGCCAACTTACCCGTAGACAGGTCGCTGAGTGCCGTTTGCGAAGTAACTACCTGCACGTCGAATCCGTGAGCGTTGAGTACTTTTACGGCATTGAGGAACATTGCGTATGCGGGGTGGTCGGTAGAACCGCCTGCAATTGTAAATTTGTAGTTGAGGGTATCCGTACCGAAACCGTTGATGGTCTTTTCATATACGCCGTTGCCGTTTTTGGTGTAACCTGCGGCTTTTACCAAAGCCTCGATTTCCGCACCTGTGCTGTCGTAACTGTAGTCAAGGCCTTTTGCTTCGTCCTTGTAGACCGTTGCGCCATCGGGATAAGCCCAGCTTGCCTTGGACATGGGACGGTAAATAATCGAAGCAAGACCGCCCTTGTAGTAGTTCTGGACAATGATGGAAGTGTCCATCGCCTTCATGATTGCGCGACGTACGTTGATGCTGGGTACGAAACGAGGATTGATACCTACGTAACCGTAACCGCTGGTCATGGTTTGCACCGACGTAATTCCGGCTTCCTGCAAAGCGGTTTTGTTTTCCTGAGTAGCGTTAGGTTCACCGAAGTCAATATCGCCGTTGATAAGTGCGCCGATTACCTGGTCGGTTTCTACAACCTTGTACTTGAGGTACTTGATCTTGGCGTTGCTAAGGTTTTTACCTACGGTTTCGAAATAGGGGTTGCGTTCGTAATAGACCATGTTCTTGTCAAAGAACGTGTCCGCGCTGACTTTGCTTTGGTTGCCTGTTTCGTTGGAAGCCATGTAGGAGCCTGCGCCGAGAGGCAAACCGACCTTTTCGGGAGCGTTGACGACCGTGTTCATAAAGTCGCTGTCACCGAATTCCAGACCGAAGTTGCTCTCACCGTCAAACTCGTTGATGTAGTCGTGAGTTACGCCCTTTTTGTTGGTGTAACTGTGTGTGGAGTAGTAATGCATCGGGGAAACGGTGAAAGAGAAGTTGTAAATTGCTTTGGGGTCTACACCGTTGATTTTGATGCAGAGTACGTCGTACTCTTCGTTGTTCATATCTTCTCCGGAAACGCCTTCGAAAGAAGTAACCTTTTTGGTTGTGACGCCGGTGATGCTCGGAACTACTTTGTTGTTGTTTGCGAAGTGCTGACTCTTTGCTTCTGCGGCAAACAGGTCGGAAATAGTACCTGCGGTACCCCAGTTGGTAACAACGCTTTGGAACGATGACGCCTGAGTGCTATTTACATTGTATTTTCCGTCGGAAGTCTTGGGGAAGTAGGAACCGAATACGCTGTTTACGCAGACTTGTTGCTCCGCCGCTTCCTTGGTGAGACTCTTGTCGGCTGCCATAAGTTCTTCTACGTACGATTTGATTTCGTCGTTGTAGATGGTTTGTGCGGCAGCGGCGTCAAGTTTGAAGTTGCCGTTTTCGTCTTTGTAAGTTTTGTTGTTTTCCTTACGAAGAAGTTCGCTGTAACCGCCGTCGTTGAGAAGGAACACCTGCCACTTGTCGGTAAATTCGTTGTTCTCCTTGTAGGAAGTCATGTCAATTGCATTCCAGTCGGAGTTAAGTTCTTCCAGGAACTTGGCTGCAACGGTTTCGAAATCCTTTTCCAGTTGAGGATATGCGTCGTCTGCAGGTTTGCTGCACTCTTCATCTTTACCGGCAACACCTTCGTATCTGACGTAATTTATAAGGTCGCTGATACGCTTATTTGCCGCATCTGCGAAACTTTGTTCAAATGCCGTTTCGTCACCGGGTTGAAGTTGTTGCTGACGGTAACTCTTCAATCCTACAATGTCCGTGGAGTAAATCGTGGACGAGCCCGTGTAAGCGGGGTCGAGGTACAAGTACAGGTTGAACAGCACGTCCTTGATGGTGAGAGGTTCGCCGTCGGAGAACTTGATGCCGTTTTTGATAAGGAACTCATAGTTGGTGTAGTCGCCTTCGGGCTTTTCGGTATAAGCCTTGACAACCGTAGGTTCGTCCTCACCGCAAACGATTTTGCCGTTTTTGTCGGTGTTAAGCATACCGATTTGCGTAAGTCCGACAATCTGCGAGTCGTAAGCAGACGACGAGAAATACGGGTTGAAAACTCCGTCGGGCGTCGAAATACTCATTGTGAACGCACGCGTTTCCTGATCGTACTTTTTGGTATTGTCATCGGGATTGGGCGTATCGTTGTTACATGCGACAAGTCCGAAAACCTGCATCACCAGGAAGCAAGCAAGGACCAACGCAAATACTCTACTGCTCTTTTTCATTATTGTTCAAACTCCTTTGTTCAGTTTTTCGCTCAGGCGTTTTCCGTACCTGTCATGACTATTGTCACAGCCGATTCTATGTCGACGGGAGCAGGTGCGGTTGTCTTAGCGTTGTTGTCGATAATCCATTTGTCGAAAGCGGGTTCCAGGTAACTTTTGTGATTGCAATTGATTGTGCCCGATACACTGACACCGCTTACCCGAGCGCCCTCCACGGCACCGCAGGCAAACATTGCAAGTTTGTAGTCACCGGACAAAGTCACTTCCGCATTTATGTTTACGTTACTAAACGTCAAATCGTAAACATTCGCTTTTTCGCCGAGAGTAGCGAACAAAGCACAGTTGGCAGGGTTGTTTCTGTTGAAAGTGTAATCAATACTTACGTTGGAAATCGTATGTCCGTTTCCGTTGATTGTAACGTTGAGTTGTTCTACAATGCTCCACTCAACACCTGTAAAGTCAAGGTCTGCGTCCACGTAGATGTTACCACCCGTAAGCAATGCCGAAGTAAATTCCCGCGTAGTCTTGACAATTGTCCATCGACCGGGAATAAACTTGACGTACACCGTCACGTCGTCCTTGCCGAAGGTGTACGGCCAGGAAAACACCTGCGTGCATTCCGCATCGGCATAGTACTCGTAAAGAGTACTGTTGTCCTTGGACGGTTGTTGACGACTGGAAGGCTTGTTACGAGTTTTTCCGGGTTCGCCGTCGCTGATAGTCTTGACGACTTTGCCCGTCTGGCTGTCGACAAACTTCATTTCAACCTTCTGCACCAGGTTGGCGTACAAGGTTACGTCTGCCGTAACGCGCATTGTTTCGAAATTCCACTCTTCTCCCAGTGCGACAATGCCGTTTTCGTCCTTGACAATGTTGCCTTCGGCGTCAAGTTGCGGCAAATACCACTTGTTGTCGCAGTAGTATCCGCTAAAAGACATTGAAGCGAAGTCGTTGCGGTCGCCGGGTTTCAATCCGACAAGAGAATTGTCTCCAACACCCAAAAACAGTTGCACGTCGCGAGCGGCGAGTTTGTTGTCCGATTTGTACTTGTCACCGACATTGTAATCGAACGTGACAAGATGATCGTATTTTTTGGTTGCTGTCTGGCACGCGCCGAGCAACGTCAAAGCGACAAGCAGCGTCAGTGCCATGATGACAATCGGTAATATTTTGCTGTGTTTTGTTGTCTTAAACATTTTCAATCCTCAGGCGAAAACCGATGTGACCTCGCCGTACATTCAGATGTCGATCGTGTTGTCCCGTGAAACGCGCGACAAAGCCGCGCTTTTCACGGAATCAGTTACTTTTGTTTGTTGAAAAATTAGTTTTTGCTGCCGTTTTTCTTTTTGATTACCAGCACAGTGGCAACCGCTGCGGCTGCAACTACCGCTACACTACCGAGAACAATACCTACAATCGCGCCTGCGGACAGACCGTTGTCGGTGTCCGGCAAAACCGGCGTATCGGGTACATCGGGAACATCGGGTACGTCAGTGCTACCGCTGTCGACATACTCTATGTTGAGCAACAGTTGCGCCGTGTAAGTTTGACCGTTGTACTCACAGGAGATATTGATGTCCTTGTCGCCGTTGGCAAACTTGGTTTTGTCCGTCGTGTAATCCGTCACAAACAGTTCCGACTTGTCGGCAAACAAAAGTTTGATTGTCATGCCGGTTCCGTCGAATTGTTCGCCTGCCTTGTATCTTGTCTTGTTTGGCGTTGTGGCAATTACCAGTTTTTCAACTTTTACGGGACTGCCGAGCGCTTGTTTCTTGTTGCGCAAAGCCGTTTCGTACCTGACCAGTCTGTCGAAGTAACTGCCCAGCAACGTAAGTTGTTGACTGTCGCTGATTGCGTTGTAGGCAACGCGTGCGTTTGTAACAGCCTTCGAGATGTCGTCAAGCTCGCTGACCGAGGTAACGTTGCCGATTTGCTCTTCCGTCATTATGGCAGCTATACTGTCTACAAGTTCCATTACGTTGTGCGTAGCGTCCGTGGGTTGAATTTCTTCGGTGGTATTAACCGTGAAGAACGTTGTCCACAATGCAGAGTCGTAACCAGTACCGTTTTTGGGTACGATTGCCGTCAGACCGAAGTCGGCAAACATCGACGGGTAGTACATACGTTTTGCGGCGAAGTCTTTGAAGTTTGCGTAGTAGTTGTTGATACCGTAAGTCTTAAACAACGCGTACTCTACCGAGGTTTCCGCAAAGGCAGTGCCGTCAACGAACGTGGCATACAAAACAGGTGCCTGTACGCTGTTGAAAGTGTAATTTTTGACGGAACTGTTGTAGAATGCGTAACTTCCGATAGCCTTGACCGTGTAGGCAAGTTCGATGTCGGTAAGTTGCGAAACCTTTTCAAATGCTCTTGCTGCGATTTCCACGGTTTTGTCAAGAGTCTTGTAGCTTGCACCTTGCTTACCTGCCGGATACTGCAACAAGATGTAACCGTTGTCAGCCTTGGCATACAACACTCCGTCGGAAGAAGCGATGACGTTGCCGGCGGCGACGATTTCGGTAAGAGTTCTGATGTTTGCGAATGCGCCCGCGCCGTAAGCATATACCTGACGTACCCGCTCTTTTTCTACTCTGCCCTTTTCGTCGTATTCGTCCCAGTGGTAATCCGCACAAACGCTGTCAAACGTTGCAGGCAACGTGACGGTTGTAAGTTTGGTTTCGGCAAAAGCATATTCGCCAACGTACTTCAATGCGCCGAATGTTACGCTTGTAAGGGCAGCGCCGTTGAAGGCGTTGTTGCCTATATGCGTCGCCGAGTCAAGCGCGATTGACTTGAGCGCGGAAGAAGCAAATGCGTAGTTGCCGATTGTTTCCACATTGCCGAAGTCTGCATCCACAAGCGACTTGGCGTTGTAGAACGCATAGTTGCCGATTGTTTTGACGCCTTCGAGATTGATTGTTTTGACGGATACGCAGTTGTAGAATGCGTAGTTGCCGATTGTTTGTACACTTGAAGGCAACGTAACGGAGGTAAGTCTTGTACGTCTGCCGGAAGAGTACAGTGCGTAATCGCCGATAGCGGTCGTACCTTCGCCGAATTCAACAGAAGTAATTTCGTTGCTGTTGCGGAATACGTTTGCGCCCATCTTTGTTACCGCGCCCAGTTTGACGGTAACAATGCCGTAACTGTCGGCAAATGCTTCTTCGCCGATTACGGACAATCTCGGGAAGTTGACGTTGGCAATGTTTGCACCGCTGAACGCGCTGTCGCCTGCTTCTGCAAGATTTTCGGCGGAAACAACCGTAAGTTTTTCACAAAGCGCAAATGCACTGTTTCCGACTGTCGTCACGTTGGGCAAACTTACCGATGTAAGCGATGTGCAACCGATAAATGCCTGGTCGCCTACGCTTGTTACGCTGTCAAGCCCGACTACTTCAGTCAGTTTGCTGCAACCCGCAAACAATCCTTCGGGGATTGTCGTAAGGTTTTCAAACGTGACTTTTGTTACCGAGCTGTCGGCAAATGCGTACTTTCCGATTTGCTTGATACGAGTCATATCCAGTTCGTTGCTCAACTGCACGCCGGACAACGCGCCGTCGGCAATTTTGTCGACAAGCACAGACATCAGGAAGTCATTGGTGTAAGCGGGCACGGAAATAAGTTCGTAACCGTCCAGAGAGTACAACACACCGCTGGATACAGAGTAGTAGTTGTTGCGCTCGGACGACGAATATCCTTTGATGAAGAAACCGCTCGTGGAGGAGCCTGCGAAACTCGTCGCTCCGATAAACACCGAACGACCGAACGTCGGACGGGTTCCGTCGGACAAGTTGACAACGGTAAGCGCGGTACAATCCTTAAATGCGTAGTCGCCGATCGTGTACGTACCGTCGGGCAACGTAAACTTGTCGATTGCCGTGTTTTCAAACGCGTTTGCGCCGATACCGCGGAAGTCACTGCTTGTAAGCGTTACCGAAGTAAGATTTGTGCAGTTTGCAAATGCACCGCTACCGATGTTTTGTCCGCCGTAGGTGAAGCTCGTCAGCGCCGTGCAACCCTCGAACATTCCTTTACCGATCTTGGTAAATTCGCTCGTAGTTACATCGCTGAGTGACGTACAGCCTGCAAACTCTTCCTTTCCTACAACCGTCAACTCGCTGAGGTCGACACTCGTAAGCGCGGTACACCCGGCAAAAGCTCTGTCTTTGGTCGTAGTGATACGTTTGGAGTTTTCGATCGTGGTAAGTGCCGTACAACCTTCAAATGCGCCGGGACCGATTGTAATGGTACCGTTAAACTCATCGTGAGGATTGTTTTCGCGGTCTACGAATTTGCCGAACTTGACCGTGGTAAGTTTGGGAAGATTCTTAAACGCATCCCTGCCCACAACGTTGCACTGACCGTTGATTTCCACGTATTCCAGATTGATACATCCCTGGAATGCGTTTTCGGGGATTTCGGTCAAGGTTGAAGGAAGAATAACCTTCTTTACCGTGGTGTTGTTTTTGAAGCAGTCCTCGTCGAGGTACATCACGTTTTTGTCGCGGGGAATTTCACAAATTTCACCGCCGTAGTAGTCGTACAACGTGTAATTGTTAATACGGTAAATGTCGCCTACCACCACTTTGACGTACTTGGGCGGCAACGTTGTGCCGTTTGCGGTAATTGTGATAAACGCAGTACCTTTGCTTAGCGCAGTAACGAGACCGTTTTGATCTACGCTTGCGATGCCGGGATTGTCGGACTCGAAAACGAAGGTTGCGCCGTCAACGTACCACGGTGACAGAGAAGCCGTCAGTTTTGCCGTTTGATGAGGATTGAGGTCAAGCGCGGTATCGGTACCGGAGTTGACATCAACAAAGTAACCGCTTGCGTTTTTGACGGCGTCAAGCACCACTTTGTCTGCAACGGGCTTCAATCCGGATTCTCCTGTAACGGTAACGTTGACGCGTGCATAGATATTCCGGTCAACACCCGTGCTGTCGCGGAGCACCATCGTTGCACTGCCTTCGGCAACTGCGAACACTTCGCCCTGCTTTGTTTTGATGTATTGACAGCCGTTTTCCACAAACCATGCCAACGTCTGCGACATAGTGACGTCCGGACCTGTTGTAACCACAGGTGCATACAACTCGTTGGGGGTCATGGTAAGGTTGTAATATTTGTATTCCGTACCGTCGGAGTTTTTACCTACGCGACCTGTAGCGGCAAGTTTGCCACCGTCGGCAGACACGACGACAGAGTCGGGGTACTGCAACGCCGTGGTCATGTCGATACGGTACGTTGCCTGGTTCATTGCATAGTCTTCGACAACCAGCAGGAACTGTCCTTCGGCATTTTCTCCGTCGTATCCCGTACTTGCCGCAACCATTTCGTTGTAGAAATCTGTGATTTCAAATGAAACGGTACTCTTTTCGCCTCTTTGTCCGTAAACAGGCACGGGGTGTTTTGTCGCAAGAGTAAGGACGTTTTCGCCGTTTTTGTTCTTCTTGATGTAGCAAGGCATCACGTCCTGAACAAATTGGTTGTCCTGTACTTCAACGTCCATGTACACGCGGTACTTGACTTTTTTGTTTTCCGTATACGGGTCGAAACGTACCTTGTAGCTCAGTACCTGAGGCGTTTCGTAGTCGACCGTAAAGGTAAAGTCGAAGGTGTTGCGGTCGGGGTTTTGTCCGCCTTCGTAATCCAGCGTACCTTTAAGCGACACTTTGTAGGTCGAATTTTCCTGCAAATTCCAATCCAATGCGTTGATGTCCAGTACGACTGCCGCGCCGCGGTTACTGCCGCCCGCCGCATAGGATTTGCGGACTTTTTCTTGCACTTCGCTGTAAACGACCTGTCCCGTGGCGGTGTCGGTTACGACGATTTCCATTGTGTTTGCGCCGCGCAACAATCCTGCGTACACCATGTACAACTCGTATATCGTGTGATTGTTGGTCTGGTCAAATATCGAGATTGCGGATTTTTCCTGTTCGGGATAAATCTTGACGTCGGTAGACTCCTGTTCGTACAGATACGAACCGAGAGTAAGAATGTACTTGTCTTCGAAGTATCTTCCCAGCACTCTCGTTGCAGCCGCGCTTGCCACAAGTTTATCTTCGGGGGCAACGCTGGTATCCTTTTCGCTGTCGGCGATTTCGTATGCGCTGTAGTCAAACAGAGGAGCGTCCGTCCAGTTGCCGTAGAATGCAAGGTACGGCAAACCGATTGTCACTTCACCGCCGCTGACAGGTGCCAGCGAAACGAAACCTTCGACATACATACCGTTGGCAAAACTATTTTCGATGTAAGTTTTGTCTGCAGCGGACAACGTGATTTTTACGCTGACTTCAAGGCTTTGGTTTGCGCCGACTTCCACCCGGCTGACTTCTTTGCCACCGACAAACACCTTGGTATTTGCCGACAACATGTACGCTTTTTCCGCAACGGTCTTGTTGTCCGTAGCAAGCGTTTCCGTCATTACGTAGATGTTGGGGTTGTACGTTACTGCGTTTGAGGTGATGTTGTGTACGGTAAACTTAAATTCGTACACGCCCGTGCGATCGGGGTCATCGTACAATTCCACTTTTGTCTTGTCGCGCACATTGCCGTTGCTGTCGGTAACGGTAATGTAACTTTCCGACGTGGTTGCGTTTTTGATACTTGCAAGCCCTGCACCCTGCTTACGGGGCGAGTAAGGATTGCCTTCCTCGTTCAGAGCGATGGTTGCCGTACTCATCAGCACCTGATTGACAAGCGCGGTTAATTGCATTCTTGCCGCAGCCGTGTCTGCCTGAAGTTCAGTATATCTGGATTTGAGATTCTGGCGAAGCAATGCGATTGCGCCTGCCATGTTGGGCGCAGCCATACTTGTTCCGCTGTAAATGTCGTAGCCGCCTGCAACGGCACTTGTGATTTCGCCGCCGTGTGCGGAAATTTCGGGTTTCAGTTGCAAGTCGGGCATCGGTCCCCAGCTGGAGAAATCCGACATGAAGGGGCCTGCCTTAAATTCCGAACTGATTTCGATATAACCGACGCTGCTCTTTGCCGCGTCAACGATACGCTTGCCTGCGTCCATCGAAATGGACACCGTAGGCACGGGATCGGTCACTTCGCCGAGCGACATTTTGATTGTACCGGACAGATTGTTGTATATGATACATGCGTCTGCCCCGTTTGCGCCTGCAAGACGTACCTTTTCGGCAAAGGTCGTGTCGCCACGCTTGACAAGAGCAATCGTTCCGTCGTAGTCGCCCTTGTTTTGCAGTTCGTTTCTTATGCGGGTGTTGTAGTTGGTCGCACGTCCCACACCGCCGACAACAACGTACTTGAAGCGCATTGTTTCGCCTTGCTTTTTGCCTGTCAGGGCGTACAGTTGGTTGACGAAACTAAGTTCGTTACCGTCACCGTCGGACGATTCCGTGATGAAAGCAACCTGGTTTTCATCGCCGTTAGCCTGAACGTAGGTGGATTTCTGACCGTTGATTGACGCTACGGACAATGCCGAGTCATATGTCGAGGGCGAACCTACAGTACCGCTGTCGGGGTTGGTTGCAAGGTTGGTACCGTTGCCGCCGCCGTAACCGGAACTGTAGTCGTTGCTTGCCGCAACGACAAGGCTGATGCCTGCCGCCTTTACCTTGGAATAAACCTCGTTGATGAGTTTGTCGATTTTGTTACCGTCTCCTTCTTCGGCAAAACCCGCGCTGGAACCGAGGCTCATGTTGATAACATCGACGCCCAGTGCCACACAGTCGCTGACTGCCGAGATGATGTCGATTGTATCCGCGCCGCCAATTCCGTCGCTGTCAAGGTTGTCGGTAAACACCTTGCAGATGACAAGTTGCGCTTCCGGTGCAACACCGATAAACTTTTCCTGAGTTTCCTCATTGACAACGTAATCGCTTTGTCCTGCTACAATACCGGCAACGTGCGTACCGTGCGAAGAGTAGGAAGGAAACACGTCCGGGTCGTCGTCGGCGTAGTCGTAGGCGAAAGGAATTTTTTCGCTGTAGTACACCTGGTCAACCGTGGCGTTTGCCTTGAAATCATCGGCTGCGGCCATCTTTGCGGCAACCGTTTCCTTGGTCCACAACTTACTCTTGTCCGTCGGCACCGTCCGGAAAGCCTCGTGCGTGTAATCGAGACCCGTATCCAGAATTGCCACTACCATGCCTGCGCCCTTTTCGGGAAGGTCGGACGAATCGTAAATACCCGTCGTGTACACGTTTGCGTCGTTTTTGACGGCAACGGTCGGTTCACTGTAGGTTTCGGACACGGCAATAGCGGTAACGCCGGACATGTTTTTGATCTTGTTGTACGCGTCGGAATTAACCTTGATTGCAACACCGTTGTTGAGTACCGTGTAGGAGTACTTGAGCGTGTAATCGATTCCTGCCTTGTTGAGGTTGGAAAGGAACAGACTGTGTTGCTTCTGAATTTCCGTCTTGACTTCGTTGCCTTGTCTGCTTGCGGCAAAGTCACTGAAAGTCATCCATGCATACTTGCTTTCGTACTCGGAATACATTGACTTGTTTCCAAGTTCAACGACTACCCATCTGTCACCGTCGTAGGAAGCATTTGTGTAGGTGTCCGTCGTAACGCCTGAATTGTAGTTTGCCTCGCGGATTGCACTTACGTCGACATTGTCGATTTGCGTAAGCGTGCCTCCGACAAGTTGCCGAAATGCCGTAGAACCTGCCTGCGCCCCGAATGCCGACAACATAAACGACATGCACAGGGTCAACGCAAGTACAACGTTGAGAATACCGATAAGTTTTGTTTTAGTTTTATTCATACATCACTCGCTACTATCGTAAATCAACCGCCAAAAGCCTGCTGACGGCAGGATTTCTTCTGAAGGTTTTTCGTTTGTTTTTTGGTTGCCGCGTTGGTAATACAGTTATTTATTTTACCACTACGTACGCATTTTATCAACCAATTTGAACATGCTTTTGCCCCTCTACGCCCTTCTGCAAACAACTTTTTTTTCGACAATATTCGTCATTGTAACACTATTGTTTATTTTGCAGACAACACCGTATATTTCAGGCAAATTTCCGTAAATAAAATGAAACTACATCAACCACAAAACCACCACCGCGATTGCCAGAGCAAAGCCTCCGAGCACTGCAATCAGCCTTGGCAACATGGCAAGAAACATGCCCTGCGTCATGGCTTTTTGTTCCTTTTTGGTGTAGGTTTCACCGACTTTCTTTTTCGTATTTGTGCTGAGGGCGTCATCGTTTTTTCGCGACGATCTGCCTACGCCGTCCATCGGAGCCACGGTCATGCCGTTGTCCCAATCTTCGCGCTCGTTTTTACGTTTCATTTCGTTAACCTTTGTCAGATGTGTCCGTTGACATGCAACGGATGCGACCGCAACCCGAACAAGCGTTTTCCTGCACGGTTGCGGTCGGTCATTGTAAAAGATTTTCTTTTTTCTCGCACTAAGCGGCTTGTTGTTCCGTCTGTTGCGTTTCTTCCGTCATTGTGACGGTAATTGTAGTCTTGCCGTCCTCACCCACGGTGAAAGTAAACACTACCTTGTAGGTTACGCCCTTAATCGTCACGGTGAAACTGCCGTCGGCGTTTTTGACGCTGTTGGTAGGTTCGGTCGACGTTTCTTCATCCTTGAATTGTACGCCGACGATTTCCTCTACGGTGTTGTTTCCGTCGTACCAGCCATACACGGTGTCACCGTTTGCCGTTTTTGCAATCAACGCAACTTGTTTTTTCACAGACGCGCCGCTGATGTTGCCTTCGTCGTCTCTTGTCACGTTGACAATGTAGCGTGATTCTTCGGCAAGTTTGCCGCCGCTGAACACAAAGTTGAAGAAAGTGAATGTATCTTCGTTTTCCTTGTCGAACGGGAAACTGCCCACAAGCGTTCCGTTGTACTTCAATCCGGGATGGAATGCTTCGCCTGCCTTGTAGTAGACGTCCTTGCCGTCTTCATCCGTACCCTTGACAATGTTGAACTCCGTGTAAACCAATTCTTCGTTGTACAGTACGGTGTCGTTGGCTTTGTCCACAACCACCTCGCCAGTTACCTTTGTAAGGCTGTAAATACGATACGCGTACGTACCGTTTGCCGTATCGGGAGGCATCAGGAAGAATGTCATGTGGTAAGTTGTGCCGTCAACTACAAATTCCGACACGTATGCGTGACCGTATTTGTCGACGTAGTAGCCTGCCGCAGACAGCGTGCCGTTGTCAAACACAAAGGGGGCTTGTCCGTCACTGCCCTTGACATAGTTGAGTGCGCCCGACAACGTATACGTGATTTCCTCACCGTTGACGGTGCCGACAATACTCAGAATACCGTTCAAATTGCCAAGCATCGAAGCCGCTTTCGAGCCGAAGTACGACAGGTAATACAGGTACATGTAGTTGTACGCCGTCATGCCGATTTTGAAATCGGTCTTGACAAACGAGAACGTCTTTTCGTCGTAGTCGATCGTAACGTCGAAGTTACGCGTGAAGTTGTATCTTTCGCCGCCGTTGACACGTCCGCTTACTGCGTCGGCAAGGTAAACATAGGGTTTACCGTCGTTGTCATAACTCAATCCGACATAGTATTTGGTTGTCTTGCCTTCCGTTTCACCTTCCGCGGGTGCTTCCGTCAAGGTTGCGTCAACGGTAAAAGTTGCGCCGCCGTCCGGCTGGAACTCCAGCGTGTAGCCGTGTTCGTCATCCGTAAAGGTGATGTGTTTTCCGTCGAAATAAGTGTATGTACGTTGGTTGACGCCTGTACCGTAAGTTACTTTACGCACGGGGACGCTGCCGGTTTCGTCGATTACGATGTCGATGCTGCCCACAACGTAGCCGTATTCGTTGGTGCCTTCGTCGTCAACGTTGTCCGCCGCCTTGTAAGTCTTGGCGTTGCCGTTTGCGTCGATTACGTAATACATTACCTCGGAGTTGTTGATGAGCACCGTACCGGATTTGTAGAACACTACCGAAGCAAAATCCGCCGAATAGAACGTCATGCTTGTGCCGGTATCCACGATTTTGTCACCGTTGATTGTGTACAATGCCGCAAATGACGAAGAACTGTCAAGGAAATAGAACAGATTGTCGTCGATACGGAAGTAGTAACCGTCGTAGCGCACACCATAGGAATTGTATCTTACGGCATTACCTACGTTGTCCAGCACCAACACGGACAAATCCGATTGGTTGATGTAGGAACCGGCTATGCTGACCATCACGAGAGAGTACGCGGGGTACACCTTGCCTCCAAGGGATACGTTGCCTATTTTACCTGCGTACAGTTCATTGCCTTCTGCACCGAACACCGTAATGTAGTTACCGTCTTTTGTGTAGGTTACGTTGAGCGTGTTGTTGCCGTCCATGTCGGCAATTACTGCCTTTCCTTGTCCGTCAAATTCGATGGTCTTGCCATAAGGAACGCCGTTTTTGAAAATGTTGTACGTTCCGCTTTCCGTACCGCGGATTGCAAACTTGTTGCCTCGCAGGTCAAGATACGTTTCCGTATCGTTGACAAGCATGTAGATTGCCTTACCGTTTTGTTCAAGTACACCTTTAAGTACGACATAGTAACTGTAACTGGAATTACCGTTGCCGTCGGTATACTTTGCCATGTGCGTTGCGCCGTTAAGTTCCAACAGTCCGCCGTTGTCGTCGGTGTAAGTCGCGTCCTCGGCGCAGATACGGAAGTAATTGTTGTTGAGAGTGAAGGCGAACGTCTTGCTGCCGTCAATTGCCGTAAAGGTGTACACAACGGCTTTGTACTCGTCGTTGCCGAAAGCAACAACTTCTTTGCCATTGTCAAACGTGCCTTTTACTTCATTTTCGCCGTCGGTAAACTTCATTACCAATTTGCCGTCGGACAGTTCGTCGGTCAGCTGCAACTTGCTGTTGTCGTCAGTGCCGTCGTCATCCTTCAACTGGGTGTAACTACCAAATGTTATTACGCTGTCAACGGCAAAATAGTTGAAGTAATACGTCGAACCGGAGGAGGACAGATAGAACTTGAAAGTAATCGTGTTGTCGTTGGACGTGAACGTGTACAGGTACACTTCCATACCGGGGTACAACAATGTTTGCGACGTGAAGTAACCGGGGAAGTTGGTAGTTTCCTTGGTGGTAGCGTCCGTCACAGAGTACACCGCTTCCGTCTTGCCTTCGGCAACCTTCCAGGTTACGGTCAACTTTGTGTTGCGGTCGGTTTTGCCGTCGGCTCTCTTGCTCATTACAAGCGGAGCGTTTTGCAACACGTAGAATTTTTGTTCGTCCGTTTCGTCAAAGGACAGGTAGTAAACCTTGCTGCTGTCCGTAAGAACGTAGTAGGTCGTTTGTTTGCTCAGCAAACCGCACAAAATATCGCCGTCGGCATTGACGTAAATACCGAACACGGACACGGCAATCAGTTCTTCGCTTGCGCCGGTACCCTTGGTGATGTAACGACGGTAAAGGCTGGTTGTCGTATTGTCGTCGGTGTACCCCAACGCAAAGCACAACGTCAAACCGTTGTAGTCGCAATAGGCAAATTCCGTTGCGCCATGCTTGAAGTTGACGGTGTTTGTGTTGTCGGCAGGCGTATAGATGTAGGAATAACCGTTGGCTTGCGCTTCGTAGGTACCTTCGGATGTCTTGGTGAGAACCTTGTCGACATACTCGTATGTAGCGGCATTGCCGTTGCCGTCAACTACAACGTAACTGTCCGTAAGGTGGCCCTCGTTGTCTACAAGACGTCTTTCGGTGTAGGTTGCGCCCTTTTCCTCAAACCACGGAATGGGAATACCGCCGGGAGCGGCTACGCCGTCTTCGTTTCTTAAATAGTCCATGTACACCAGGTACACGCGTTTTTCGCCGTCGTCCGCGACAACGGTTACTATCGTGCGATACACTGCCTTTCCGTTGAGTACATCGTACAGAATAGACTCTTTCGTATAATAAGTACCGGTAAATGTTTCGGTATTGCCATTTTTGTAAACAGCGGTTGCGCAGCCGTCCAACGTCAAAGTGACGTTACCTTTGCGCAAAGAATAAGTTTTGTCGTAGTCGGCTGTGTAGAAGTCGTAACCTTTTTGTCCGTTGTATTCCTTTATTTTCAGAGAAACGTTTTCTTGCGCGGAAGACAACGAGATAATGCCGTTTTTGTCTACAGAGTAACTGTAGTTTGACGGGGATTGACCGGACACCTTGACGACAGCCGTGCCGAAACCGTCAAATGTAATGGTAGGATAGTACACACCGCGACGAGCGATTTCGCCGTAGCTGTATTCTTCTCCGCGGATACGGAATGCATTCGCGCCCTGATAGGTACCGATGACGAAAGTGAATGACGAAGATTCCGTCACGTCCGCATTGCCTTCGAATGTTGCGACATACATACCCGTTTCGTCGATAACATACTTGCCCGATACGGTTACACCGGAATCACGGTTGTAATACTTAATGCCGTCAAGGTCATCCAAAGCTATTGTAATGTCGGTGTTAAGACCGGTCAGACCGCTAAGCAACGAATATGAGTTGGCGCGCGAAGCATAGTAAATAAAATGTTCGCCGTCGATTCTCGCGCGGACGCGGAAATCTTCCGCATCGTTTTCGAAAATGTAAAAGTCGTAACGAGCGTTGTACTTACCTTCGATTTTTATACCGCCGCGCAAAAGTATAGCAGTATTGTCGGCGTCGTGCTTCAGGAAAATGTAGTCGTTTCCCGAGAACATATCCGTGTAGCCTGCTTCCCATACGGGGAACAGCGAAATGTCGGACGTAAGCGAGAAGTCTGCACCGATTACGTCGGCATATGTCGCGCCTTGCTTTGTTGCCCAACCGAGCATCAGGTAACCTTCGTACAGATATTCGGTCTTGGGAATGAAATCTGCGCCATAGGCGTAGTTTTTTGCGCTCGCCAATACGGGCGCACCGCCGTTGGGATAGCTTTCATACACTGACACTTTGAAGGTTTTGCGATCGTAGTATACCGTAAATACGTTTTTCGTTTCGTCTTCGGAAACAATCTTTTCTTCGGCAGCTTCGGACACGACAAAACCGGACACTTTGATATTGGGCGCGTAAGGCTCGCCTACATATGCGTAACCGGTCGAGTATTCCTCTACATAGGTGTATTCGCCGTTTGCGTCGGGTTTTTCCATGTACGCGTTTACGGTGTACTTAGCCATGTAGCGCGCGGTGAGGGTCATACTGCCCTTGTCAGCAACGCTGTTTTCCGTAATTTGCGTATCGCCGTCAAACCATCCGCCAAACTTCAACGAACCTTTTGTCGGGGTGTAGTCGGCAAGTGCCTGTAAGAGGTTTGTGCCTTGTTTGATTTGTACGGAAGTACCCTTTATCTCGCCGCCTTCCGGTTGCAGGGTAATCGTGCAAACTTCAGCCCATTTGGCGTAGTACGTAGTTTCTTCGCCGAACACGGCATTTTCCACTGCCGAGCCGGAGAAGTCTTCCGAGGTGTACCAGCCGTCAAACAGGTAACCGTCCCTTGTCACTTCGGGAAACTGCACCGCTTCGCCTTTTTTGCCGGAAACGGTCAATTTTTGTCCGTCGTATGTAACAAAGTAGTTGTTTACGCTGTCACTTTTACAAGCGACGAGAGCAAAGCATGCCACCGCTATCATGGCGACAAGCATCACCGCCGAAAACAATCTTTTAGTCTTATTCATCGTGTTACTGCCCTCCTGTAGGGAAACTGTCTTTAGTTGTGCCGACCGTACGTCAATACCGATCGGCGTATCGTACCGAAAGTCAAGTTCGGCGTACGATTTAGTCGATTTTGTTCCATATCGCAATCAATTCGGTGTCGTCGGGTACGTTTGCGAGGTCGCTCGTTTTGTACACGACGGGGGTTTCTCCGACAGTTGTCCAACCGCCAAACTCGTAACCTGAACGGGTCGGGTCAGTGTACTTCGACGAAACATCGGCAGAGTCGTCTTTTACCGAGTTGAAATTGAGCAAAGTTTGTTTGTTTTTGACAAACGAAACGACATAAGTTCCGTTGTCATCGGTTGCAAATTCACAACCGAATACCGCAGGACGGAATGCAGAGTTCCAACGAGCGTTCCAACCTTCGGGAGCCTGTTCGGACTGCACATACAACGTCAGCGAAGTATTGCCGTTGAAGGCGTGCGCGCCTACGTATGTTACGCTGTCCGGGATACAGATGTTTTTAAGCGAGCAACGGAAAAACGCATAGTTTCCCACCGAAGTAAGACTTTGCGGCAAACTTATGTTTGTAAGTTTCTCGCAACGATAAAACGCATAATCGTCTATCTGTTGCACTCCTTCCATCGTTACGGAAGTAAGTGCCGAGCATTTGTAGAATGTACGTTCCGCAATTGTTTTCAACGTTTCGGGAAGTACGATTCGTTCCAGCGACGAGCAGGAAGCAAATACCCCTGTACCGAGTGTCTGTAACGAGTTTCCGAGACCGATACTCTTAAGCGAAGTACATCTCGCAAACGCATTGTCACCGATTGTCGTAACACCGTCGGGAAGAACGATGCGTTCCAGCTTGGAAACGCCGCCGAAAGCGTAGTTGCCTATGGTCTTGAGTTTGGGGGCGGTTCCTTCGAATTTAACTTCGACAACCGACTCACATCCGTAAAACGCGTAATCACCGATGCTTTCTACATCTTCGGCAATATTTGCCACCATCAGCCCGCTTTTGTAAAACGCCGAACGCCCTATACGCCTGATTGTGGGAGGCACTGAAACTTCGTACAACATCGAGCATTTGTAAAATGCGTAATCGGGAATTTCTTCCAACTCGCAAAACATGCTGATGTTGACTATCTGCAGGTTTGAGCATTGTGCAAACGCAGCCATACCTATATGTTTAACGCTTTCGGGAATAGTTACCGTAGTAATGAGATCCTTTTTGTAAAAAGCGTAGTTTGATATACCTACCGTGCCTTCCTTGACATAAACGGGACGTTGCTCCGTTTCGTCGGAAGAAACCTTGTAACCGACAAGCCACTTGCCGACGTAGATTTCGGGCGTTTTCGACTTTGTCCAGAAACCGCTGTTAAGAAACGCATACGTTCCTACGGATTTGACCGTGGAGGGTAACGTAAAGTCGTTGTAGTATATTTCCAGATATGTCGGGTTGCCGAAATCGGTACAGTTTGCAAACACGTAGTTGTCTATTTTTTCCAACTTGTTGCCGAGGCTGATACGGTTACGTCCCAGTTGCGAGCAATCGCGGAATGCACTTTCGCCCAGCACTCTGACGTTTGCGCCGAGGTCTATACGACGAAGCGTGGCGCAACTACGGAATGCACTCTGACCGACATATTCAACACTGTCCGGCAGGAATATTTCAGTGAAACCTCTGCTGCGGAACGCAGAATCGGCAATACCTGTCGTGCCTGCACGCACCACCGTCTGCACACCGGCTTCCGTCTGTATGTCGCTGACATTCTTGTCGGAATCAAACGCCCAGTTGCCTACGTAGTAAACACCGTCGACAGGCGTCGCATACATGCCGCTGTTGAGAAAAGCGTATCTTCCGATGGACGTAATGCCGCTGCCCAAAGTAACGGATGACAACATTCCGCAATCGAAGAACGCCGATTCGGATATTGTCGTTACGGAATCCGGAATGGTTACGGAGGTGAGATTTGCACACTTTTCAAACGCGTTTTCGCCGATGATCTTCAAGCCGTTGTTGAAAGTGACGGTTTTAAGATTGGACGCCGACATAAACGCCGATTTGCCTATCTCGAGAACGCTTCTTCCAAGTGCCACTTCCGTCAGCGACTCACAGTAACCGAACGCACTTTGTCCGATGTAAGTTACGGCGTCGGGAAACTCGATTGAAGCAAGTTGCGTACATTGCATAAACGCTTCCGCGCCGATTGTAGTCGTGTTTGCGCCGAGGCGAACGCTTTTAAGGTGTCGGCAGTAACGGAATGTGTAGTTGCCGATTTCGGTAACGCTGTCCGGAAGGGCGATTTCTTCCAGGGCACTGCAACTTTGAAATGCGTAATCGCCGATAGACTGCACGTCGCCTTCGAAAGTTACGGTTTTGAGGTTGGAACAGCCTGTGAAGGCATATCTGCCGATTGTTCTGATGTTGGAACTGATTGTGATACCCGTCAGCGCACTCTTTGCGTAAAACGCCCTGTCGGCAATGGACGTTACGGGTTTGCCCCTGTACTCGTCGCCGATTACAACGTCGCCGCGCGCCGTGCCGATACCGGTAACGACGTATTCGGTGTTGGCATTGGTCAGCGTGTACACAAGTCCGCTGGACGGTGCCATTGTGTAAGCAAATTCGTCCGACCAATCCGAAGCAAGGTAGGTACCTCTGGCATCAAATGCCTTGACCTTAAACACGTAATCGCCGCCGTCGAGATTAAGCAGTGAGTAATACGCTTTTGCCATAGTCGCGGTACGTTCGCTGTCGGCCTTGCCGTCAACGCCTTTAGTCGTAATACTCACCTTGTAGTAGGTTGCGTCGGCAACTTCGTTCCAGCTGAGCAACGGCACTGACCGACTGTCGTCCACCGATAGTCCGGTAGGACGTGGCAATGTCATGCCCGAGCAACCTGCCACAAACACGACGACCAGTATCACCGTCACCAATATTGGAATTTGTCTTAATAATTTCATAAAAACTCCGTTTTGACGCTCGTTGTGACGCGCCTTTGTCAGTTCTTTC